>Ga0307507_10009934_pt1 | contig 12501 bp, 10 predicted proteins | sample 7_EM_MG_FD_207223 | JGI IMG/M metagenome (GOLD analysis project Ga0307507, IMG submission 207223) | Populus trichocarpa ectomycorrhiza microbial communities from riparian zone in the Pacific Northwest, United States - 7_EM | ecosystem: Host-associated > Plants > Roots > Unclassified | place... | reverse complement strand
TGAGCAATTGCTCATATTAAATTTCAACATAGAACCATAATCAAAATCAAAAGTTAAATAAGATTATAAATTATTAAATTTCAAACTCATAATTCTAATTCCATTTTTATTTGTTAATTATAATTCTTAATTAATGTGTGTGTTTTAAACATTGTTTTTATTTTTATATTTTTTAAGTTGTTAATAAATGATTTGAAATTTTAAACAACTTGTTCATATGATTATTTGTTTTTTGACGATATTAAATCATGCTTATATAAATTGAACATGAAAATGCATAATATGTAAGATAATTTTAAAATTAACATGACAATTAGCAAAAATAATATTACAAAACTAGTAATAATAAAAATAACTCTTAACTAGAAAAATAACACAACATAATAATACATTTAAGTCCTATCTATGTCTTCTGCGATGACGAGTGGATGGACAGCTTCATCAATAGCATGACTACCACCTTCGAGACAACATCATATAGGCTCAATGTCTCTTCTAACAAGTCAAGTGTGGTACGACATGTCTCGAGCCAAGAAGATGCATAATAACGAGCAAGTCCATCATCATCATTGAGATCACAAAGATCAGCCATAACACGTCAACAATCATATAGCAATTGTCCAACCTAATATGAAGCAAATATAAATTATTGATCCATAAATAAAATACAATGATTTTGTCAAATCCTATAAAAAATAACAAATACTTACAATATTTTGAATCTGACGTGCATGTGGCTTATACTCCATCTCCTCGCGTGGAGAAACTTGTGTTGGGTTAGGTCTAATGATTTGACTTGTTATACTTAGGTACCAGCCCATGTATTTCTTCTTAGAAATTACAGGATGCACCTCTCTAAAAATAAAATTTCTCTGTGCATCCCACATCAATATATGCTAGAGATGGTGGATCATCCAATTATAATCAACATACATACCCGAACAACTAATGAAATGCAACTGATCACTCGTATCTATATCAGACGAGATGTGTTGTTTAAAGCCAAACTGTAGCATCACACGGTTCGGTAATGCAACTCAACAAGCACAAAAAATATGAGGGGGGAAACTGATGTTCATAAATTCATGGCCGATATGCATATAACAAGAGCATGTGTCATATCATCTACTGAATAAGGATTCCACACGACTTATTGAAACATTAACTATGCAATTTTTTTATCATTATTTACCAATATTAACCCATGAAAAATTATCTCCCAACATTTATATATATCAAAAAATTTCAACATCAACCTATGCAATAATTTCCTAACATTTACCAATATTCAAAAAATCAAACATCAACGCAAATAATTAATTCTCATCATTTACCACCATTAACACACACAATTACTTTAACCGATATACCAATATCTAAAAAATCAAACATCAATGCAAGTAATTAATTCCCATCATTTACTAACATCAACACACACAATTATTTCACTCTCTTAATTTACCAACATACCTGATTTAACTGTTGTTTATCTAACTCGCTACAATAAAATGACAAAACATAGGTTGGATTATGTTCAAAATATCCCACACTATCTGTTAATAAATAAGCAATGAAATTTATTAAAAAAGGTTTTCAGGAAAAATATTTTTAATCTAAACAACGTAATTTATATGTTCAATAACATATTACCTGTATCCTAATGGAAGTTGTAGATCAACCTCAAAAACCTGGATAAACATAACAGGTATGGACGTCACCCCAAGTGTAAATACCCCCACGATCATAGCTTTATGTACAAGAAACATACAACAATTAGTAACCAACTCAAATATAAAAAAACATAATATAAAAATAACAAACTTATTACATTTATTTTACCTGTAAAAGTAATAAACATCATCCAACTTGCTTTAATTTCTCCAATGTAGCTTGACATAGATGCTTATACAAACATGCAAGGATGTCTGAACCCTAACTATATAGTGGAATGGACTGGAAATCCTCCAGTAGTGGTAGGTAGAACAAGGGCACATACATCCAACTAAGATCCATGAAAAGTATATTGTCAAACATGTAAAGTATGTACGTTCTAGCATACTTGTACAATATAACATCAAATTCAAATCGAATTATAGACAAACGAATATAATAATTGAACTATTAGTAGCATTAACATACTATTATAGGATCTCATCATCATAATTATTGGGTAACTCAGAAAAGACAAATGAATATGATAATTGAACTATTAGATGCATTAACATGGATCTCATCATCATAAGTATTGGGTAACTCAAAAAAGTTTTTCCAAAGCCAAGAGTATTTATATGTAAACCCTAAAACTAATGGGTCAAGCATGCAACCAATTTAAATAATGCCCAAACTAATTAAAATAAGGTTTAAAATAATAAAAATAAAATAAAATAAAATAATATTCTAAGATTATTTTTCACCGTTTGCCACATATGATAGTAAAAATTACCTAAGAGAAATAATTGTTAAAGAATCCTTACTGAACAAATTTGATGCATTGTAAAATAAGAATTAATTTCAAACCAACTAATTCTTCTTATTTGATATAGAATCCTTATAAGATAAGTAAGCCAAAGGATTCCACATAAGTTTCCAATAGCATTAAGGACTCCTTATAGTGATAAAATCCATAACTCTTAAAGAAACAATGTTTTTTCTGTTCTTGCATTTTGCTGACAGATTCTAAGCCCAACTTTAAATACATCGTTCTCTTTTGCCTTGATGAATTAGTGAATTTGTCATATATTGTTGGAAAGGTACAGATATGTACTTTCCAACCTAATCATAATCGTGTCCAAAATCCACCTTTGTCTTAAGATATGACTCAAAAGGTAGACAAAGGTACTTTGTCGACAAGTTCTAGGCTCAACTTCAAAGACATCATTATCTCTTGTCTAGATGAATTAGTGAACCTGCCATATATTTTTGGAAAGGTACAAATATCCAGTTTCTCACCCAATCATAATCTCATCCAAAATCCACCTGTATCTTAAGATATCACTCAAAAGGTAGACAAAGATCTAGATTGACAAATTTGAACCTTTTTAACTCAAACTTCTTGACTTAGCTCATTGAACTCCTCTTGAATCCATTTCATTTTAGGCCTTAAAATAAACCCAATGGACACTCCAAATGGATCCTTTGATGTCTTAGCTAGGATCGCATCATCACATCTCTCCTCAAAAGGATTCAACCTTTAATCATCACTTGCATCAAACAAAGAAAGATTAGAAACTTTGAATATAACACTCAAATTATACTCACCTTGTAGATTCATTTTATAAGCATTGACTCCTTCAAGGAATTTAAATGAACCATTTTCTCTAAACATCAACTTTGATTTCCTATGTCTAGGAAACCTCTATTTGCGCATATGCACTGATTCAACCTTTAATCATCACTTGCATCAAACAAAGAAAGATTAGAAAATTTGAATATAACACTAAAATTATACTCACCTTCTAGATTCATTTTATAGGCATTGACTCCTTCAAGGAATTTAAATGAACCATCTTCTCTAAACATCAACTTTGATTTCCTATGTCTAGGAAACCTCTATTTGCGCATATGCACCCAAACACAATCTTTTGGTTCAAAGACACCCTTTTTCATTTTTTGTTTGCTTGGAATGATACTTCCAAGTATTTTTCTCAATTTGTTATTGTGCCTTCTTAAGCAATCCTTCATCACTTGTGCTTTTCTATTGCCATCATGTGTAACCCTTTCATCAGCAAGTAAAAAAATCAAACCTAGTATAGTTAAACCATAAACTATTTTAAATGGTGAATAATGTTTTCAATTTAATAGATTAGCACATAATAATTTTTTTGTAACATATTAAACAAAAATCATAAATGCTCAATATGCTCACCTAGATTTGTAATATAAATATCATCAAAGTAATCAACAACAAAGCTACCTATGAATGCACATAATATATAACTTATCAATCTCATTAAATTACTATGTGCAAAAGTAAGACTAAACAACATGACTAACCATTCAAACAATCCATATTTAGTTTTAAAGTTATTTTTTCCTTCATCCTCTTCTTTCATTTTAATTTGACAATAATCAATTTTCAAATCAATCTTACTAAACATACAAGATCCATACAACTCACTAAGAATATCATCAATTTTAGGGATAAGATGTCTATACTTTACCATACTATTATTGATTGCACCCTTTTATCAATGGCAAACCACTATGGATCTCATCAGAAAATACATAGCAAAATCTGGACAACAACTTTGACTCTTTACCATAAAGCCTTACCAAACACTGATCGACCTAAAATATTAACTCAAGATATATATAAAGATCTCTAAAAACTTCTGGTAAAATTTTAGCTTTATCTAATGGTCAGATAAAAAATTATGCTTGTTAGTGTAAGGCTACATAGTAGGACAAATTAAGCTCAAATCTGAATTTGATTGTTCTATATCATTCTTAAATCTTATAACAAAGATATAGCAATACTAGGAATAAAATAAACAAGATTGTTAGTGTTAAAATATGTCTCTTTATATACAAGTAAAATCATAGGCATGTCAGAAAAATAAGCACTCTTGATCTCGTTCTCTTCTATATAGAAACTCAAGTGTTTACCTATATTTTCTACACTCTCTTCTTTACTCATCCTTATTTTTTCTCTCCACTCTCGGCTTCAATCGAATTTTTTCTCCCTTAGCCAAATATGACTATTTTCTCTTTTTTAAAAAAAAACTCACTTCATTTTCACTCTTTAAACTCATGACCTCATGGTTTATTTGTCTCCTCAGCTTTGCTTTGCTTTTTTAGCTTTAATTGGTCTTTTTTAAGCCATTAAAGCTTCTTTTTTTTGTCAACTTTTGCCTCCAAAAACACCGTATAAAAATAGTATCTAATAATAATTTTAGATAAGTAAGTCTTACTAACCACTTTCATATATATTTTTGTATGGTAACCACGACCTCACATTGTTGTATTAGCATTTCAGCTTCACTTTTGTTTTTTAATTTTAATTGGTCTTCATAAACCTATATAGGTGACAATGATGCAAATATATATGTCTTTCCATCCTTCTCAAAAGAATACCTATTTTTAAATCCATCATACTTGGCTTTCCTATCAAATTGCCAAGGTCTCCCTAAAAATAAATGATTAACATGCATAGGAACCACATCACACAAAACCTCATCCTTATACTTTCCAATCAAAAAAGAAATCAAAACCTATTTAGTCATCATAACTTCAACACATTCATTCAATCATCGAAACTTATAAGGTCTATCATGTTTAACAGTGTTTAGATTCAATTTCTTAACAAGTATAATACTAGAAATATTAGCACAATTTTCACTATCAATAATCATACTACATATCTTGTTACTAATATGATATCTAATATGAAAAATGTTCTCTCTTTGTTGCTCATTTGCCAATTTCATAGTAAATTTCTGATCACCAACCTTTGAAAACTTTTTTTTATTTATCTTTAGAATTATCGCTCATACTCTAATCATTCATTATAGCCCTAATGGTAGGCATTTCAACTTTTTTTTCCTTATGACTAGGAACTTCATGTCTACTAATCATCTTATCAAACTTGCTCATTAATTCTTCCATCATAGCTTCCATTTTATCCTGTCTTTCCTCCGTAGTTCTCGTATTTTTTTGTTCAACACTTTTTAAAGACATTTTTTATACCCGAAAAAAAGGTTAGTAGCAAATAAAAAATAATATTTTTCCTCACATAAACCTCACATGTTTACTCTCACAATAAAATTCATTTCTCTAGTGTTTCACATAATTTATGAAATTTTTCACTCTAATATACTCGCTACGCCTTTTACCACTCTATTCTCATATTTTAGTTCTTAAAAACAAGTTAACAACTATTCAAACAATTAACCAAACTATGCAATGATTTATGTTATATTTAAAGACTCAACAATCAAGAATTATTCAAACTTTCAAAATGAAACTTAAAGACAAACTTACGAGTAGCAATGTAAATTTGTGTGAATATAATGATGAAAATGAAGACACGAAATAAAAGGCAATAATTATTATTATGAAACAACAAAAACTATAAAATTCAAGAAAATAAAGAAAATGATGCAAGAAATCAAGAAACTAAAGAACTTGATGTAAGATAATTTCTATTCTACCCAAATTTGCAAGAAATCAATCAAGATCACCAAGAATTTACAAGACAAGTTTTGGCTAAACCCCGGTTCATGCACGATCCAAGATTTTTAAATTGCTTCTCCAAGAATTCTTTCAAGATTTGTGATTTTAATTATTACTTTTAATAGGTACCGAATTTCTCATGTCCAAAGATGAACACAATTTATTGCTTGTATGCAATTTTTTTTTCTTTTGGCAACTTCAAGACTTTTTCTTTTTTTTAGGCCCTGTTTGTTTGCTGGAAAGTAGTTTCTTTTTGAAAAGTGAATTCCAGAAAAGTGAATTATTTTCTGATGTTTGGTAGTATAATGAAAAATAAGTTGGAAAACACTTTCCAGTGTTTGGCTATGTCATGGAAAATAAGCTCGAAAATAACTCATTAATGTTTTATTTTTTTCAAGTTTATTAAAATAATGAGGAACAAATCTTACAAATTAAAAGGTTGAATGAGAATGAAATTGAAAAAAAATATAATTTCATAAATAATCTCAAATAAAATAAATAATAATCAAAATAATAGAGATCAAATATAAAAAATAAAAAAGTTGAAAGATGAAGAAATTAAAATAATAATAATTAACAATTCATAAATTATTTCAAATAAAAAAAGTAACAATCAAAAGAATGAGGACCAAATTTGATAGATAAAAAATTTCAATTAAAAAATGATAAGGGAAAAGCAAATAACAATTATAAAAATAAGGACCAAAATTAATATAAAAATTAATATACTATATATATATATATATATATATATATATATATATATATATAGCAATCAAAAGTTTGAGGACCAAATCTAATTTTTTCACAACTTCCGGAAAGTGTTTTCCGCCCAAAATAAAAAGAAAACACTTTCCTGGAAACCAAGCCAAATTTTCCTTTGACTGGAAAGTGTTTTTCTTTAACCAACTTTTCTAATGGCAAACAAACACAAGAAAGTTTAGAAAGTGGTTTCCTGGAAACCAGTTTCCGAGAAACAAACACAGCCTTACTATCAAAAATTGATTATATTCTTCCTTTTTTTTTCTAATCGAGATTAAAGATGAACATAATTTGTTGTTTGTATGCAATTTTTTTTCTTTCGGCAACTTTAAGACTTATTCTTTTCTTTTCCTATCAAAAACCGATTCTCTTATTTTTTTTCTTTTTTTTTAATAGCCAAAACCCTAGAGAGAAAAAAACCAAGAAAAGCAAGAAACAAACCCTAGATATAGCAAGATCTAAACCAAACCTTAAATTTACTTATAACAATGAAAATTAAAGAGATATAACTTGAAATTAGTCATGCTCTGATACTAAATTGATACGGAATTATCCTTTAGAATGCTAATTTAAGGTTTGAAGAAAAGTTTGCAACTTGACCCAACAATAATCTTGCCTTAAAGAATCAAAGTTACATGTAATTGATCACCCCCACCCTATGCCTATAACAAGACGCAAACAAGAAATATAAATTACAACAAAGTTGATCAATCCTTCGAAGAGTTTGCAAGTTCAATCAAGAACTTAGTATGGAAATCACTCAACCACATAAAGAGAAATAAACACACAACATGCAGCAACTTATAGATAAAATTCATCAACTAAACAAAAATTCTCACATAAAAGTATTTATATGTAAACCCTAAAACTAATGGGTCAGACATGCACCCAATTTAAATAATGCTCAAGCTAATTAAAATAAGGTTTAAAATAGTAAAAATAAATAAAATAATAGTCTAAGATTATTTTTTACCATTTGCCACATATCATAGTGAAAAATACCCAAGAAAAATAATTATTGAAGAATCTTTACTGAACAAAAGCTTGATACCTTGCAAAATAAGAATTAATTTCTGACCAATTAATTCTTCTTGTTTGATATGGAATCCTTGTAAAATAAGTAATCGAAAGGCTACCACATAAGTTTCCAATATCATTAAAGACTCCTTGTAGTTAATGAAATCCATAATTCTTAAGAAAACAATTAATGTCTTTTATGTTTTTGCATTTTGCTGGCAAATTCTAGGCCCAACTTCAAACATGTTGTTTTCTCTTGTCCAGATGAACTAGCAAACCTACTATATAATGTTGGAAAGGTACCCTGTCTAGTTTTCAACCCAAATAGGATCGCATCCAAAATCCAGTTGTAGCTTTAAATATGACCTGAAAAGTATACAAAAGTCCATAATGGAAAATTAGACCTTTTTAACCCAAGCTTCTTGACTTAACCCATTAAACTCCTCTTGGATCCACTTCATTTTAGACCTTAGAATATACCCAATGGACACTCTTAATGGATCTTTTGATGTCATAGTCAGGATCACATCACTTTATATAGAGAATAATGAACCTCCTAACATAAGCATTGAAAGTGCCCATGATATTGAATATGTATCATCAAGCTCCCTCGCGGAATGTGATGAAAAATCAATAATCAACAATCAAATACAGAAGATTGATAGCTCTAATTACATAAAAATAAAGGTGAATATAGTGGACTTTTTGTGTTTATTCATTTGTTAGGTGCCTATATATACTCATGTCATAACCTAAATTTGGTTGCCCCCAAAATTATCTTATTCTTTTATACAAAATATAAAACATAGTGATCTACATGCGTAAATAAAAGATGGAGTGACCAAACTAGATCTTTGACTTTTTTTAGAAACTCAATTGCACCCTTAAAAGACCTAATATGAAAGGAGATGTAAATTTAAAATTGACTTAAATGAGTATTGGATGAATTTGCATAAAAATTAAGTGTGAGAACATAATTTGATTTTTAATAGGCCGATTTTATTTAATCATAGGTCTAATTAAAGGTTTAATTAAGTTTTATAAGTTAATTTAGACCAAAATTAAAAGAATTAATTAAGTTCAAGGACTTAATTAGATTTTTAATTGGTCAAAATTAACTTTATTAAGGAATTAATTGATGAAAAATTAAGTTTGGAAGCATAATTTGGATATAATTGAGAAGAATGGAATTTTGGAGGACTAGACTTAATTCTTACAATCTTAATTGGATGAAATCATCAAGGGTGAAATTGCAAGAAAATCAAAGTTTAAGGGTCAATTAAGGGCCAAAATGAAGAAATTTAAAACCAATGGCCTGTTCGTAAAAGACGCACAACATTAGGGTTTGTACTAAACTTTTCTAAGGACCAGATTGAAGAGAATCAAAGTTTAAGGTTTAATTATGAGGTAAATTGAACTAATTAGAAATCAAGGGATACCTTGAAAAAGGCGTCAGATCTAAGGGGTTTCAATTTATTTTTGGAAATGGCCTAATTGCATAAAATTAATCAATTTTATCCAAATTAAGGATGTTTGAGCTTAAATTAAAACAACAGGATTGATGTTTGTGCCCCCACCTGCCACATGGAAGCCCTCAACTTCTTGTCCCAATACAGCTTTTTTTGATTTAGTAAATTTGGCAATGTTGCACCTAACTTTGAATCAATGATGGGAAAGCTACAGGCTACCAAATCAAGCATGGTTTGATCCTAGTTGAAGAGTAACACCCCCTTTACAAGGTCTATGATTTTTTGGGCTTCAATAATCTCCTATTTTCCATAATTAATTCAGGGAAAATGCATCCCCATTCAACCATTTTCGGTCTAGTTTTTTGTTATGAGGTTCCCCGCACTTTCTAGAAGTTTTAAGATTTTATTAGACATTTAGGAAGAAGGAAAACTAAAGAAGAAGGGAGAAGAATGGTCTTCTAACATATCATAGGCAAAAAATGGGAAAGAATTCTCAATGACTTAGTTTTGAAAAAATCACCTTCAAACCCATAAGTGGTTTCACAGCCACTTGTCATTTTAGGGTTATAAAAGGAGAATAAATCACATAGAAAAAGGGAGGAATCTAAGAGAAAATCATAGAGAGAAGAGAAAAGAAATACATAGAAATTAATAGGATACCTAGAATAGAATTGAAGGGAAAATTATAAAGATTGATTTGTTGAGAAAAAAAAGGGTGGAATATAGATTGGAAAGAATCAAAGAATATAGAGGAGAAAACCACATTCTCTTTATAAGGTAAACTTTCAAACTTTAATGAAAGGGTGGAGCTCAATGAACACACACCCTTCCCTTTTTATTTTGTCTATTAAAATATTGCTCATAATGTTTGTTTTACATCCTTTAAAGTCTTTTGGTAGTTTAAAAGCTGTAATTTTTGTTTTGAAATCTTTAAGCATGCTTTGAATATAGCTTGTATATGCTCAAATATTGTTTAATTGCTTTGATTTGAAGTGTTAAAATATGCTAATGGAATGACAAATGTTAGTATAGAATGTTGTTTTGCATGTTTTGATGTTTAGTTAATCAATTTTTGAAGTTATTGTAAGATGTGCTAAGTATTGAAGTTCTTGTGTTTTAGGTTAGCTTGTTGGATTTGTTGAAGTTATAAGCATCTTGTTTGACCTTCGAGACAATAAGTTTAATCAAAAGAACAATGTTTATGCATAGAGAAATACCTTTTTTTTTCTTGCTATCATCATGGACTTTGCTTACTATTTTTTTTTTTTTTGTTTCTTGTTGTTTCAATGATTTAAACAAGTTTTTTCAAGCATGCTTAAAGTTTGTTTGCGATGTTTAGTTTTGTATTTTTGAGCTTTATTGTATTTTTCTAGGTTCAAGCTTTGTTGTTGGGTATCTAGGTTTGCTAACATTTTTTTAATTGATGTTCTTACGTTAAATTTGGCCTTAGGTCTTTGATTTAGGTGTCGTTTTGATCATTTGTTGACTCTTACATATGCACACAATCTCTTTTTTTTTTCAATAATCTAAGATTCTAATGACCTAAAAACACTAAAATCATAGCATATAATTTCTGATTTTTTTCACTTTTATCTTTTGTATAAAATCAAATAATCATGAATTTTATTTGATTATTGTGAAGATCGAGCCTCAAAATCTTGTTTGAATGTTGATTTCACATATGTTTGTGTCTTTATTTTGACGCAATATGGTTTGCTTTTGGAATTATGTTTTTGGGTTCATCTATTTTGTTCTTCATCAAATTCAAGCCAAAAAAATGTGTTTGATTTTAAAATCTTTATTTTTTTGTTTTCGAACTTTATTTGTAGGCTTAAACATTTGGGTGATCTCATTTTCAATAAGAAAATGTTTGGCATGTTTGATTTTCATTAAAAGAAAAATGCAATATTTTGTCCTTAAGATATGTTTGCCAAACACGGCCTTAAAACCATTTCTAAGCCTCTGATTTTTAGTTAAAGGCGTGTTTTGCAAACACACCCTACCGTTTTTCAACAATATTTATTTTTTTATTTTTTTGTGTTTTTGCCAAACAAACCCTCAAATAATTTTAAAAAAATTCTGAAAAGAATTCAGGGACCATTTTAAAATTATTTATGAGTCCCTCATGTTTTTCAACCATTACATTTAGTATTTGGGTTATAGACTTATACTGTAAGATACCGACGCGATATTAAAAATACTCGCTTTTCTTTAATTTTTCAAAAAAAATACAAAAAAATAAAAAATTTCTTATCTTGAGAAAATACAAAAAAAATATATGTTTTTATTTGTGTCCATATGGCCAAGTTTCTCAAAAATTGCATAATTCGACAATTGATGATTGTGTTTGCATGCATGAATATGGGTGGGTGAAAATGGAATGTTTGATTATTGTGGTTTTTTTTTTCCTAGCTGTTTTATTTAATTATCCAAAAAGTAGTAAGGTTTAGCTAAAATTATTTTTCTTTTGTTTTGCTAAATGAATTGTTATACTGTCCAAGTTCTTAAAACTGCTAAATTCTTAGTTGTTGTTTGCTTCTTCCCAGTTGCCGTATAAGCAGCATTTTATTACTATTATCTATTAGTGCTTCCTCACAGCTCTGGAATTGATTGTGTGTGCTCTCTGTCTCATTCTCCTCAGCCTTCTTAACCTCCTTTACACAGTTGCATTCTAAGGCATTTTCTGAACTTTCCATAACGCATGACTCGAGCGATTTTTTTGTTATTTGTATTTACTATTAATTTGTTGGTTCATCATCATGCTTCAATTCAATGGTATTTCTGCTGAGTCTTAATGTAGACATAAAGTACAAATATATGATTTTATTAAATATATAATTGGGTATCATTTCTATCTAAAATATTCTTTAAAAGATTTTAATTCCTTTTATCTTTCTTCTCTTGATATGCATGCACTCAAATCCGTGTACCTGTTTCAAATGAGGAAATGAATTGCCTTTTTTCTTCTTTTTCTTTTTTTCTTTTTTTTTTTGCCGACTTTGCTCCCATAGAATAAGAAAGATTTCTTGTTTTAGACCCCATTTGTTTGCTGAAAAATAGTTTTTTTTTTAAGTGAATTTCG
>Ga0307507_10009933_pt1 | contig 12502 bp, 7 predicted proteins | sample 7_EM_MG_FD_207223 | JGI IMG/M metagenome (GOLD analysis project Ga0307507, IMG submission 207223) | Populus trichocarpa ectomycorrhiza microbial communities from riparian zone in the Pacific Northwest, United States - 7_EM | ecosystem: Host-associated > Plants > Roots > Unclassified | place... | reverse complement strand
CAGATGGAGAACGCGGACGCGAAGCGTCTCGTCGACTTCGCCGCCGGGCTCGCTTTCGCGCTGCGCGGGTCCATGGACAAGGTGACCAACAAGGTGTTCCTTCTCTCACCGCCGGACGTCGACGTGACGGCTGAGGACCGTAGGCGGATCGCGGAGGGCGGATTGTTCCTGCGCGGCTGAAGTCGGGGAACCGCTGAGCGCAAGCAGACGTGATTTTGTCGACTCCTCGCGGCGTCGAAGCCCTCAGCTGCGTATTTCTGGGGGACTCGTGGTTAGAGTAAGGACGTGGAAGCTGTGTGGCTGGTCGTCTGGTACGTGCTTTTCGCGTTCTGGTTGCTGCTGACGGCACGCATCGTGATCGAACTGGTGCGGACGTTCGCCCGTGAGTGGCATCCGGCCGGAGGGGTTGCGGTGACGCTCGAGACCATCTACACAGTGACGGACCCGCCGGTTCGCCTGTTCAGGCGAATCATCCCGATGGTGCGGATCGGCGGCGTCGGACTGGACTTATCGATTATGGTGCTGCTGTTGGTTGTGTTCTTCGCGATGCAACTGGCGACTCCAAGTTGATCGGGGAAACTTGGGTGGACCCTGCAGGCCATGGAGTGCGTGAGGTGATCTGATGTCGTTGACCCCCGCTGACGTGCATAACGTCGCGTTCAGCAAGCCGCCCATCGGCAAGAGGGGCTACAACGAGGACGAGGTGGACGCGTTCCTCGACCTGGTGGAGACCGAGCTGGCTCGCTTGATCGAGGACAACAACGAGCTGCGCGGGCAGATGGAGCAGCTGGACGCCGAGCTCGAGTCGACTCGAAGCGAGCTCGAAAACGCCAAGGCCGCCGGAGTCGGTGCGCCGCCGATGCGGGAGGAGCCGTCGCGACGGCTCGCCCCGGTGCCGCCGCCACAGTCCGCGATGGAGCAGACGCAGTCGCACCCGATGGTCGGCGACAGCGGCGAACCCAATGTGCAGGCCGCCAAGGTGCTCGGCCTCGCGCAGGAGATGGCCGACCGGCTGACCGCCGAGGCCAAGACCGAGTCCGACGGCATGCTGGCCGAGGCCCGCACCAAGTCCGAGCAGCTGCTCTCGGACGCCCGGGCGAAGTCGGACTCCATGGTCAACGAGGCCCGTACCCGGGTCGACACGATGCTGAACGACGCGCGTACGCGTGCCGAGACGCTCGAGCGCCAGGCCCGTGACAAGTCCACGACGCTGGAGCGCGAGTCGCAGCGCAAGTACACCGAGACGATGAACAGCCTCAACGCCGAGAAGGGCGGGCTGGGCAAGAAGATCGAGGAACTGCGCACGATCGAGCGCGAGTACCGCACGCGGTTGCGCGGGTTCCTCGAGTCCCAGCTGCGCGAGCTCGACGACCGCGGCTCCGCCGCACCGGCGTCGGCCTCGTCCAACTCGGGCCAATCGCCGTCCGGTTCGGCAGGCGGCGGCCAAGGGTATTCGTTCGGTCCGCGGGCCGAAGCAGGCTGATTTCGTTCGTGCCACACCCCGTTCGCGCCGGCATTCGTCCGGCGCGAGCGGGGTGTTGCCACGGATAGGAGTCGATCCGGTACCCCGCGTGGGCGGGTCGACCCCGTTTCCCCGCCCGGTTCGTGCTCTAATTCACCGTGCTCTACATCGTCCTGGTACTGGTACTAGCGGCTCTGGGGTTGCTCGTCTCCGCGCTCATCACCGCGACTTCGCTGTGGGCGTGGGTATCCATCGGCCTGTCGGTCCTCGCCGGGCTGATCCTGATCGTCGACTGGCTCCGTCGCCGCCGTCGTTCCGCGGACCGGGCCGCCGAAGTGGCCGAGCCTGAAGCCCCGGCGCCGGCCGAGCCCGTGGACGAGGAACAGACCGTCTTGATCCCGGCCGCCGGCGAGCTCGGCGACCCGGCCGACACGCCCGAGCCGGAACTCCCCGCCGAACCGGAGCCGGAGGAGACCACGGCCGTCGTGGCCGCCGTCGAACCCGAGACGGCGCCGATTCCCGAAGCCGAGCCCGGCGAGGAACCGACATCCCCCGCCGACATCGCCACCGTGTCCGAACTGGACGACGAGGTCGTGGTCGTCGACGAGTTCCCCCGCTACCACGTCACCGGCTGCGGCTGGGTCGGCGGCCGCGACACGATCCCGATCGCCGTCGGCGAAGCCCGCCAGCTCGGCTTCACTCCGTGTGCCCGCTGCACCCCGGACGCCGTCCTCGTCGCGGCCCACCGGAAAGCCCGGTCCAAAGCGGACAATTAGCGCGTGATGCCCTTCCAGTCACGCGTGATGCCTCTCTGATCACGAGTGATGCCCGCTCCGGCAAACACCGGAACGGGCATCACGCGTGTTTGGAGGGGCATCACGCGTGATCAGGAGGGCATCACTCGCTGGACAGGTCGGCCAGGAGGCCTTCCACTTCGGAGCGTTGGCGGGTCGCTGACTCGGGGAGCTCGGACAGGGCCGCGGTGAGGGTCGCGCGCGCCTCGGGGAGACGGCCGAGGTCGCGCAGGATGCGGCCGCGGAGGATGTCCGCGATCGCCGCCTGGGCCTGCGCACCCGACGCGCGGAGGGACTCCGCCGCCGGGGTCGCGCGGGCCAGCGCCTCTTCCGGACGGCCGAGGTTCGTCAGCACGCGGGCCGCGTCGTAGCCGACCATCGCCCGCTCCCACGAAACATGCGGGTCGTCGGAAACAGCGGCCGCGGCTGCCGCTTCGGCAGCGGCCAGCGCCTCGAGGGTCGCGTCCAGGTTGGCAGACCAGTGCCAGGACAGCGCCGTGCGACGCCGGGTGCGCAACTCCTCGGCCGCCAGCTCGGCAGCGCGGTAGAACTCCGCCGCGCGGGCGAACTCGGCCGCCGCGTCGGCGTCGCGATCCAGCTCGTCCAGGACCTCTGCGGCGTTCTCGCTCGCCTCCCCGGCGGCAGCCGGGTTCTCCGCCGCAACGAAGTGCTCGACGACGGGGGCGAATATCGGCCAAGCCTGCTCGCCCCGGCCCAGCGCCCGGTATGCCTTGCCCATCACGAACCGGGCGGTGGCCAACAGGTGCTCGGCACCCGCCTCGGCCAGCACCGGCTCGGCGTCCTCGGCGGCGTCCGCCGCTTCCTCGGCCAGGCCGAGGCTCAGGCACGCGTGCGCCAGGTCGCCCCGGGCCACCGCGGCCCCGACCCGTTCCCCGGCGGCTTCGAACTCGGCTACGGCGGTGCGGAAGGCGGCGGCCGCGTCCTCCCCGCGTCCCAGATCGGCGGCGAGCTGACCTTCGAAATGCCGCATCTGTGCTCGCATCGAGCCGTCCGCGCAGTCCTTGACCGCACTCAGGACGGCGTGGGCGCGCTCCAGCTCACCGAGCGCCGCGTGCAGCCGGGCGGTCTGCAACCGCGTCTGGGCCGCGCGGCTGACTGAGCCGGCTTCGGCGTACTGTGCGGCCGCCGCGTCGGAGAACTCGAGCGCCCTGGCGAATTCGCCCTTGTTGCCCAGGACATCGGCGTTCAGGCTCAGCCACTGCGCGAGCAGCCCGCCCGACCCGCTCGCGCGCACCGGCTCCTCCGCGCGTTCGAGCGCCTCGCTCGCGGCGTCGATGTCGTTGCGCATCAACAGGTAGTAGACGAACCGCAGCGACGCCCCGGCGTGGTGCCGGGGTTCGCCGAAGGCTGCGATCCGGTCCGTGATCGCGACCAGCTCGGCCGGGCCGTCCAGCTCGCCGGTGATCGTGTGCAGCAGCGTGAGCTTGCTCAGCGCGACCTCGGCCAGCGCCGGATTTCCCGCGCCGGTGAACAACTCCGCGGCGTGCGTCCAGTCGCGAGCCGCGGCTTCCGGGTCGGTGTTCCCGACCGCGTCCGCGGCCGCGGTCAGCCGCCGTGCCAGCAGTTCGCCCTCCGGCGCCGGACAGACTTCGTCGAACCGCGCCCAGACCGCCGCGGCCCCCTCGCCGAGGCGCCCTTGCCGCTCGGCGAGGTCCGCCAGCTCCACCGGTGACAGCGGAAGATCCACAGTGGACGGTTCGGGTACCGGGGGCGTCAGCACCGGCCCGGACAGCGGCAGGTGGTCGACCAGCGGCTCGGCCGCGAGCAGGGCGCGAACCTGGTCGCCCTGCTCGGAAGTGCCGTTGCGGGCGTCGAACCGGGCGACGATGTCGAGCGCGCGCCCGGCCAGCTCCTCCTGGAGCTTCGCGACCGCGATTTCCCCGCCGGGACGCCGGATCGGCGCGTCACCGTGCCCGGATTCGGTCACCAGCCGCAGGGTCAACGCACTGGCGGCGGCGAACTCCAGCTCCGCCAACGGGGTCGGTGCTTCGCCGAGCCAGCCCAGATGCCGCTCGACGAGGTCGAGCCCGCGCGCCTGGTTCCCGGTCCGCGCGCAGAACTCGACGTGCATGGCGACTTCGCGCAGCTGCGCCGGATCGTGCCGGATCGCCCGGTACGCCTGGCGATGCGCCTTGGCCGCCTCCTCGAGCCGTCCCGTGTGGACATACGGGAGCAGCAGCGACGTCAGGATGTCCTGCGGCTGCTCGACACAGCTGAACGTGCCGCCGAGCACCGGCGTCGCCACCTCGATGGCGTCCTCGTGGCGGCCGAGCCAGCTCAGGTGCCCGGCCTTGTCGCTCGGCTCGCAACCGACGCAGTCGGACATGTCGCCGCGCGGCGCGGCCGCCCACAGCCGGTACTGCTCGGCCGCGGTCTCACGATCCCCGACGTGCCGGGCGACGCGGGCGCGGTACTGGTGCACCGGATTCATCGAGTGCCCGGCGACGCGGTACCGGCGCTCCATGTCGTCGAGCACCGCGTATGTGCGGTCCAGCGGGACTTCCGGGAACCCGGTCATCGAGCTGACCATGAACTTGAAGAACCAGTACAGGTTCCCGTTCCACCGCGGGTCCGCTTCGCCGCGGTCGTACACCGCCAGGCACCACGAGAACGGTACGAACGCCTTCGCGGGCTCGCCGCCCATCTGGTACGCGCTGGTGACGAAAATCCTTGACGCGTAACGCAGTTCGGTGGACTCGAGCCGGTCGGCGTCTCGGACCACCGCCTCGAGCGCGGTGATCTGGGCCTTGCCCCGCGGCAGCTGCTGGGTGGCCCACAACCGCTGCCAGAGCTCGTCGGTCATCGGGCCTCCTCGCCGGGGACGGCCTGGTCGAGCAGCCCGAGGAAGGACCGGTTCAGCAGACTCGCGTCGGCGGGCCGGATCGGATGGTGGCCGAGCAGCAGTGCCTGGCCGTAGAGCGCCTCGACGGCGAGCCCGGTGAGCTCGTCGTCCTGGAGCCGGGAAACCCGCTGCACCAACGGGTTCCGGTAGTTCAGCACCAGCTGCGGCCGGTCCTCGGCGGGCTTCTCGAACGCCGATAGCACGCCGGCCCACAGCTCGTCGACCTGATCCTTGGTCGCCCGCAGCTCCCCGGCGAACGCGGCCGAGCGGTCGACCAGGTAGAGCACCGGCAGCGTCGGCGGTTCCAGCTCACGCAGCACGACCTCACAGCCGAGCCGGTCCAGGTGCCGCTGCGCGGCGGCGACGAACGGCCGGGTGGCCAGCGCGGTCGCGCTGTCCAGCTCGGTGAACGCGGTGGTCAGGTCGCTCGGGTCGAGCCGGGTGATGGTCAGGCCGGGCTCCAGCGCGCGCATCCGCTCGACGAGCTCGCTGTCGTAGGTGTAGCCGCCGTTGATCACGGCCAGGTCCTGCGCCGCCGCGACCCCGGCCAGCTGCTGGAACTCGTCGGTGGTCACGGTGTAGCGCAGCAGCCCGTAGCGCTCGCGGAACTCCGCCAGGGTCATCCGCCCGACGTTGGTCTCGACCGGCCACCACTGCTCGACCAGCCGCAGCATCTCGTCGTCGTGCAGGGCCAGTGCCTTGACGCCGAGGTGGTGGATGGCGAGGAAGCGGCTCAGCCGGTCAGGGCTGGTCCGGCCGAGGCCGACCAGCCAGCCGCGCAGCTGATCGCCCAGCGCCTCGCGGGTGGCGTCGAGCTGGCCGTCGTCGTAGAGAGCTTCCCGGCTCGCGGTCGGGCGCAGTTCACCGGCGTCGATCACGCAGCGGGCGAAGAACGCCCAGTCCGGCAGCAGGCTCGGCGCGCTCTCGGCGAGCAGCATCCGCTTGAGGTACACCCGGTGCCCGCCGTGCTCGGCCGGGCTCGCCGGAAACGGCAGCACGTAGGCGACGCCGGTCAGCCCGGCGGCGGGGACGTCCAGCTCGATCACGTCGAACGGCGTGAACCCGAGCGTGTCCTGGGCGTAGCCGACGAGGTCGGCGCGGCGGTGGCCGGGCGCGCGGTCGTCGTCCCGCCACGGCGTCCCGGTGCCGCTGATCGCCTTGCCGTTGACGGAGACCTCGAAGGGCAGCATCGAGCCGTACAGCGTGGCAAGGTCGGTCACCGTCTCGGGGACGAACCACGGTTCCGCGCCGGGCCGCGCGGTCAGCGTGACCGTGGTGCCCGCGATCGCCCGCTCGCCCGGCCCGATCGCGTACGTGCCGTCGGAGCGTCCGGTCCAGGTGACCGCGGCGCCGCCGGTGGCCGAGCGGGTGACGACGCGGACCTCGTCGGCGACCAGGAACGCCGAGAGCAGGCCGATGCCGAACTGGCCGAGGAACTCGTGCCGGGCGAAGCCGAGTTCGTCCCTTTTGGAGCTTCGGCCGATCGTGGCCAGCAGTTCGTGCACCTGGGGTTCGGTCAGCCCGATGCCGGTGTCGGTGATCCGCAGTGTCGTACCCTCGACGTCGATCGCGATGCCGGCCGGCCCCGCGGGGTCCTGCGCGAGCCGGGCGGTCACCGCGTCCACGGCGTTCTGCAGCAGCTCACGCACGTAAACGCGTGGGCTGGAATAGAGATGCTGGCTCAGCAGATCGACGACGCCGCGAAGATCGACTTGAAAAGTACGGCCCACCGTGAAACTTCCCCCCTGTGGATGGCTTGTTCGCCACCGCTTGACCCGGGCGGGGCGTCCAGGGTCATGGTATCGAAAAGGACCTCGTGACAACCCTGTTGCGTGGGCCGTTTACTCTGGAAGGAACACGGCGTCGATCCGGCCATCACCGGGGAGCCTCCGGAAGAACAGAACGTTCACGCGTTCCCAGTAGAACCGGACGGGTGTGGCCCGTTACAGCCATTCAATGAGAGGCCTGCGGAAGCAGGCAAGCGGGGTGGTACCGCGGTGCGCCGGAAGGCGTCTCGTCCCCGTGTGGGTGACCAGCGTGGCGCTGGTCGTCCGTACGAGCGCGACGAACCACGAGGAGCACCCGCGATGTACCCCCAGGCCCAGTTCGACGACCGCAGTGCCGGTGTGCCGTCCCAGCCGTCGTTTCCCGAGCTGGAAAAGCACGTCCTCGCCTACTGGGAGACCGACCGGACATTCCAAGCCTCGATCGACGCGCGGCCCGCGGGGGAGCACGGCGACAACGAGTACGTCTTCTACGACGGGCCGCCCTTCGCCAACGGCCTGCCCCACTACGGCCACCTGCTCACCGGGTACGTAAAGGACCTGGTGCCGCGCTACCAGACGATGAAGGGCCGCCGCGTCGAGCGCCGCTTCGGCTGGGACACTCACGGCCTGCCCGCCGAACTCGAGGCGATGCGCCAGCTCGGGATCACCGAGAAGGCCGAGATCGAGGAAATGGGCATCGCGAAGTTCAATGAGGCTTCGCGCGAATCCGTGCTGCGGTACACGAACGAGTGGCAGGACTACGTCACCCGCCAGGCGCGCTGGGTCGACTTCGAGAACGACTACAAGACGCTCGACGTGTCCTACATGGAGTCGGTGCTCTGGGCGTTCAAGCAGCTGTGGGACAAGGGCCTGGTTTACGAGGGCTACCGGGTGCTGCCGTACTGCTGGCGCGACGAGACGCCGCTGTCCAACCACGAGCTGCGGATGGACGACGACGTCTACCGGAACCGCCAGGACCCGGCCGTCACGGTGGGTTTCCGCTTACAGGGCAACGGAAATGATCTCGACGGCACGTACCTGCTGATCTGGACGACGACACCTTGGACGCTGCCGTCGAACCTCGCCACCGCCGTGCACCCCGAGGTGCAGTACGTGGTCGTGGAGAGCGCGAACTTCGAGGGCAAGCGGTTCCTACTCGCCGAAGCCCGCGTCGCCGCGTATGCCCGTGAACTCGGTGAGGAGCCGACAGTCGTCGCGCGCTACACCGGCGCCGAGCTGCTCGGAACCCGTTACGCCCCACCGTTCCCGTACTTCGTGGACACCGAGGGCGCGCACCGGATCCTGTCCGCGGACTACGTCACCACCGAGGACGGCACCGGCGTCGTGCACATCGCGCCCGCCTACGGTGAAGAGGACAAGGTCGTCACCGACGCCGCCGGGATCACCCCGGTGACGCCGGTGGACGCGCAGGGCAAGTTCGACGCGACCGTGCCGGACTACGCCGGGCAGCAGGTCTTCGACGCGAACCCGAACATCATCCGCGACCTCAAGAACGGCACGGGATCCGCGGGGCGGCAGGGCGCGCTGCTGCTGCGTCACGAGACCTACGACCACCCGTACCCGCACTGCTGGCGCTGCCGCAACCCGCTGATCTACCGCGCGGTCTCGTCGTGGTTCGTCGCGGTGACGCAGTTCAAGGACCGGATGGTCGAGCTGAACCAGCAGATCACCTGGTACCCGGAGAACGTCAAGGACGGCCAGTTCGGCAAGTGGCTGGAGAACGCGCGCGACTGGTCGGTCTCGCGCAACCGGTACTGGGGCACGCCGATCCCGGTGTGGCAGTCGGACGACCCGGCGTACCCGCGCACCGACGTGTACGGCTCGCTCGACGAGCTGGAGGCCGACTTCGGCGTGCGCCTGGACAACCTGCACCGGCCGTTCATCGACGAGCTGACCCGGCCGAACCCGGACGACCCGACCGGGAAGTCCAGCATGCGCCGCGTCGAGGACGTCCTGGACGTCTGGTTCGACTCCGGCTCGATGCCGTATGCCCAGGTGCACTACCCGTTCGAGAACGCCGACTGGTTCGAGCACCACTACCCGAGCGACTTCATCGTCGAGTACATCGGGCAGACGCGCGGCTGGTTCTACCTGCTGCACGTGCTGGCCACCGCGCTGTTCGACCGGCCGGCGTTCCGCGCCTGTGTCGCGCACGGCATCGTGCTCGGCTCCGACGGCGCGAAGATGTCCAAGTCGCTGCGCAACTACCCGGACGTCAACGAGGTCTTCGACCGTGACGGCTCGGACGCCATGCGCTGGTATCTGATGGCGAGCCCGATCCTGCGCGGCGGGAACCTGGTCGTCACCGACAAGGGCATCCGCGACGCCGTGCGCCAGGCCGTGCTGCCGCTGTGGAATTCGTACTACTTCCTCGCGCTGTACGCGAACGCCGAAGGTGTCGAGGGCAAGTGGCGGACGGATTCGACGCACGTGCTCGACCGGTACGTGCTGGCGAAGACGCACGAGCTGGTCACCGACGTCGAGTACGCGATGGACAGCTACGACGTCGCGGGCGCGTGCCAGACCGTGCGGGACTTCCTGGAGGTCCTGACGAACTGGTACGTGCGGCGCTCGCGGGATCGCTTCTGGGCGGGTGAGCAGGACGCGATCGACACCCTGCACACGGTGCTGGAAGTGACGTCGCGGGTGACGGCGCCGCTGCTGCCGCTGACCACCGAGGTGGTCTGGCGCGGGCTCACCGGCGGCCGCTCGGTGCACCTGACCGACTGGCCGAACGCGCTCGACCTGCCCGCGGACGCGGCGCTGGTCACCGCGATGGACCGGGTCCGGCAGGTCGCGTCGTCGGCGTTGTCGCTGCGCAAGGCGAACAAGCTGCGAGTGCGGCTGCCGCTGTCGAAGCTGCTGGTCGCGGCCTCGGACGCCGAATCGTTGGGCGACTTCGCCGACATCCTGCGTGACGAGGTGAACGTCAAGGAGGTCGAGCTGACCACCGACGTCGCCGCGCACGGCGGGTTCGAGGTCGCGGTGAACGCCCGCGCCGCCGGGCCGCGGCTGGGCAAGGACGTCCAGACGGTGATCAAGGCGGTCAAGGCCGGGGACTGGACGTTCGTCGGCGGCAAGGTCGTCGCGGCCGGGATCTCGCTGGAAGAGGGCGAGTTCGAGCGGCGGCTGGTGGCCAAGAGCGGCGGCGCGGCGGCGGAGCTGCCCGGCGGGTCCGGGCTGGTGCTGATCGACACCGAGGTCAGCGCCGAGCTGGCCGACGAGGGCCTGGCCCGCGACCTGGTCCGGGTCGTGCAGCAGGCGCGGCGCGAGGCCGACCTCGACGTCGCCGACCGCATCGCGCTGACCGTCGACGCGCCGTCGGAGGTCGTTGCGGCGGCGAAGAAGCACGAGGAGTTCCTGGCTTCGGAGACGCTGGCTGTGTCGGTTGCCTACGCCGCGGTCGAGGACGGCTTCGCGGGTACCGTCGGCGAAGGCACCAAGGTGGCCGTTTCGGTGGCCAAGGCCTGAGTTGCGTGAATGACGCGTCCGTCACAGCGGGCGCGTCATTCACAACAATCCCGGGTATCCGGCCCCACCCCCGTTGTCGGCGTGCTGAGATGGCATGTATCAAGGGGGAGGAAACGCGCGAGATGACGCCTGGAAGAAAACGCGGAATCCTGATCGGCGGCGCTGTGCTGATGATCGCCGTCGTGGTGGCCGGGGTGGTGGTGCTGAACTCGGGGGACGAGGCACCCGCCGCCACCACACCGCCGACCGAAAGCGGACCGGTGGCCGGGGACCCGACGTCGGCGGTGTCGGAGTACCTGCAGGACTTCGCGGAGGGCAACACCGACGCGGCGAGCAGGCTGACCGACGATCCGGCCGCGGCCGCGGTCGCCCTGCGCGACGCGCGCAACCAGCTGGCGCCGACCAAGACGACGGCGAACCTGACGAAGCTCGCGCCGACCGCGGCCGGCGCGACGAAGACCAGCGGCACCTTCACCGTCTCCTGGACGCTGAAGCAGGGCAAGGTCTGGACTTACGACGACACTTTCGACGTCCTGCTGAGCGGGTCGAACTGGCGCGTGCACTGGGCGCCCACGCTGCTGCACCCGAAGCTCGAGGCGGGGCAGCGGCTGGTGGTCAGCACGGCGGTGGCGGACACCCCGGTGGTTGTCGACCGGGACGGGAAACCCCTGGTCATCGCCGGTGCCGCGGGCAACCGGCCTGCCGACGGCAACCCGGCGCCGTTGCTGCGGCAGGCGTTCATGGACCAGGCCGCCCAGGCCAAGGGCGACGGGTTCGCGATCGCCCGCGTGGACACCTCCGGCAAGAACGTCGAGACGCTCTTCGGCGGGGTGGCGGGCGAGGTCAAGCCTCAGACGGTTTCGCTGAGCCTGGCCGCGCAGAACGCCGCGCAGGCCGCGGTGGACGGCTACCCGGGTTCGGCGATGTTCGTGGCGCTCGATGCGTCCAACGGCGACATCCTTGCCGTGGCGCAGAACGCGGCCGCGGGCACCGCGCCCAAGGCGTTCAGCGGGCTGTACGCGCCGGGCTCGTCGTTCAAGATCGCCACGGCGACGGCGGCAATCGAGAATCGCGGTCTCACCGCGAGCTCGCCGGTGGACTGCCCCCTGACCGACACGATCGGCACCCGCACGGTGTCGAACGAAGGGTTTCAGCTGGGCGCGACCACCCTGCAGAACGCGTTCGCGCGGTCCTGCAACACCACGTTCGGCGCTTTGGCTCTGGACCTGCCCGCGGACGCGCTGAAGAAGGCCGCCGACCAGTACGGGCTCAACGCGGACTTCGAGATCCCGGGGATTTCCAGCGAAATGGGCAAGATCGAGCCCGCGGCGAGCAAGGACGAGCAGGTCGAGGATGGGTTCGGCCAGGGACGGCTGCAGATGAGCGCGCTCGGCGGCGTGGTGATGGCCGCGACCGTCCGCTCCGGCAAGGCGATCACACCGCGGCTGTGGCACGACGTCCCGACCAACGTGGTCAAGAGCTATTCGCCGCCGCCGGGCCCGGTGCTCGGCACGGTCCGGACGCTGATGCGCGCGGTGGTCACGAGCGGCACGGCGAAGGGCGCGGCCTCGGCCGGGCAGGTGTACGGCAAGACCGGCACGGCCCAGTTCGGCGACGGCAGCCTGGCCACCGGCTGGTTCGTCGGCTACCGGGACAACGTGGCTTTCGCTGTGGTGCTGGAAAAGTCGAACGACTCCGGCCCTGCGGTCACGCTGGCGGCGAAGTTCCTGAAGGCCCTGTGAGCTGAAGGGGACTTTCGTCTCGGTTGACGTGATGAAGGGGACTTTCCTCCCGCCAGACGCGAGGAAAGTCCCCTTCAGGGCGTCCGGGCGAACTTGTCGAGCGCGGCCAGTAGGTGGGCGCGTTTCGCGTCGCTGCGGAGGTGGCCGGTGTCGTCGAGCAGGACCAGCTCGGCGTCCGGCCACACTTGGGCGAGTTCCCACGCGGTGTCGGCCGGGCAGGACAGGTCGCGGCGGCCGTGGATGAGCACGCCGGGGATCCCGGCCAGCCGGTGTGCCTCCTTGAGCAGGATCCCGTCCTCGAGCCAGGCGTGGTTCGCGTAGTAGTGCGAGCAGATCCGGACGAAGGCGAGCAGTGCGTCGGACGGTTTGTCGCTGAAGATGCC
>Ga0307507_10009932_pt1 | contig 12502 bp, 17 predicted proteins | sample 7_EM_MG_FD_207223 | JGI IMG/M metagenome (GOLD analysis project Ga0307507, IMG submission 207223) | Populus trichocarpa ectomycorrhiza microbial communities from riparian zone in the Pacific Northwest, United States - 7_EM | ecosystem: Host-associated > Plants > Roots > Unclassified | place... | reverse complement strand
TAAAATAAATGATTGGATCAATGATTGTATTTGTAATTTAAACCTTATATTTTGCAGGTGAAATAAATATCTCGGATGTAGCTCGTTTTTTTTGTAAACCCCGAAACGACGGCTGGGTAGGAGGCTGCCTCTGGGTGTGCCTGTGCCTTCTCTGTGGACTCTGTAGACTGGTCTACCCCAGTGGCTGACATGCCCTCAAAAAATCCCAATGAATGGGTGGAAAGGAAAAAATTGGTTTGGAAACGAGACAAGGTTTTCTTAACGTTGGAGCGCACCATAAGCCAACCACAGAGGTTAGGTTCCTGGGCCACGACATGAAATCTAACCAGCCCGATTCGCCCTATAGTTCTTCGTGCACAAAACGCTCCATGCCCCAAAACCGTGATCCCCTCCCATACATCCACTCTCCACAGCCTTAGATAATGGCCAACAGGCTGGGAAAAGTTCCTGGTCACAGAGATTGGACTCAGGACTGGAAAAACGAAACACGATATATCATCTCGCAAACCCATGGGAGAAGCGTACGGCTTTGTCTCATATGCAACAACGGCTCACCCACATGTTTTAAATGAAGTTCCCCAGAAACAGGCTCTGCTGGAAGTTCATCTGACATGAAGGCACTCTGAATGCTGCTGGAGAATGATGAGCATAGGAAACGTCGGCCATCTCTTTACAGAGCGAGCAGGGGTGCGATGCAGAGTCAAACACCCCCCACCGATGTGCCGATAGATAACAAGGCGAACCAAAGCATGGTTAAATGACCAAAGGCAACGCCAAATGACCCAGACATGTGCTCACTCGCGAAGAAGGATACGAGGCTTTGTACGACCGGTATCCTGAGCAGTGCGAGTGCGCCATTGTCAACAAGAGCAATTTACATAAACTTCGTTGTTCAACGGACACATTGCAACGACATACGCTATTTGTATCTATTTGCACTTGAAGTCCTATTTCTTCCAAAACGAAAACGACCCCACATCGCAAGTTCAAGTGGCCAGAGTTATTGGGAGAGAATAAGTCTAACAACCCAATTTACTGTACAAGATGTCATCGATACATACGTCCCACTCAGGTTACTAGCGAGAGCTCCGAAATTGTGAGAAGTTGCAGAGAAACGTATCAGGAAATAGTATACTTACGCTTTCCTCGTCAGCAAAAACCTATGCACATGAAGACACACCCCTGGAAAAAAAAGGGCCCAACGAATGGGACGGAGGAAAAAAAATTGGTGTTGAGACGGAACGAGGTTTTCATGACGCTAAAGTGCACCACAAAATAACCTCAGGTATGAGGTCGTTCCTGGGTCACAACATAGAATGTAACCAGCCCGATTTGCCTGCTATATTTTCCTCGTGCACAAGACATGCCAGCACCAACACCCGCCACCTCCCGTAAGTGCGGCGGACCACCGACGGATGCACTGATATACTGCACTCTTTTTAGGTAGCAGGCCTAGTGTATATACACCACTGAGGCAGCTGAGTTTAGATTGCACAGTATAGCCTGTGTCCCGTACGGAGTCCGAAGTCCCCGAATGCAAAGATTGAATCCGGGGGCTGCCAAGGAAGGCGAACTACGACGTGTTGAAGCCGTCTCGCCAACCCAGGGAGGAGGGGAAGGTTAGAAACACCATCCATGTGGTTGTCTCGGGTACATGGAGAATGTCAGACAGCTCTTTGCAGTTAAGGGCCAGCGAGGTGGAGAAGAGTGCCCCACACAAATAGGCGACGAGTGTCCAGTAGTACGCTCGTGCTCCACTGTGCCGATAGAAAACAGGGCGAAGGCAAGGCATGGTTTGGGGAATGACAATGGACGATGTCAAACGATGGGGATATGAGTTCACTCGCGAGAAAGAGAAAGGATGCGAGCTTTTGGCCGTTGATATCCTGGAGGATGCACTGATTGAGTGATGATACTCTTTTTCAAACAATACTTACTTAAGGGCAGGGCACCACGGCCCAAAGGTGGCGCAGCATTCCGACGGACGGTGTTAGAACGTTTGAATGGAAGATCAAGGTGAAACTCCACTTCAGAAGCACTCTGTTAAACCGTGACATGGTCATACTTTGAATCTTGTGATTTATCGGGAAAAAGATAATGTCAAAAGCCTTTGAACAATTCAATGCGGTAAAGAACTTCGCCGATAGCAATAAAAGTGTTCATCGTGAGGGTAATAGAAAGAGTTCCAAGGGTGGGCTGCCAATGAGTTAAACTCTATGTGAAACTCGAGCCCCGGATTTGCTGCGAAATGCGTACAGCGTCGATGGTCTGTTAATGAAATGGTGACACTCACCTGAAGCTGTGCATGGGCAATGCCCCCGCAAAAAAAGCGCCCAACGAATGGGTACGAAGGAAAAAATTGGTGTTGAAACACAAATTAAAGGAGACTCTTAACGCGAGGGCGCACCATGGAACTGACCCCAAGTATGAGGTCACTTTCCTGAGCCACGACATGTGCGACCAACCCGATTCACCCACTTTATTTTCCTCGTGCACAGAACGTTCCATACACCCAGCAACTGCAAATCGACTCCCGTGACTTACGGCGAATCGGCAACTGATCCACAGTAATATAATGCATATAGTTGCCCTGGCTACCAAGACGTGCACTATAAATCACTGATGATACGAAACATCCATTTCAAAGTCCACTGTGTCCCGTATGAATTCGTAGTGCCCAGACACAAAAGATATATCCAGGGGCTAGGGAAAGCGACAATACGGTATGAGGTCGTCTCGCAAACCCAGGGAGGAAGGGTGTTCACAGCTGTGAGACCAGGGAATCCGGCCAACAAGATGTACGGGTAACGTCGGCCAACTCTTTACAGAGCAAGCGAGGCAGAGAAAAACGCCCTTTCCGTAGGAACCGACCATGTCAGTACTCGTGACGGGCCTGCCACCGTGCCGATAGAAAGCTCAGGGTGAACAAAGGTGAGGTCGAGCGATCCCAAAGAATCCAGATATGCGCTGGCTCGCGAATATGAATACGTAGCTTTCTACAGCTGATATCCTGAGTGATGCGAGTGTCGTAGCATATCGTACCTCTGCAGGTGAACTTTGAAATTTGAAAATTTGAAGCTTTGAAGACTGAAGTATGTAGTCCTATTTGTATGAGAAGGTGGTGACCAAACAGTGGTCGATGGCAACCAGAACCACGACGAACACGCCTATTGCACACTAATAATGTACAAGACACGTTTCTCCGCCAATACCAGCTGAATCCCTTAGCTGTTAAGCTCTCAAAATGAAACGCTGATGATACGATTACCTCTTCAACCATGAGGCGGCTACCTTCAGCAGCCTCGAGGTGATCGCCTCACATGCTGCGGCAGTGCATACGCACATTTCATATCCTATACTGTACGGTACGCACATGTTTGTTCATTCATATCTCCCAATTCAGGACCTCTGCTCCAATCCATTTATTCCCCATCTTACAGGGTCCACTACCTCACCTTGACCTCCACTGTGTCTTGCGCACCCCACGCTCTCTGGAGTCCATGAACAGAAGCAACAGCACTGCTAGCTCGGGAAAGCTCAGGAAACCCCCTCAGCGTTATCAGCTTCACCACCAGCAAACTCAATCTCGCACTCGTGTACCAGAACCTGTCCACTGGTTGTTCAGGAGCAATATTCCAAGAAGGCGCGCGTCGTTTATTCCGGTCGACCCTCGCAAGCGAAATTTCTTTGGCATTGGAGAGATTGTCGGAGTTCTTAAGAACGTATGTTTGACGTATTCACAGTTACAAGCGCCCTACCGATACCCGCAGCCCGCACGAACTGTTCGCACTTTAACAGAGTCCAAACGTTTGTTGGAAGAAGCCCGTCGTGAGATGACTGAAAATAAGGAGCGTGCCAAGCTGCGGCCCAAGCACACCTTTTCCCGCCTCCCCACGTTCTTTCCGCGCAAAGCAGAGATGCTTACCCTGGAACGTACTCTGGAGGGTGACCCGGCGTTTACCATCTTATTTGGTTCATGCTCCACAGGAAAAGTAAAGTCTTCACCCATCAAGTTACTTTTAATTTTTTTAACTCGTCATACCTAGACTGTCCTGCTCAGAGAACTCCTCTCCAACGAACGTTTTCACATCCTCCATTTCGACCTCCGGATCGCAGGCTTTGCGGATCTCGCGAGCTTATATAACAGCCTCAGCCTCCAAATGGAACTATACTTTGAGGAAATTGCAAAAACCATGGAAGGATACGAAGATTTCGAGCGTGAAGCCTGGAGTTTCAAACACGACAGGCTTAACGTGGAAAAGAGGCTGCAGGAGGGAGGTTCAGATAAACTTGGTCGAGGCGTAAAAACCAGCGATGTGGCTAGACTCATGGAGCTCTTCCAGAGCTCACTCCTCAAGTACTGGACGTTTCAGCCTGCCCCTCGGGAAAAACGTGTTTCTCAGGTTGTGGCGGACTTGAGGGCGGGGAGAAGTCCACGTCGGCAGAGCTCGGACTCTACGGCTGTGGCTGGGGATGACCAGGTTCGTCGGAGGTGGAGGGTGGGGTCTATCTTTGGGAAAGGCAAAAGGCGCCAGAGGGATGTTGATGTGGAGCTTACGGGTACACACCAAGTGGAGGACAGGGCTGAGGATGGAGAGCGACAAGATCCAAAAGAGGGGTTTAAGCAGGGGAAGAAAATGCCGGTTCGTTTTCTTTTTTCGGGGGGGCAGGTTTTCACTCGTTCTGACCCTTTTCCTATTTTTACAGGTCATTTTCTTTGACGAGGCACATCGATTGTATGTCTGTTTCTTGTTGCATAAATCTCTGTTTCATATTTTTTATAAGGCCTGCTCTAATCCAATCAACGGAAACGATGAAATGTCTTCTCGATTCTATGGTTGTTCTGACAAAACAGGATCGTTTATGTCACGTCATCCACGCAACCAGTGATCCGTTTTATCAGACCTGGTTGCGCCAGCTGAACGCCTCTCAGCATTGCAAGGTGCGCTTTGTCTCTCTTTCAAAAACCGATGTACTGATGATGAAGCACTTATGTAGATCATCACAATTGGTGATTGCACCAAACCCGAGACGCAAATGTATTTCCATGAGCGCCTATTACCACGTGTACCCGAACCATTGAGGCCTGCATTGAATTTCGAATCACTGTTTGACGCCTTTGGTGGTAAGCTGGCACATTGGCATGATTATGTTACGGATTACGGTTCGTTACATTTCGTATAAATTGAATTATAACACTCAGCTATCGTTTTCAGTCAACTTTAATGGGACTTTGGATGGTGCGCATCATATCTTCCTCATGCATACCGGCCGAATGTTGATTGTGCAAAACGTACAGTGCGGCAAAGCTCACACTTCACAGAAGCATATTCTCTTCTCAACATACATATCATTAACTCCTCCCAGTCGGAAGGATGTGACCCCTCCACCAACGCGGGCGTTAACGGAGAAGCGAACCTAAGCAACCCCGATACTTTACACCCAGGTTTAGGTCCAGCAGGATTCAAATCGTACTCCCCACTCGTCAGTCCTTCCTATAACAACCCATACCTCACTTCCGGACGAGGGCCCGGTTTTGTGGGTTCGGGGCCAATGTCAGACGGTGGTGGACCTGATACGATGATGTCTGGCCCACCTGAGTTCAGCACCATGCAGTTGTTGAAGGTCATGTCCCGGCTTGGGGGTGAGGGCGCGCCGTATCTTGGGTATTTCCAGCTGTGCAAGGAGCTAGGCATACGTGCTGTGGATGGGATGATTAAGGGGCGGGTATTGGATTTACGGTGGACCGAGTGTGTGGAAGCGCCAGCCCCAGTACCCGCGCACGGACAGCAGAGCAGCCAGACGGCCCTGGAGCCACCCGCACCACTTCTTCGGGAAGAAGATGTTGATAGCGACATGTTCCCGGTTGGCGAGCACGAACTGGGGCCTCGGGTGAGCTCGTCATATCAAGCTACGCCAAGCCAAAGGACGCCTAGTCTGCAGCCTACGCCTCAGCAGCGTCATCAACCCATCCACCTTGGCCCGACGAAGTATGAGGATGAGGACGAAGGTGTGGGGTTGTTGGAAGTTGTTGGCCCGAAATTGGTGCCTATGACCCCGATTATGCGGTATGCGATGAGGGAGGTGGTTAGTGAGTATGAGGATGAACAGTCGGTTTCGGAGTACGCTTCGATGCTTTCGGACGTTGTTGAGGAGTATTGATTGTGCCTTTTGCTTTTGTGTATTGATTTATGCTTCTCTTTGGCGACTCCCAGATGTTCACACCTTAGCAATCGCTCTCTCCTTCTCCGCCCACGTTCGCTCAGCTTTGAAACACGTTTTTATAGCCTTGGCATGCATCAGAACGGGCGATTTACGGGATATAATGCATGCACTGACAAATGCGATCGGGACATGTGGCTGTGCTACAACGCTGATCCGTTTCGGAAAGCTTTGCCCCTTTCCCGCTGTTTCTGTCTGAACACTATCCGATGTGATAACTAACTGCTTCTCCTACAACCTTATAATAACCATACTCATTATGACTTCGACGAGCACTCGCTCGCTGATCACTTACTGCTGCTACCCCACTGCCTCAGAAACCGATGCGATGATGGCCTTTTATGGGGTCAATACCTGTATTATTACGCATGGCATCCGGATGGTTCGATGGGCCTACATGCTAAACACGACGTCACAAACTAGCAACGAGAGAGTAAGCGCAACGGTACTATCATTTGCGCCAATAGTCACTCGTTTTTGTCAGCTTCAAGAGATGCTGGAACGCCACTTTCGTGAGGACAAGCATCCGATGCACGCCGCTGCGAGAAAACATGGTCCCCCGTACGTTATTGTTGTAATTCAATCAATCGACCCCAATGCGTTTTTTTGTTTGTTTTCAAGTCAGATGCGACGTACACGGGGGCATGAACGATATTCCACCTTGTTGGACGCTTTTCTTGCACGAAGACATCATCGCACGAACCCTTGCGTATAAATTGGATCTCAAGACCTATCGGCTGAATGAAATCGAAGTTGGTCGAGAGGACACCGGAAGGCCAACGTACAAAGAGGTTTTTGGGGCGAGTTGGATTCCTCTGCCGTCACTCTTGTTATCCTCACCAAACCAGGGTTGTAGGTGGCACTGTGCTCCCAACATGGACCCAATTTTTTTTATACCAATGGTAACAGTTTATAGGCCGGAGGACTGTCCGGGCGTCGAGCCGTACTCTGCACACCAATTCCCCCTTATCAACACACTACTGTCCATCCCATTCTCCCTCCTTCACACCCTCCCCCGGTTAACTTCAATGGCGCCCTCAAGTAAATATCATGGGGACCTGGTCGTCATGGGACGAGAAATCTTAAGTTTATGATATTGGGATCCTGTCCAAAACCGCAGAGATCAAGCGAACACATCTGTCTCCATGGGCAATAATACCCCACGCGGCGCCTTACCAACACCTATTTCCAGCCGAACAGAGGCTTTTGACGCAGTGAGGCCACGTGATCGCAACAAGGGCGACGCACATACAGATACGACGCAAGATCCCTTGACATTCCGACATTCCTCTTCTGATCAGGTTTTGAAAGGCTCGACGGTGCCTAGTGTCTACCAAAGCTCTGAAGATAGCCAGGAGCCACCAATCGGAGAGCGCGTCGAGATTGAAACGGAATCAGGCGAAGAATCTTTCGTTTCGATGCACCAGGATGAACATGACAATCACCCAGTTCTGTCGGACATTTTGACACGGGCAATTGCCGTCGTTGGCAGCGAGGAGGTTTTGCCCTTAGCTGTCAGCCCGTTCGAGAAAGGTACTATGGGGATGACCGCAAATGAGGTGCTCATGATCAGGGGGTTGATACACCCGCTCGTGTACCTCGACTTCGTAGATCTGCAAAAGTTCTCGATTTGATTTTTTCTTATGATTTATCCTCAGCGATTTTTGTCAACACTTTGAAAACGGTCTTCGACGCCTCCAGCGTTTTGTAGACCTTAACGTTGAGACGATTGTCTAGAATAGATCAAGCATTTTTGCCTGGATTTGGAGCTCTATCCTAAAAGGAGTTTTTTCGCTTTGCTCCTTCAGCTCCTTGGTTGGTTCGCCGACTTTACGATGGTAACATGACTTATGCATGGGGACCCAAAGAAAGGAGCGGCTGAGGGTTACTCATAATTCGTGAACGTCTCAGTCACGCCAGAATGCAGATTCCGCCTCCATGGAAGCACGCTTTTTAGAGAGGCACCAAACTAGACGAAACAGTTCATGCTGAACGACGATGTAAGGTAATGAATGGGGTTCTTATTCGAGGCCAGCGTACTTGACATAGTCAGGAATAACTAGATGTGTAAATCAGTTGACCAAGGAATAATTGACGAAATTACTGTTTGGAATCCAGTCTTACGATGTGTAGGCTTGAATTGCTGACGTAGAGCCGACATGTTAATATAACCGAGGGCGGCGGCTTCAAGTGCATTCTTCCCTTCCAAAAGTGAAAGAGCCGCATGAGCGCTAGAATAGGCTCAGAATGGAGCTCAAATGCAAAGGTGGTATGCATACGTATGTCCATGGTATTCAACAATCAACTGCTGAAGAGCAGGGCAGTTGGAGAGGCTGACCGGGCCGACCGAGCCAGGTGCAGGGTGACACCTGCTCAAATGAATCAATTCGAGGACGACGGGATGCTAGCTTCGTTGCACACATTAAACAGGCATCCATCCCCTTATATGCACCTTTTTCAAGGAGGATCACCTTGCCGGAGCCACTTTCCTCGGCTGGCGTGGTTGAGCAAAGGCAGACGAGTAGGAAACCCTGTCACACCAGGTGTTCCTAAAGTACAATCTTCAAGGCGATATCGTGCTTCTCGAGTGCAGCTTTAATGGCTAACGCAACTGCAACACCTAGAAAGCAGCAGATGTTTGCAAAAAAAAACGTCAAGCAAAATTCAGGGAAAGGTACATGAAATTCCGATGAGATTACGGCCACAGGCATGACCAATACCTTCGAGGGCAGCTGTCTAGATAGATAGGTTAAGACAGGTGCAAAGTCTCCCCAGATAAGATAGCATACCTCAGAGTTGATGCCAATCGTTCTCCCTCCCGATCCATGCGCAAACGTAGCCTGCCATGCGGTTGGGAGATGGAACTGCTTCGTCACCTCAAATCCATGCTTTGCCATGAACTCAGTGTAAACGTCGTGAGAATGACTGTGGAAGGTCTTGAGTAAGGCAAGGAGACCTGATTATCGACTCAGACGTACTACTCTTCAAATCGGAGTTCAGGATGCGCTGACAAGGGATATATCATTTAGATTAGATCGCTTGTAATGGCTTTGAGCATTCACCATGAATGTCAAGGCTAAGAGCTCTCAATTCCACATCCAGATCCTTGATTGTAGACTCGATCGTCTCAAGGACATCGGGTCCATAGAGATTGCTGAAGCCCGGACGGCGAGGCTTTAGTGAGCATTATCGTCAAGTCGCCACACTTCGTTTGACAGAGGTGTGGTCGGAGATGCACATAGCGGTCTGGGTGAGAGTGGAAGACTGAGTGCCACACGCTTATGAACAAGTATTTATAACGGATCTTCTGCTGTCAACCATCACATCGCCAAAAATCGGTTCTTGGTCATCGTCCAACTGTGCAAAGATGTAGAGGCCAAGAACAAGTTGCTGTTGAGGGCTGTTGTCATGATCTTTCGATCAACGATGACAACGGAAGCTCAACTTACAGCCTTCATCGCGCGGCAACGTACTCTACTAGCCAAAGAACGAGACCCTGAAGTCGAACGAAGCTCACTGCTCTTGTCCAACTGTGGCCCCAAATTGCTAGAACAGAAGGGACTGTCATTAGGTGGACTTGGCGTCTCAAGCATCAACATTGGTTTGGGTGGAAAGACGTTCACGGTGAAATCTTTCCGAATAACATGCACTGAGGGCATGCTTTGGGGAGGAGCAGGGACTCCGAATGAAATGGAGGATCTGGAGAGGAACACGGTTGTTTGATAGACAAGCTGTGGTAGAGCGTGACATCAGTTAATGTGAAGGATGGGGTGACGTACTTGCCACAGGATAGTAATCCCGGCCAGTGAGTGGATGATCTTGCTGAGCAGCCAGTGGTCTTCCGAGGATACAAAAATGTCGGACCGATCCCCTGGTTGTCGAGAAACATGGATGAGAGGGTGGTGAGTCAGTGACGAGGAGTACAAACAGACCTAATTGACGGTGTACTCAAACCGACGCAAGTGTCAAATGATAATTCAAGTGAATAAAGAGGGCAAATGAAACTCACGAGATAAACGCAGACTAGGTAGACATCCATAGATCGGCAATTGTGCAGCACTAGGAAGAAGAGATGCCTACATAACGGAAGCATGTACTTCAGGAGGAGGGGCCGGACTAGGCGCCACTTGTCGTTCGCATTAAGTGACACGCCCCGTTTTGGTCCCAGGGCATGGGTTCCTTCTTCCTTATCTTTATCTTCATCTAGGGCAATAGGAGTGTATGGCAGCGCTGAAAGCGAAGGAGGCGGGCTTAAAGTGTCTTCATAGACAGTGGGTGTAACAGAATAGAGGAAAGACAAGCTATGGGGAAGTAGGAGGAAGTAGGCAAGAGGAATTATTAATGGCATGATCTAAATCAAAGGTAAGGGACAGGACGAAGATACGGAGGCTAGAACTGAATGATGATAACCTTACCCAACGCGGACACCCAAACCACACATCCCCCACGAAAGAAATGCGCCGACCAGGCCAGCAGCCCCGACACCCGAAGCAAAATAGCTACACGCATCAAAGACGGTCAAGGGGACTTGCCCGACACTGTAGCCTGCTATCTGAGGAGGAGAAAACATGGTGGATAGTTGTAAGAAAGTAAGTTCGCCGGCCTATGTTCTTGAGAAGTTGAATACTTTAGGAAATAGTTGAACCCACCCGACGAGAAGGATGCAAGGCTGATGCCGAGAAGTCTCATGGTAAGGCTATTAAAGAGTGGGACGGTCTGCAAGAAAAAGGTAAGCAAGCACTGTAGGTTACAGCCGTGAGGGAACATACCAGCATTCCAGCAGAGCTGAGAATAAAGCATCCAACTAGTCGCTTTGTGTAGCGTATCCGGCCCTTGAGGAAAGTCATCCCAGTCGTAGAACTTAAAGTTTGCAGCTTGGTAGTGTGAGGAGGGACATGTGTCCGCCTTAGCGGTTGTCAGAACCAAGAATGCTGTGTGCGTAGACATTGGGGGGGGGGCAGCGAAAGACTTGAATCCAAGTGGTAGAATGGCCGCCAGCCATTGGAGGCTGTGAGCGACGTCGCTCGGACCTGGATGGGAATGTCTCAGCACTCAACTCTCCTAATTTCCTGCTCTTCCTCTACAACTACCTCCACCACAATGAATGTGCTATTGCAGTCCCCCAGCACCTCTAAAATCATCACTCTCCCGTCGTCTTTGACTGGAGCATCACTCACCGTCATCCAGCATCACATTGAACATGACCCACCTGTGTTCCCCTCTGATGCCTCTTGGGACATCCTTTGTCCAGTTCCAGAGTCAATGACATTGATCACCACATTCACGAGGCCAGCGTTGGCTGAGCGAACAAATCTACGGAAAGCAGCTCTTGTTCAGACAAGGAAAGAATTGGCGGAAATGGAAACAAAGTACGTCACTTCTCTCAGGACTTCCTTTGTTTCAACTTGTAATAATAAATCCTTAGATTTGAGGAGCGGTTGAAATTTCTTGAAGAAAAAATACATGAAATCGACGCCTTCAGGGAATCTCTGGCAGAAAAGGAAACAACGTACGTCACTTCTCTCGTGCTTTCCTTGTTTTGACTTGTAATAATAAATTCTTAGATTGGAGGAGCGGTTGAAAAATTTTGAAGAAAAAATACATGAAGTCGACGCCTTCAGGGAATCTCTGGCAGAAAAGGAAACAACGTACGTCACTTCTCTCGTGCTTTCCTTGTTTTGACTTGTAATAATAAATTTTTAGATTGGAGGAGCGGTTGAAAAATTTTGAAGAAAAAATACATGAAGTCGACGCCTTCAGGGAATCTCTGGCAGAAAAGGAAACAACTTACGTCACTTCTCCTGAGCAAAGACTTACCTTCGACGGGTGTATTGTTCCCGTTGCGTATAACGACTGATTCAGATGCAGATGGAGGCGTTGGGGTGGAAGCTCAACGGTACCTTTATGCTGTTAACGAAATACGCTGCTTGTCGAAGACGCTCTGCACGCCAGGCGCAATTGCTCTGACCTTCATCCAACCCAACTCGTCCCTTGCGAGTTCGGCTCTGGTCCATTTATGTCCATTAAGACGCTCTGCACGTCGAGTGCAATCCCACTTCCTTTAATCCGGGTCGTGCTTCCATGTTTCTCCTCATTGCCCAAGACGCTCTCCAGTTTGAGCGCAGTTCCAGGTGGTCCGTGCGTGGGCAGTCGGTTGGCCCATGCATGTCTCCCTGGGACACGTCCTTTCTTCCTGCCGCTGAACTCACCGTCATGACGCTGAGTGCGACGTCTCACAGCGCCTTTCTTGGTGCTCGTCCGTAGTGCCCCACACGACGTC
>Ga0307507_10009929_pt1 | contig 12506 bp, 11 predicted proteins | sample 7_EM_MG_FD_207223 | JGI IMG/M metagenome (GOLD analysis project Ga0307507, IMG submission 207223) | Populus trichocarpa ectomycorrhiza microbial communities from riparian zone in the Pacific Northwest, United States - 7_EM | ecosystem: Host-associated > Plants > Roots > Unclassified | place... | reverse complement strand
TTTTAATTGAAATAGTTTTTTAATGTAATATTAGAATTTTTAAGACTAAACGATTACAAGTTTGAATTTTACCATTTTATTTTAACTAATTAGATTAACAAAATTTTTAAGATAAAACTTTTTTTTCTCAATTTTATCTTTTAATATTTGAGAAGATTTAATTGTACCCCTCCTAAAAAACTATTTACTGGAATAAAGTTTTGTTTTTTCCTTTTGGTTTTTTTTTAATCTAAGTTTTTTTTCAATTGCAGTTACATCCTTCATCATTAGTTTTATTAGTGATTGAGTTTCATAATTTTTTTAATTTACTTTTTATATGGTTATCTCAATATCCTAATCCGAATTAACCTCGGTTTGATGGGCTAACTCGATTGACTCAATTTTTTTTTCAATTGACTTTTTTTCTTTTTAAATTCATCTTTTAACATTTGATTGATTGAAAATTAGGCTTCGATATTTATTTATTTTTGCTTTTTGTGCGGTTATTCTCATCTTATGACTCGAGTCACAAGTTTGGTGCGTTAACCTGGATTGACCCGAGTTATTTTTTTGTATCTTTTTTTTAATTAATTTTTCAATTTCAATTACATCCTTCAACATTAGGTTTATTGGGGGGATTGAGCTTCATAATTGTTTTCAATTTAATTTTTATGTGGTTATTCTAATCTCATGATCCGGACTAGAGTTTGACAGGTTAGCTCGTTTGACTTTTTTTTTCTAATTGATTTTTTTAATCAATTTCATCCTTTAATATTGGGTTGATTGTGAATTATGTTTCATGATTTATTTTGGTTTTCTTTCTATGAGGTTATCCACCTCTTATGCCTCGGTCACGGGTTTGGCGGGTTAACTAGAGTTGACTCGAGTTGTTTTTCTGTGTCCTTTTTTTAATCGATTTTTTTTTCAATTTTATCTTTCAACACTAAGTTGATTAGGAATTGAGCTTAATGATTTGTTTTAATTTGCTTTCTATTGGGTTATCTCAGTCTCATGATTCACAATATGAGTTTGGTAGGTTAATCGAGTTGACTCGAATGATTTTCTTAATTGATTTTTTTTTCAATTTCATCCTTCAACATTGAGTTTATTAAAAATTAAGTTTCATAATTTGTTTTGATTTGTTTTTTTATGGAGTTATTATGTTCTCATGACTGGACATGGGGGTTGACAAGTTAACTTGGGTAGACCCGAATCAATCTGATATGTTGTCGTCTCAGTATTTATAAAAATAATTCATCTTAATTATTTATTTTGAGTCAAACTATATTTTTATCAGTTATCTGGGTTATCTCTAGAGTACCTGTCAATGTGATTGAGTCATATCGGGTCAATCTCTATATTATTTTAAATTTTTTTATACTAAAAAAATATTGATAATGCCTAATTTTTTTTTTTACGTTCTAAAAAAAAATTAATCTGACTTTTAATGTATCACAGGTTAGTAAAGATTAATTCTTTAATTGTTTTTTCTTTTTTTTTTCAGACATAATCATTAACCAAATATTTTTTTTGTCCTCGTTCATTTTGGTCCAAGGAATTACTTTTCAACAGACCTTCTTTACACCGGAAATTCTTTTCTTTTTTTTACCTTATTTACTTGACGGTATTTACTCTGAATGTCTATATATCTACTGTGAAAACAAAAGAATTCAATAAATGTTACTGTTTTCTTTCCCAATAACAGAGAGAGCGTTTGGCTCTGCTGTTCAACCTGCTTTTCAGCGAATTTTAAATTTTTTTTTTGCTAAAATTGAGTGCGGTTTGTACCTTTTGGATCGTTTTGATGTGCTGATATCAAAAATGATTTTTAAAAAATAAAAAAAATCATTGGCATGTATTTCGGCACGAAAAGCTATTTGAAAAGCAACCACTACCACACTCCCAAACACCCTCTAAGCATAGTTATTAAACGATATCTGTGGCTAGTGCTGTACCACAGGCCGGTTAATTTCTTTTCCACTTAAAAAGAGAATGCAAATTAAATAAATTAAAATGATACGAATAAAAAAAATGTATTAATAATAAATAAATCAATAAAAAAATAAAAATGAAAAACAAACAAAAAAAACTCACCCTGAGGCTATCTATATTACCAAATAGTCAAATTTTGAATAGTAAAATTAAAAAATATATAGAAAAGAAAAAAATATCTAAGTGAAACCGAGTTAACTTGCAAACTCTATGATTATGGGCATAAAATTGAGATAATCTCTTACAAAGAAAAACATAAACAAAAAAAAATCTAAAAATCAATTTTTTATGTTGAACATGATAACTCTATATAAAGCAAAATAAAAAGAAAAAAGTTGACATAATCTCTATCAAATAAAATGTTGAAGAAAAAAATATAAAAAAACTCGATCCGAGCCCACTTTGGTCAAAATGCAAAATCTTTGATCCAATCATGATACCATAGTAACATCGTTTGAAAGCACGCTAAATAAAATCATGAAGTTTAATTATCGAACAACTCAATGTTGAAGGATGAAAATGAAAAAAAAAATTAATTAAAAAAATAAACAAAAAAACATATGAGTTAACCTAAATTAACTGCTAACCCCGCACACATGGGCTTATGATCGGGATAACCCAATTATAATAAATCAAATGTTAAATGATGAAATTAAAATGAATAAATTAAAAAAAAGGACAAAAAAACTCAACTCTCATTCACCTTTAAAAATGGTGACTTTGGTTATGAACTCGAGACTAACTCATAGAAAAAAAAAACCATAGAAAATAATAAAGCAAAACTCTAAAAAAATTTAGAAAACATTATCTTAAAAAAAGAGGAAAAAACAAGGAAATCTTGGTGAACCTCCTAAACTTTATCTAATTTCTAAAACTCGTAACTCGTGAAATCCTAGCTTTGGGTTAAATTAAAAAGCTTAATTCTTAACCAATTTAATTTAAAATAATAAAATCATGAAAAAAATATTAATTTAATAAACTTGTCAAATCAAGAAAGGTAGCAATAAAAATAATGGAGATCAAATTTGATAATAAAAAAAAAAACCAAGGAGGATGAAATTGTAAGAAAACAAATCTAAAAAATGATACCAAACAAAACAAATAGTAATCAAGAAAATAAGGGTCAAATTTAAAAGATTAAAAAATAGAAGGGGTGAAATTGTAAAACATTTGTAATCTAAAAGATTATTCAAAATAAAAAATTGTAATAAAAAAAGTAGAGACCACATGTGAGGAAAAACAATTACAGGGGATGATTTGAAATTTTAAAGGAGCTAACATGAAATTCAAGGAAAAGAAAAAAAAAATGATTGTCGGCTCCAAACTAAAGGCGTGTTTGGTCCATGTGCCGCCCCATAACGGAAGGGGCACTAAAACCTTCCAAACACCACCACAGAAGGTGATGTTTAGTGATCGGAAGGCTCTACACATATCACCTGAAGGGCGCAATATGCCATCATTTTTTAATAATATTAATTATATAGTCAATTACAATAATATCACTAAGTAACATTCACATTAATAATCAAACCAATGTAAAAGGTTAATATAGCTCTTTCGAAAGAGTTATGTTGATTTTGTTTTTAAAAGTAACAAAGTAATTTAATCTTTAAAAAAAATAAAAAGACCATAATACCCATGATTGAAAGACATTTTGTGTTTTTTACTGTATGATTAAATTAGTTATTTTACTGTGAAAAAAAAATTACTAACTTAACCCCACACAAATTGTTAAAGACAATAGTACAATGATAAAAAGACCATCTTGCCCCTAATGTCTAGATTAAAGGTTTTTTTTAGGCCAGAGGCATTTTTGTCAAATCACTATTCCATGAGTTTATTCCTATATCTATATGAAAACCTCATTTTCTTTCATTTTTATTTTTTAATTTTAATTTAATTTGACTTGTCCTGGTAAATTAATATGAAAAAAATTATTATTCAAAACCTATCTAGATCATATTTTAATTTGGACAGAAAAAGATATTTATCCAATAAATTTGGTAAATTAAGAGGGTTTACATAGATTTCTAGGTTAACATCAACAGTTTTTTTTTCTTTTCAAGAAAACAAAACAACATTGCTTTAATAAAAAAATAATTAATCTAAATTTACATGATAACCATTAAGTTAATCTAATAACTTAATAACCCAAACATTTTTTAAGGTCCACCCGAACCCAATCTTACAACTTTGCATATAAAAAGTAATGGAAACTGAGAAGTGAAGCTGAAGACTAAAATATTGTCTTTCTTTTTCTTCATCTTCATCTTCTTCTTCTTCTTCTTCTTCTTCTTCTTCTGTTTTTAAGCACAGAAAGCGAAGCTTCTCTTTCCATCATTATTACTATTCACCTTCTTTGCCTCACTTTTCTCACACTCCCTCGCTGCTCTTCTTGACTCTGTTTCTTTCTCATTTCTTATAAAAACACACTTCCATACAAATACGAACACACTTCCACAGAGACTCGAAACAAAAGGTGAAAAATGGAGTTTGATCTTGAGAACTCTTTGACAAGCTTGGAAGAACACCAATCTGATACAGTCCCAAATCTCTTTGCCTCTGAATCTGATCACATGCCTTCAAGAAATTTCCTACACTGCTTGAAAACCTCTGGTTTCTATGTCTCCTTTCGTCAAGAAGCCATTTCTCTCATTTTACAGGTAAAAACACAACACTAATGACTGTAACTTACTTTTATGGATCTTGTGTTTTGTGTTGTAATAATGTTGTCTTAGCTTTTGGCAGGCACAATATTCTTGCAACTATGACGCCTTCATACCTTACCTTGCTGTTAATTACATGGATCGATTCATTTCCAAACAAGAAATTCCGGTATGCAGTCGAGCTAGCTAAAATATATAAAATGTCTTGCTGTTTTGTTAAAATCCTTGATTTATTCATGCTGAATTCTTGGTTCTTTGAAGCAAGGGAAGCCATGGATTCTTAGACTTGTAGTAATCTCTTGCCTTTCTCTAGCTGCAAAGATGAAGAACGCCCACTTCTCAGTCTCTGATTTTCAGGTAACAAACCATCGTATCTCCACATTTATTATTAGTTGGAAAAATGTAACACAAAGTTGGCCATGTAAACTTATGTGCATAGTTTGTTTAAGCAATGAAACAGGGAGAGGAAGCTGGTTTCATCTTTGACACACAAACCATTAATCGCATGGAACTTCTCATTCTTGATGCCTTGAATTGGAGAATGAGATCGATTACACCTTTCTCCTTTGTGCATTTCTTTATTTCTGTACTTGAACTCAAAGATCCATCATCCTCACAACCTCTCAAAGACAGAGCTACAGAGATTATTTTTAAGGCACAAAATGGTAACTCATTGCACTCACAAACTTTTGTGCAATTACTTTTAGCTTTATCCTTCTTATAGAGCTTCACCCTACGTTTTTGTTGCAGAAATCAAGTTTCTAGAGTTCAAGCCATCTATTGTTGCAGCATCAGCCCTTCTTGTAGCATCCAATGAACTACTCCCATTGCAATTCCCTTTGTTCAAGTGCTCAATCTCCTCCTGTGCATTTGTAAATAAAGTAAGCAAGAAATAAACCAACACCCCACTTATTTTTTTTTTTTTAATGTTTTAGGTTGTATGTCTATATATTTATATCCTCTGCTCAGAATTGATGATAATTAATTAATGACTAATCATGGTTTAGGAGAAGCTGTTAAGCTGCTTTAATACAGTGCAAGAAATGGTGGAGATGGAATGGTACGATTCAATGTTGGATACAATGTCATGCACAAGAACCCCATTGAGCGTGCTAGATACGCAATGTACAAAATCAGAAAGTGAGACCACTAGCACCACCAGCATCAACAATGGCAGTACAGTGCCAGAGATCAAGCGGCGAAGATTGAATGGCCACAGCAGCAAGTGATGGCAATATTTTGTTTCAGTTTTTCTCAGTTCTGATAATATTGGGACTCTGTAATCGGTCCATATCTCTTAGCATCATCAATGTCGCCACCACAACAGAAAACCCCCCCAAAAAAAAACGCCAAAAGTAAAGAAAGAGCTATGTTTTCAAGCAATAGAAACTCATTGCTATCTCAGTTGGTTGTCAAAAAAAAGAAAAAGAAAAAAAAAAGGAAAAAATTATTGCTCCTGCTTGCAATATTGAGACCATCTTCTCAAAAAAAAAAATAAATAAAAAATCATTTGGTTTTATGGGATCTTTGGGATGTACTGAGAAGGGTATTGGAATGGGAACACGAATTAAGGACAAGCTCACAAGACAACTTTGAATGTTACTTCTAGTTTTGTTTGTGATTCTTGTTTATGGGGTGGAGTTTTGCTGTGTCCCTCGCATGGTGGCAGAGACAGAGAGACGTATATTTACCTATATTTACCAAGATAATGTATTGTTACCTGAAAACTGCAAGAAATGAAGTGCATTTTTTGGGTCAACGCATAGGAGAATATCAAATCATGTAAGGAAAAAAAAAAAAAAGTCAGTAAAGAATTTTGAGGGAAATAAATTGTAGTAGTCGCAGTGGTTGTATGGATCAAAACCAAGTGCATGTGTTTGTGGGGATAAGAGAGAAGAAAACAACGTACAAGACACGTAGCTTTCTTTAAGATTATGGTATCTTTGTCGAAGAAATAAGCTATTCATGTGCTTCACACTTGAAAGCAGTTGGATTTTCATTAGTGTTCGAGACTGAGTTTTAATTTTTTTATTAAAATTTTATTTTTATTTTTTTGTTTCGTTTTTTTTAGTATTTTTTTATTGTTTTAAAATATTGATATAAAAAATAAAATAAAAAAAATATTATTTCAACACTTTCCTAAATATAAATTTTTGTAAAAACAATCGCTTCTATAATAATAATAATAATAATAATAAAAACACCTACCCTCAAGACCGCTATAGCCTTTGTTTGCTTATAATTTAATGTGGTTTGTCTGGTTTAGAGCAAATTATGGGTCGTTGTTGACCTTGTTTTATTCGGGCTTTAGACTATGATGGTTAATGAGCCCTCATTTTCTGTTAGACTCAAATTCTTTTTGCTTTCGAGAATCGGACAAGGACTAGTTTATAATGCCAAGAGAACCCGTTGTTTAGCGGCAAAGGTAGCGTTTCAAATTGTGATTTAAAATTAAAAATATTATTTTAATTGTTTTTTTAGCTTGTTTTAGTATCATGTCAGTGAAATTTTAAAAAAATATTTTTTATTTAAAAATATATCAAAATAATTTATTTTTTATTTTTTAAAATTTATTTTTCATAATCAACACCTCAAAAGGATCTAAAAATACAAAGAAAACTTAATTTAAAATATAAAAAATTTAAAAAACATTTTAATTTTTTTTTACTACTCGAAAGAGAAATTTAACCTAGTTTTAATATGCAAAAAAGGAGAGAAAATTTGTTGATGTTAATAGCACTTCAGCTAGCCTCTGCTTGTGAATGAATTGAAAGCAACAGGTAGATTTGTGCGATCACAACACCACCAATTGGACCTCTGATAAAAAGTAGACTCGTGAAACAAAGAAGACAGAAGTTAGAAGACAGCACGTAACTGAAGGTGAAGGCTGTCCTAATTGTTTTCGACATGGGCCAAGGCCCCATAAGCCTACGTTGATTGGCCTATAGTATAATAATTACACCTTTGAAAGGACAGTAGCTTTTATTCTTAAGAATACTTTGCTTTAAAAAAAATATTAAATTATTCTTTTATATTTTTAATTTATTTTTCATAACCTTTTCATTTCCTGAAAATTGATTGAATTAAGAGAAAGGAACGATTATCTGGGATAGGATAGTAAGCAAGTGCCCAAACCACAAGCCATTCATTGTCTTGTAGGGAGAGAGAAGCTGAGGGTGTCTGGTCCAGCAGAATATAACAAGAGAAAGGGATCCTATGATACTGGGGACTGGGGACTGGGGGTCATCACCATCAGTACTACTGATATTCGAGCAATTAATGAAATATGGCCTGTTCTCTGCTTGCACACACACACACAAAAAGTAATATTGCCTGTTTGAGAGGGGATCAAACTCCTAACACAAGATTAGCACTAAGCAGCCCAGTGGGAAAGCTATTAAGCTTAGCAATTGGGTAAAAAAAAAAAAAACAAGAAGAAAAAGCACACACCTTTGCAGCTGTAGAGCATACAAACAGAACTAGAAAAGTCCACAGTGAAGCTTAAAGATGAAGGATCCTGATGTTAATTTATTCCACAATGTAGTGAACAATATTGATAAAGAGATAGCACATGCTCCGATTCGCTTCTTTTCAAACTGTAATTCACCTTGGTCAAAAAGCATAATTATCTTTACTAGCCGTTAGTTTTGAGATAGAATATTCGTCTTCATGATTGTCACCGGTTTAAATGATATCACTTTGTGTCAAAACTCTACTGCCTCGACAACATTTTGGCCTAATGTCAGCATTTTTACCTATCAAAGTTGATAAGAAAGTTTACTTCGATTCCCAGTGTACTCTTCTTTGTTAAAAAATCCATCTTGACACCATCAAGGTATTTTTCTAGTGTTTAGGGGTGAGCATTTTCGGTTTGGTCCGGTTTTTACCTAAAAAAATAACCAAACCAATTTATTTTTATTTAAAAAATAAAAACCAAAATCGGTTTAAACCGACCAGTTTCGGTTCAGTTTGGTTCGGTTAATTGAAAGGAAAAAATAGAAAAAACCGATTTCATCTTGGCCAGGCATATCGAGCAAGTTTTTCTGAAATTGAAATAAAAGAAGCCAGAAAAGACAAGTGTCAGATGAAGAATTAGAAAAAATAATTCTCACAACATCCATGATAGTAGTCGCAGCATACTATGGCAAACCAACAACCTCGTAAGTAAATATGAGAAATGAATATATAATAGATCTATAGAAATCAGAAGAAAAGTTAGTAGTTGCTTTGAGCAATCTAATAAGTCTCCCTCTTGTTAAGATGAATCTCTCAAAACTCGTGCATCTAATAGTGAGTGGCTGAATTTATCAGTTTGATTTAAAGAAAAGGACAAAAAGATTGAGAGATAAGAGATGAAGATTGAACAAGAAGGAGTGGGAGGGGGGCTCCAGGGCTGCCGTTTGGTTGTTTAATTCATAGGCTCTCCTCTTCAGCAGTCGGCTGTGCAAGGGGGTGGCTGGGTTTGCTAGGTTAAAAGAAGAAACTAAAAGGTAGATGGGGGAAAGATATTTATAGTACCACTGGTTTTTTTATTTTTATTTGAACCGGTTTGGTTTTGTCATGTTTATTCGGTTTCAGCCTTTTAAAACCGAAATTGAACCGAACCGAATTGTTTTTTTAATTTTTTTAATTGGTTTTTTTCATAATTATATTTTTTCGGTTATTTTTTTTCGGTTTTCTCGGTTTAATCGATTTTTCAATTTTTTTGCTCACCCCAACTAATGGTTAAGGCACCACTGTTTCACACTCATTAAAGTGTGGGGATACCTAGGTATTAATAAAAAAAAACACCCATCTTGACTGGGCAACTCAATCCCTAACCTTGTCCAATCCATGTTTCATTTGGAAACATATTTTTTTTTGTACTTGAATGAAGTTTCATTTTGAAAAAAAACTTGAAACGACAATGTTTTGTTCAAAAAAATTGGGTTAACGCGCCATTTGTTCAAAAAATTTTAGTGTCAAGTAATGTCAAAGTACGGTCCTTCATATTAATCTTATACCCATTCTCCAATAATTTTCCTAATCTCAATATGTTGCTTTTCACTGTTATATATAATAATCATCATCAATAAATTGAAAACTTCTATCTTTCGATTTAATCAAATTTGTACATTTTCATTTGATTACAACTTTTGAATGATCCGCAAAGGTGACATTACCTCTAATTGCTTCATCCAACTCCATGAGTTTATCTTTGTATCCACACATGTGGTTGCTGACTTCATTATCTAGATACCACATGTTCTCCTTATCTTGCATTCTTTTATCATGCACTAGTAACATGGTGGCTTCCTTCTCTTCTTTTATCATAAGATTTGCATTCTCATCAACTCTCTTGGTTGGACTCTAGTAACCCCTAGCATAATAATCTATATTTTAAAAATTATAGCATTTAACTTTTAATTTATCAAGCGTGGATTTTGGATTGTCACTTTTAATGTAACTAGTCGACCGATCAACTTATTGAGGCTGTCATGACCTTCTCTTTCAAATTTGCATTTTCCTCATCTTGTTTTTTGCTTTGTCCACGTCCTCTACCCCATTGAGAATATCCAGAACTATCTTGCTTTGAAAAAAGTACATGTGCACTCATATCCTCTTGAACCTCATTGATTCTTTCCTTATTGGCTTGTAATTTTCTCATGAGACATTGTATTGAAAGAACATCTATATTTTGCGACTCCTTTATCACGACCACCATATAATGAAAAAAATTTTGCAGCGAGAATATGATCTTCTCTACCACATGTGTCCCTTTCATCTTCTCCCCATATCTCTTCATTTGATTGTATATGGCCAATACTTTGCATACTCTTGCAAAGTATTATGAAATATTCTCTGATTCAAGTATATGTAACTTTTTAAAGTCACTACGTAGCTTTTGTAGACATACATTTCTCACATTGTCAGCTTCTTGGTTTGATTCTTTTAAAACTTCATATGTTTGCTTGGCGATTGTTGCGTTGGCCATTATCTTAAAATTGGCATCATCCAAACTTTGGTGGATGATTGTTAGTGCTTGCTGATCCTTTCTTTGTGCCTTTTGCACGGTCTCCCTTTAGGCTGAAGTCAATGTTCCTCCATCCATAAGCTCCTTAAAGCCTTTTTCAATCATCTCCTATACATCTTAGGAATCTAGCCAAGCTTTTACTTGAATACACCAAGTTTCATAGTTGTTATTTGTCAACCTATGACATTGAAGTGAAAGTTTGGATTTGCTATATTAAATAATCAAACCTAAGATCTGATACCACTTGTTGGAAGAAATAAGTGTGGTATACGATCAAAAACAATAATGCAAAGTCAAAAACTCAAGAATAAGAAGAAAATTGAGAGGAATGTATGCTTTTCTTAAGTATTTCTCTCTAAGCTCTTTTAGTTATTTTCTCTCTTTTATGTGTTATTTAATTAATAATACTGAATTACAAGCCTTTTTATAATCATAAAGTCTTAGATAATCAATGAATTAAACTAATACAAGAAAATCCTAATCTAAACAGGAATTGTATTCTACCGACTGAATCGGTCAATCGTTTCTCAACTGGTCGACCAATTTATTTAATCCAAGCGGTTGATCGATTTCCAACTGGTGGACTAATTCCTTTATTTAAAAAAAAATAGAAATCGACTTTATTTTTTAAAAATCAATACCTTTAGGAAAGAGAGTGAGAGAGTGATTAGGCAAGTGAAGAGGATGTACTAGCCCTGTTGGCAATTCAAAGCACGATTTATGCAGAAAAAAGTCATTCTCATAAGTTTCATAAACGTAGGCAAGACCATGAATGCTTTGAATGCACCCCTCACAAGTGAGAGCCTCACTTACATCTTTCTTATGTGTCAGCTATACACTCTCTTTCACTTTCTCCTCGATCTACTTATAAAAAGCCAAATTATGACCATAACTGAAATGTCTGAAGTCCATCTTTGTGCCCGTGTGTGAAAGAGGGGGAGATAATTACAAAGTACTAAAAGTGATGAGTTAAAATATTTGTTTAAGATTTTTATAAATAGAAAAAATCTTAACCATATAAAATGGGTCTGAAAAACAAGTTAGGCCCAAAGAACTTGGGCTTGGTAGTCGGTCAAGGCTAAGGTAGCGTGGGTCTGACAAACATGTCAGACCCAAAAACTTGGATTTAACAATTAATTAAGCCTACAGCAGCGTGAGTCTAACAAATATGCTACACCTAAAAAGCTTGGACTTGATAGTCAACCAAGTCTAAGGCAGCGTATGTTTGACAAATATTTTAAGATCCAAATCATTTGAATTCAACCATTATCAAGTTTTAAGGCTATATGTTTGATCCTAGACGATCTCCTAAAATATAAGTATTGAAGTTATGATAAACTATCACGCCTCTCCATCTAGTATAATCATTTGTATTGATATAATGATTTTGCTATACTCATAAGTGTATACAAGGTCTCTTAAGGGACCTATCATATTTATCATCTCATTAATATATGTAAGGGATATTTGTTTCTCACTAATATCGTCGAAAACATCGGACCTCCTAGTCCTTTCCTTATCTAAAAATGACAAAGTTTAGGGGGTATAACTACCCTCATAGATTTCAGACAATTAACTCACTTAAAACTCAAGAACAAACATCTATGTTCCTTAAATTTAAGGTTTTTTTAAGACATTTATTACCTGGATGGTTCAGGGGGTATAAATACCCCATGAACCATCCGGGTAAGGGTTCATAACTTTTTATCCCATAAAATAAACTCTTATAGATTTTAAAACATTATCCCACTTAAAACTCAAGAACAAATATCTATGTTCCTTGAATTTAAAAATCTTTTAAGACATTTATTACCGAGATGGTTTAGGGGGTATAAATACCCCCTAAACCATCTGGG
>Ga0307507_10009928_pt1 | contig 12507 bp, 2 predicted proteins | sample 7_EM_MG_FD_207223 | JGI IMG/M metagenome (GOLD analysis project Ga0307507, IMG submission 207223) | Populus trichocarpa ectomycorrhiza microbial communities from riparian zone in the Pacific Northwest, United States - 7_EM | ecosystem: Host-associated > Plants > Roots > Unclassified | place... | reverse complement strand
CCACCAAAGTTTGAACTACTGCGTCCCTCCCCTCCCTGCCGTTCCGGCTGCGAATAACGTTAACGTTAACGAATATCGTGGGTAGTCTATTTTTTTTTCCCTTTATCCATTGTATTTCGTATTCTAGTCTTCTGCCCCTCTTCGACGTTTCCTTTCATACCACCCCCATCACCTCTGGCTACCTGTTTGTCATCATTATCGCCATCGTCATAAACTCCATCTCTATCCCATCCTTTCCCTTACAACCTTACCACCTCCCCTCACCCCTTTGTTCTTTCTTTTCTTCTTTTAGTCGTTGTTGCTGTTGCTGACAGACTCGCAACGTCACTGAGTATAGACGATAAGGGAATAATTTGGTTTGTTTTTTATCGTTTGTGTTTTTATTCTGCTCTTTTTCTTTTCTGCGTCCCCCCCCCCTTTTTTTTTTTTGCTAGGGGAGGATTAGAGAGGAAGGAAAGAAAAAATAATAATACAGAGGGCGAAAGAAAGAAAGGAAGGGGGCCTCTTTTTTTTTTTTTGTTACTGAGGGAGTTTAAATCCGAGGAGAGGGTTTAAGCGAAACGAAAGGAAAGGAAGAAAGAAGGGAAGGGTTGGAAGAGAGCGAGAGAGGTAACCAAAAAGTTAGGAAAAAAATATATCTACAAACACGTGAGTGCTACTGATTAATTGATTGTCTGATGGATTGATCGATTGAACCATCTCCGCCTCCCGCTTTTTTTTTTTTTTTTTTGGAAGTAGCAATTGACTTGCGTTGGTACTGTAGTACACGAAATGGAGCAACAGCAGCAACCACAGCCGCAGCAGCAGCAACAGCACTCCTATCTAGACTTTAGTTTGGGATTCACGACGCATTCCCAGCCGCCTCCGCCGCCCCAAAATCGTCCCGAGTCTCCTAAACACGATGACAGTGCGAACTCTGGGGTTGAGCATCGCTCCCAGATTGATGGGCGGCAGCAGCAACAGCAGCAACAGGGCGTTAATAATGGCAATGGAGGTGGAGGTGGAGGGTACGCTGATGTGTTTGACAATCACACCGATCTGCTCGTAGATTATTCCGAGGATCGGGAACCGAGGGGTAATAGTGGGAATGGAACGGGGAATGGGAATGGAATTGGGGGGAATGGTGGTAACGGTGGTATCGGTGGAGGTGTGGGAGAGAGAGGTGGTGGTGGTGGGGGAGGTGGGGGTTCGCCTTTGCAGCATTTCAATAAGCCTCCCAATACTCTCGGTCCTGCATTCGATCTTGAGCTTCAGTATCATAAAGGTGATCATCACAGTGCTTCTTCATCCCCTGTAAAGCAGCACACCCAACCGAGCCATGTGAATCCAGCACAGCCGTCGCCGCAGCAGCAGCAACTGCTCCAGACATCCCCGACTTCTCGCTTCACTCAGGTTCGTCTAGGAAAAGACCATTCATCGCCGGAGCAGCACTATTTCTCAAAGGCTGCCTTGCCCCCTCCAAATCAGTCCCAATCACAATCGCAATCATCGCCGGTGAACCCCTATTCACATCCAACCGACGGACACAGGACGTCGTCGTTCGGCAGCGTCAACAGCAATGACCCTCGGCTGCAGCAAGAATCCTCCCCGGTCCACAACTTCTCAAAGCCGGTTCCGGTTCAGAGGCAATCCCCCGTGGCGCACTTCTCGCAGGTTCAATCCACTCCGCCCTCATACCATGATGATCCTCCCCCGGGATTTCGGCTACCACAATCTACCTCCCCCGCTGCAGCCCCTAACCAGACGCCCGCTTTCAATCAGCCGTACCCTCGCCCTCCGTTATCTAATGCATCGAATTCTTCACAACCGCTGTATTCGAATCATCGAGAAGCACAGCCGGCTCAGCATACAACTCCACCGTCAAAGAGCGAACCTACTTCATCTTTCACGGCTGGCTGGCTGGATCGCACAATGGATCCTGTCCCGCCGCCTCCACCTGGATCTGGCCAGCCAACGGCGCAGTCGGAGTCGATGCGGTCGCTGCAAGAAGGCTCAGTTGTGGAATCACGGCAGTCTAATTATAGTAGCGTGAATGCGGGCACATCAGGTCTGGGGCGCCCGCCGGCGCTTGGAACTCGCCCTTCGCAAGAGTATGATCGTCATCAGTTCCAGCAACAACACCAGCATGGGGGGCATGACGCTGGGGTTATTCAAAGACCCACTCCGCCGAGTCAACCACCATCGCAACAATCTCACGTATCGCATCAATCGCACATGTCGCATCAGGCTGGGAATTATAATTCCTCATCGTATGATGATAGCGCGAGTAGGGAGCGGGAACGAGAGCGAGAGAGAGAAAGAGAGCGGGAAAGAGAGAGAGAACAGCCGCCTTACTCACATCACTCTCAGCAGCAGCCGGCTTCACCACCTTATCAGGGGACCGTGTTCAATTATCAGCAGCACTTGCAGCGTCAGATTCTCACTGCGTCAACGTCACCTCGGGGGAGGACTGGATATGGCCCTCCACCTTTACCATCACAGCCAATACAAACTGGTAAAGCTACGAGCCCGCTGAGCTTCCGGGCCGGCGAAATATACAAGCCACCGCCGGCCAATTCCAGTGGTTTGAAGATATCATCTCCGGCTTCTAGCCATCAGACCTCGTCGCCTAATCAGCAATTTGGCTCACAAAGTGGGAGCCCACAGGAGAGGAAGGTTTCTTTCGGGCAAGGGCAGATGCCCCAGAACATCAGTCCCTTACAGAACCAAAATAACCAAGGCGGATATGGCAATCCAACCGGTAGCCCCCATAATCAGAATACGCCGCTGAGTTATTCGGATTCTCCACATGGTTCAAACACAAATTCTGCACGGCCTAATCGTATTAACCCTTACTCTCCACCGCAAGCATCTCACCAGCAACAACAACAGTCACCGCTGGAAGCCCCCGAAGTGCCCCGTGATGACCGTGATCACCCCCATGATCGCAATAGGGATCGTGAATCGGAGATGCGGGACCGCGAGCGAGGGTGGGATATGGATGGAGAAAGGGAGAGGGAACGAGAGCGGGAATGGGATCGTGAACCTCGAAAGAACCCAGAACTTCCCCCGATAGATACACATGCTCAGCATCACCGCGAGCCTTACCGTCCGCAGCCTCTGCTTACCCCACTTCCTGACGGCCCTGCTCCTCCGCCTGCCCCATCTTGTCCTCCCCCGGACACCCCCAACAGTGAATTTGGTAGTCCTGGTGCTCCACCGTATCTTCGGTCAGGTGGGTACCGTGGGCTTATCAACATGGGGCTTATGGGGAAAAAACTACGTGAAGATGGTGATGTCGGGACGCCGACCGGCTTTCTTAGGAACCGTGGAGCAAAGAAGGGTTCTGATGAGATACGTGGTCCTCCGCCTTTACGAAGGAGAGTCAATAGTGGTGGTAGTAGTAGCTTAGGGAAGACAGAGAGACCTGGAAGTGCAGAGGAGGATGATCCTATCCCGACCGAGTATAGACCGCAGAAGAGGATTGATGAGGATGACGGCGAGGAGAGGGATGAGGATGAGGAGGTGAGTAATAGTGTTAAGAAGGGTCTCGGACTAAGGTTCCAGTCATCACCTGGTATATCAGCTCAGCAGCCTATCGGTAACGGAATGACACAGCAACCCCAACAGCCGCAACAACCACAGGTGGCACAGAATACCCAGAACTTGCAGAACTCCCAGAAATCTCCTGAAAAGCCCGGTTCCGTTCGATCTCCGCCTACCGGCGGTGTCGTTACCCAGCAGCGGAGTCCGGCGGAGGTTGGCTTGGGAACTTATCTTTACACTAAGCCTGTTGCTCCGCATACTGGGGGTAGTCCTGGGAGTACGAATCCGAGGTTTCCTGGTGCGAATCATGGCCATCATGTCACTTCTCCGTTGGCTAGCGGCAGTCCTGGGAGTGCCACTTCACCCGGTTCGAGTGGTGGTATTGGCGGAAGTACTCGCGAGAGCGTCATGAGAGGTCACTGGGCGGATGTGACTGCCGCTGTAGCTAGGCCTGTTCAGCAGCAGCAACAACAGCAGCAACAGCAGCAACAGCAGCAACAGCAGCAACAGCACCAACAGCAACAACAGCAACAACAGCAACAACAACAACAACAGCAGCAGCAGCAACAGCTAGAGCAGGAGCAGAGGAAGGTTAACATGGAGGAGAGACCACTGCAACATGCACTGCCCCCACAACAAATGTCTCAAATGCCACAGCGTGGTGATTTCATCGTTGGAGGATTTGACGGCCTACAGCAAAGGGCACAGGCTGGGGGTGTTTTACCTATGCACCAGCAGCAGTCTCCGCAACACACCCAGCAACAACACCCTGCCCCGATGCCTCCAACGCTTATACCTCAGCATCAGCAGCAGCAGCATCAACACCAGCAGCCGCTTGAGCATCAACAACCACCTAATACGCAGCAACAGCAGCCTGGTCCTTTACAGGATTACGGAGATTCCGGCGTCTACAAAGCGTTTACACAGAATTTACAGAAGCCTCTTGTGACGGCGCAACCTCAAGCCCAGCGCCGTGTACAGATTAGGTCCCCGCCTGAACTCATGGATGAGCAGAATGATGATGAGGGCACCAATCCTAGTGAGTCACCAACGCCGGAGATCCCTACCCTCGGGAAGCGCATGAAATTCCCTCCTAGGTCTAATTCCACGGAGGAGCGCTTGTTCAACTCTTTCTCTGAAGTTCTGCCCTCTCTGCCGTCTACGCATGTGCATTCGTTGCTCAATTTTGCTTTTTACTTGAGTGAGGATGCGCTGGTCGCGGATAAAGCGGAGAAGCTGAGGATTAGCGCTTCGAATACCCCTTCCGAGAGCGGTTGGCGTGCTGTCGATGAGGAGATTGGTGCGCTGCGTGAGCAGAGATTGAGGAGGTGGAAGGAGTGGATGAAGATGGAAGGGATCGAGAGGACGAGAGCCATTGGGCTTCCATCTAAAGAGAAGGGAGAGGAGCGTGAAAGGCAAGGACTCGGATTGAGTCGGGAAGAAAATCCTTTTGATACTGAAACGGATGAAGATGACGGCGAAGGTCTTGGGTATGAGGGCATGCAGCCTCTACCACCACCACCTAGGTTGCCCGAGGTTGAGAACCTTGATTTGAAGTCTGCTGGGATGGATGCGTTTGGCGGACATCGCCATCATCAGCGCCATCATCAGCATCGCCATAATGATCAGTATCGTGAGATGTCCGAGCGAAAGGATGTTCCTCCGGATGCCCCCATGCCACCGCAACAGACACCATCGCCTACGCCTACTATTGACCAGGTTGCCAATGCTCCGAAGGTTGACTTGGAACTTCAGATGCCTCGTCCTGTACCTAGTGTTCCGGCTATTCGGATTGATCCATCTGCGAGAAGGCGGTTCGATGATGATGCTTCTACTGTTGCTTCAGAGGCACATAGTCGTGGTGGTCAAGAGGATACTGTTGGCAATGCTGGGGCTACTCCATTCCCTTTCACATTCCCTAAGGTTGGCAGCAGCGGAAGTTATGGATCTCAGGAAATCAGGCCGATCGATACCGGGGGACTCATGGCTATCATCTCTACTTTCAATCGTGGAAACTCTGCTGCTAACGGTGGGCCTAGTCCTAGCGGTGGGGACCCTCCCCCGAGTACCGCTGATATCCCACCGTTCTTGCACATGGCTTATGCAGCCTTGGACACAGCGGTCAATTCCCCTTCCTTGGATACTTATCTCTCTGAGGCTCGACGTGCGTTGGAGACTATGACTTCCAATCGCCTCACTGTGTTCAACAATGAGAGCCATACCCGGCGTCATCGCAATCAAGCTCACACCGCTGCACTTTACAACACTGGCAGATTTACGTTTGCCGATATCGAGCGGATGAGGGATGACTTCGAGCAGGAGGAGAATAGAAGAAAGATGGAGATGGATAAGGAGATTTACCTTATGTTTGAGAATGAATATGTTGAGGTTGCCTACAAGGATGTCAAGGGGCAATTAGAGGTGTTGGGCGGGAAATGGTATGAAGAGGTTAAGGTGTGGCTGTTCAATGCTTCTGCTACTGCCTCTTCCGGGGGACGAGATGGTGGTGGTGGTGGTGGTGGTGGTGGTGGTGGGAACGCTGCTATTGGCACTGGGTCCGGCGGTACTGCTTTGGAGTATCATCTTTTGCTCGAGGCCATTGATCTTCTCAACAAGTTGCATATCACAATGGAAGAGCATGAGCACGTTTTGCAGAGTCTTGTTTCAGACAGGAATGCCCGTTACCTTCAAGTTTCCGTGCAGCCGCTCATGACTGTTGGTGAAACGGCGAGGGCTGCAGATGCGGAGAGGAGGTTCTGGATTGACGAGCAGGAGAGACAACTTAGGGGCAAGTTGGAGGGCGTCAAGAGGGCGAAGGAGCATGCTAAGGCTGTTGAGCGAGTAGTCTCGGAGCTCGTTGGAGGCTTGAGGAGTAGGTTCAAGGATGTCGTTGATGCAATTTACGCTGTTATATTCCAATTCCGTAAGTATCTTTTTCTAATATCAGTAAAAGTTTCCAAAGCTAACATTTTCAGCTCCTGGCGTTCTTCCACAACTATTCCGCCGCTTCTTCGATAGTAACCCTAGCTCCGGCGCGATCCACTCACAAACGAGCTCCCAGCGCCCCGGCTCGGAGTCTTCCTCACCTGCTTCTTCCTTCTATACAATCCCTAAGGAAGTTATTCAGATGATGGCTGATTCAATCCAGACCCTCGGCGAAATAGTTGGTTTAATAAAACTCGCGATGGACTTTCAAAATGCGCCGCAGATTCGTGTTTGCGAGGCTACGACTGCGCTACAGGTCGCCGAAGACCATGCCCGTAATAACGGAGTTACCGCACCTGCGGCCACTGCCGCAGCCTGCTCTCAGGGGCTTGCGATCCGCCTCCCGGCGGCTTTGAAACGCGTCCGTGAGGAACAAGTCGAAATCGGTGAGAAGGGTATGGGTGAAATGATGGAGGCGCTTCGGAAACTTCAAAACTTCCTGAACACTGTTTCGGCGGAGGGTGGCCGGTTAAGCTTAGCTGGGGTCGGTGTACAACCACCACCACCCCCGCCACCGATGGTTCAACAGCCGCAGCAGCAGCAATGGCCTAACGACCCAGGCCTTGAACAACAACCCCACCAGGGCGGCCCTCCCGTTGGCGACGAGTGGGGGTATAGAGGTCAAGTAGGACCAAGTGGTGGCGTCCCAAGCCTTAGTAGTATGATTGGGAGTTTTCGTGCTGTAAGTCTTTCTTCCCACTCTTTTACTGTGGCCTGATAGATGCTGATTTGTGTGATATAAAGAGACCAGGGCAGACCAACAGCCTATTGATCTCTCCGGGGGGTTACTCGCCTAGCGGGTATTCCCCAGGCGGGGCTTCGCTATGGAATAGTCCTTATTGACTAAATGGTGGATGATGGATGTACGGGGTGTTGTTTTGATTGTGGAATAGAGAAAATGGGAATGATGGAGTGGGAGAAGGGTAAGAGAAAGAAAGGAGGAAGAAAAGGGGGGAAAGGATGACGAGCATGTTATCTACGTTAGTTTATAATTCTAATCTGGTGACGAAATGTATTCTGTGCTCTACTGTAGCGCGGTCTTTGTGGTTGTTAATTTGGATGTGAAGTGGGTTAATAGAAGTGACTTGCATAAGGTATAAGTAATAGGTGCTGGAGATCTCCGGGATCACACATGAGTGGGCTGCTGGCCTAGCCTATGAAGAGAATCGTAGCGGCTGAAGTACCGAACCCATCTATCCCTTTACGTTGTGGCCGGAATAGTCTAACACCGCCACTGTACCAAGTTGAAATCCCCCGAATCATCACCTGTGACTGCATTTGGTACAGTACTAGTACCACTTCGAATTATTACTTATGATATAACCCTAATTCAGTTTGCCTATCGCAGCAATATGAAAACTCGGCACACTTATCGTATACCTCTCTAGCTAGTTCTAGGAAGCACCAGGCAAGAGAGGTATTTCGCCTGCGCCTGGATTTCTGGGGGAAGCATTAAGTATTTGAGAGATTGGGGCTTTTCGAGTACTGTACTCCCGCGTGGTGGAATTTTCTCGGAGGGGGGCAGGTATTATCTGGTTAGTAATCTGCATAAAACAAAAGAGTTATTGGGGCGTGGTGGTGGTGGTGGTGGTGGTGGTGGTACCGACACGTTCAGTTCTTCATAGAGAATCTAACCACCCCATCCCCGGCTACTTATCGATATTACTGGGGAACCGGATAGATATAGTTAAAGTATGACTGACTGCGCCTGTCTAGGTGTGAACTTATCCTCATCAGTTCGGGTAAGATCTTTAGATTAAATTTAGTTACTTATTCTATGCTATTGGTTTATGCGTAAGTGTCTGATCATGAGAAAGTGTGATCGGATTATCTCATGTATATAAGTTTTATTCCCTTCATGAAAGCTTTCTTCCTTGGCTAGTCTGCTTGAGCGCAGTACTCAAGTATAGTCTCGGATTAGCGCCGTTGGCAATGCTCAGAGACAATAGTTAAAGCCGCCGCCGCTTGCATTCACAAGAAAGTCCATTAATCAAAGTCTCCCTTTCTCTCTCTACCTTCCCATACCATTTTTATTCAGTCTCTTCCACTTCTTCCTTCTTTCGTTTTTCCATCATTGTTTGGCTCCCTCTCTTTCCCGTACTGGATACGCTGATTAAATATCCTATTTGTTCCTATTGCAGGTGTGTTAATCCTGGCTGAATTAGACTCTAGAATCTGACCTCAGAAAGTATTTCTTATAGATAGGATATTTTTATCTGCTAGCACTACTCTATCGCAAGCAATCATTTCCGCTAGAATTGAAAAAAATAAAAATTTAATATGATAATTATCTAACAACGCCGGAAACAGAGTATCCTAGGATGGACTTTTGCGAATTTTATCAGTGGATAAAGTATTCTATCACCTAGTGATAACTCTCTTATCCCATGTGATTGCGCGAGAAATGTTCTTCTGTATAACGTATACAGTACCTTCTATATATTTCTTTACTCATCCTCGGTAAGTTAATTTGTCGAAGTGAAATCTCAACGAAATGTCCGTTATGGATTGTGTAGAATCCTTTCTGGAAGTAGGGGTTTAGGGTGAGAGGGAGCACAGGTAGAGTCGAGTATCGGACTTGGTGACGCTAACGAGAGGAAATGACAGGCCCCCTTTTAGCCCTCCTCTAGTTCCTGAAGAACCCTTTAACATGGCTACGGTTGTAGTATTTTCTCGCAGGTGCGAGGCCATTGCTATGCGGGCTTTTCATTGTCAAAGTCACTCTTCTGTTATTGTCGGAGAACTCCCTAGAATCCAGCCATGCAACCTCTAAGGAATTTGGACAGGGGGGTTTCGGTGGTGGGAATTACCTCCATTGGTTGATACAACTCCCCCTAAGTGATCTTCAGTGATCTGCGGTGCCTTCTATTGCGAATCACCGGTGCTTTGCGATGTGGCTGATAGCATGGCCTTGGCGCATCAAGGACAACGGCTACATATCTGGAATTCATTATCTCTAGCATAAAGGGCAAACGAGAATAATCTGGAAGTAGGAGAAGGAAGTAGGAATTAAGATCGAAGTTAAGTCTGTCAGGAGAGAATAGAAGAGAGGAAGAAATTAAAAGAAAGGGGGAGAAATGAAGAGAGAAGAAGAAGAGAGAAGGGGTGAAGGGAATGGAAGAGAAGAGATTAGGTGACGTTAGATAGGAAGAGAAGGAGCGCGGTGGATGTTATTGTGAGGAAAATGGGGCCGAGAAAGGAAGAAGATGGAATGCGGGAGTTTTCTGATTTGTGTATTTAAGGATGCTTGTTTCCCCCCTAAGTGCGAAGATATCATAGAATTAAGATCAAGATATCCTCCTCCGATATCAGAGCTTCCAAGTGTGCAAAGGACAACAGACCGTTTCGATCAACGAAACCTTCTGGATCTGTCATGAAATGGGATTAAACACCTATCACGGGGGTAAAGGCTTTAAAAAGAGGGGATAAAGTCTATGAGAGATTGACTTATAATTCGGTGGCTTTCTCATTTTATAATGGTGGGTGAACGGAACAGAGCCTTTATATGCAAAAGCAATAATTGTCCTTTCATAAATCTTCTTAACATGGCCATCCCATTTCCACTACTTCTCGCATCATGTTCCTTCCCCTCACTCGCAGCTCCCCTTTCCCGCTTTAGCCCCCTTCTCGTATCCTCTTTCACAGAGTTGCAGAGCTACAGGGAAATTCTCATATAATATTATGCTTCCAGCGTTTTCTAACAAATAGGATAAGAGCAATAAATCTGGACCTAATGTCCAGTTACTATGATACTATCGATATAGTTTTAGGTGCTGACTCCCGAGTGAGCCCTAATGATTAACAATAGTATTAGCTTCTTACCATCCTGCATCCGGTGACTGCAAAGGGCATGGTATAACCCTTGAGAGAGCTATGGCATCACTCAGCGCATGCATTAACTATAGGATTCGCATCATGCAAAACTAGTGATTTACTGGATTTCAGGCGGATACAAAGTTTCTGAGAAAACCCACAAAACTGTCTGCCAATTGAAGGTGCGACAAGCCATCTTGAAGTAAACTTTATCTTCAAAGTTAGCCCTCCCGAGATATCTGATATATAGATTGGGATTCCTAGATAGGTCAATGACATCGGAACTGTTTCTACTCCTATGGCCATCAAGATGGAGGAATCCCTGCCCTATCTCAGTATGAATGATGGTTTTGATAATGCTGCTCTCCTTTATTTGTTTGGGAGGGCGTGCTTTAAGTTTTCCTTGTTAAGTGGGATTTCTGGGCAGTGCTTTACGGAGGTACAGGGCATAAGTTTTGTAGGTTCCACAAGCGAGGATTGCTGCCCTCACCTCCTGTGGAACCTACAAAACTTATGCCCTGTACCTTCGTAGGCTGCTTACCGGGATGTTCCTCTAGGCTACCAATACTGTAAATCTAAAAAAAAAAATATCGCTTAGGAATGTCTGCGTCTAGCATGCAAGCAGCTCTGTTGTGTGACACATGAGGCTTTTTCCCAATTGACCATACCCGAGTACTAAGTAACCTCCTGAAGTCCTGGTGCGAATCAGATTCTAGAACCATGTGGGTAACGGGATCTCACTTCGGACTATAACCAACCATATTTTTCTGATCTCGACGGGAATAAAAGTGGAATTATGCATGCATGCATGCATGAGAAACCAATATGGTCCTGTTAATCGCTTGGTTGAAGCTGCGGGGAGGGAGGGGCTTGGGTTTGGGTTGGCCTGAGGGCCCTATTGGATTTTAAAATGGCGGGGCTTAAAGGGTGTAGGACAATAATTCCAGTATTGTGCGAGTACGATTACGAACGGGTGTTAGGCTGAGAGATTCCTGGGATATATTATATCTTGGGAATCTTGGGGTAGTTCGGCAGTGAGGGGGTCTTCGCTCCTACCGCAACCGCACAGATTGATCCCAGCGCGGAATGAATCTGCCATATCACTAGCTCAATTTTCTATAGAGGCGTTACAATCATGATGGGCCCTAAGATAATTCTAACAGGAGGGTATTTATAATCCTAACCACATCTCTATTGACCTCCACTGTTCTACGTACCGATGCTAATTATCACTAAATATGTTACCAGAACCTCCAAAACCCAAAGCGACATTACCGGTAACTGCAATGGAAACTCAGGCGACGGGAATAATTACGGGGATAGTGTGAATATCACCACAAACCACGGAGGAGTGCACTACTATGGGGCCACGGGCGAAAATGAGTCTAGCGGTATGCATTGAGTGACCTTCCGCCATTGTCGCAGTGATTTAGAACCACAAGCTAACTTGCGTATAGAAGATATCCCAACGGGCCCATGCTGGATGGTCCCATACAGTCGGAATAGGCGTTTCGTAGGCCGGGAAGCTATTCTTGAGTCGCTAGAGGAACAAGTCTGCAATAACGGGTTTAACCGTATTGCCCTGCATGGATTAGGAGGCTCCGGGTAAGACAAAACCAAAACACCGGGGTTCAAGTTCCCAGGCTCAAATGCCCGTTCTATTAGCAAAACCCAAATCGCGCTTGAATATGCTTATCGACGCAAAGACACCTGCCACATATTCTGGGTGCACGCGAGTAGTTTCCCCAAGTTCCGGGAAGGCTACATGCGAATCGCCCGGGAGACCAAGATCCCTGCCCGGAGCGCCACTCCCGAAAAAAACCAAGAGGAAATACTCCAAGACGTGAAGCTTTGGCTAGAAAGTACTAGCAGCAAGGGTTGGATCCTTCTCCTGGATAACGCAGACAACGTAGTCGATTTCGAGAGCAACAACAGTGAAATATCAAAGTTCTTACCACAGGGCGCGAAAGGAAACATCATATTCACGACCAGGTCTCTAGCAGTAGCCGAGCGTGAAGACTGCAATGTCGTTGAAGTGGGTAAGGTCAGCGATACTGAAGCGCGGGAGTTGTTTTCCCGACAATTAAAGATCGCCAGCAATCTTCAAACAGAAGACGAGCAAGCCGTTACGAACCTCATTGACTTCCTCAGTCACCTACCCTTGGCGATAACTGGTGCTGCGGC
>Ga0307507_10009925_pt1 | contig 12509 bp, 8 predicted proteins | sample 7_EM_MG_FD_207223 | JGI IMG/M metagenome (GOLD analysis project Ga0307507, IMG submission 207223) | Populus trichocarpa ectomycorrhiza microbial communities from riparian zone in the Pacific Northwest, United States - 7_EM | ecosystem: Host-associated > Plants > Roots > Unclassified | place... | reverse complement strand
CGGCCCTTCTCAAGTGCTGTTAATTTGAAGAGTGCTAGTTACTAGGGATAAGTAAATTAACTCTAGCATTAATTTGAAATTAATTGAATTGAATATTTTGTTTTATTTATTGGGTAGTTTTGGTTATAAATTCTTTTAAAAAATTGCTTCAGTTGGTTTTAGTTCTAATTTAGATATTAAAAATAAAAAAGCCAACTCCAATCAAACTAAACCATATTAAACAGCAAAATTTCATCAATTCAAAGTATGTAAAAAATAACACAATTAAAATCTTATTAATTCAAATTGTACTTATTTGATTTTAATAAAAATATAAAACCGAACCAAACCAATCGATCAGTTTAATTCTTTCAATTAAACTATAAATATGCGTGTGTTTTTTATTCTAAAGTATAAATGTTCTAATTTGTTTTTTATTCTAAAAATTTATCTTTTGCTAATAATTTAAAACTAAGCTTGTTTAAATCACGAGAACATTGTTTCTTGTGCTCTTTGTGTTCATCATATGAATTTAATAGTTAATTGAAATAAAACGCATCAAAATAAAAATCCAAAATTGCATAACAAGAAAACATGAAAATTTAGATATCTTCAAGTCTAGAACACAAAAAGACATGAAATCAACTTTGTCTCCAAGGTCCACAAACTTTTTAATAGACGATGAAGGAAACAAAAACCTCTTGTCCCAGTCATCTTTTCCTCTCTCTTTGTCCCTATCTCTCCTTGGCTAGAAAGCCCACATCCATACACCGCCATGTTTTTATTTTTCCTAGGCCTTAATTTCCTTTTCACATCTCCTTTCAGGCTCAAAGGATGGACGTTGACCCACCTTTCCAACTGACCTACAAGACCCTCTTGGAAAAAACCACAGAAGGGGCAACTGATCATAAAGATGTTGTTGATATCATTGAGGAATGCGAGCTTCCATTGATCGATCTTGGCCGTCTGAATCTTAAGAACTTGGAGAAAGAAAAGTGCAAGTCAGAGATTGCTAGGGCATCACGGGAGTGGGGGTTCTTTCAAGTTGTAAATCATGGGATTTCGCGTGAGATTTTGGACAAAATGAGAAGTGAACAAGTTAAGGTTTTTAAACAACCTTTTAATGAAAAGAGCAAAGAAGAAAAGTTTCTGAATTTCTCTAGGGGGACTTATCGATGGGGGACACCTACAGCTACTTGCCTTAAGCAGTTGTCATGGTCCGAAGCTTTTCATATTCCTATGAGTGAGATACATGTTTCCAATGGTTTCAGTACTGCTCTCAGGTAATTGCAAATTTATTTCTTTAAATTTCTATAATTTGTTTTTCTTGAAGTGGAATTTATACTTTATTTAGTATATCTCTTTTTAAAAAAAAAAATTATACTCAATATTTGAAATTAACTTTTATTTTTTACCCTTTAAAATTGAATCCAGATGATTATCTGTAGCTATTGAAGGTGATGAACTATCCAAAAATCAGATTTTGATGGATCACATGGTTTTATTTAGATGCTGATCCAAATTGAATAAGCAAGTGAAAGCATGGAATCAAATTTATTTTTTTATGCTTACAAAATAGGGAAAATTGTGCACTGCTTACTGCTCACAATCACATACGAAAAAATCATAAGCCATGGCATCAAACCTTTTAGGTTCAGCTTTCACGTGATAGAGTAGGACTTCTTCTTTATCTTTAGCCTTATCACTGTGAAATGTCTTAGAAACTTTCCTGCAATGCTTAGGCAATACACACACCATAAAACTACTAGTACATAATTAGACTAGCAAAGTCAGCATCTGCTTCACATATATAGCACATCAAAATCATATAGTGTCTGTGTGTGTGTATTGCATGCATGGCCTGGTATTTGATCAACACAAAGTCCACACTTCCTAACGTGAAAGAAATGTCAAAAGTTGAATAATGAGCTATAAATGATCAGACCATCCCATCTGCAACTAGCTAGATGATATTGTTTTCTGGAATTTGATCAAATGGACGCATGCATGTGCATTCATTTTTTTTATATAATTTTCACTTCTTTCCTTGAAATATATGAATTGATAGGTGCTTTTTTGTGATTGTCCATTTTGTTAACAATTTTCTTCTTTCTGTTTTTCTTTTTCAAATATACTTCCAGCTCGACAATGGAACAATTTGCTACAACAGTTGCCAATCTAGCACAGAAATTAGCTGAGATTTTGGCTGAGAAATTCGGCTGCAAATCTGATTTCATTAAAGAAAATTGTCTGTCAAGCACTTGTTATCTACGAATGAACCGATATCCACCATGTCCAATCCCTTCAGAGGTATTCGGACTCATGCCACACACTGATAGCGACTTTCTCACCATTTTGCACCAAGATGAAGTTGGAGGATTGCAGTTAGTGAAAGATGGGAAATGGTTTGCTGTCAAGCCAAACCCAGAGGCACTGATAATCAATATCGGAGACTTGTTTCAGGTAATTAATGGAACATTTTCTTAATAGGAAATTGAATGATCCTTGGCACGAAAAGGGCAGAACCAGACTTTGCTGCCATGGCACCTCCGAAGTTTTGAAAGTTTTCAATTTGACCCTTACATGTTTTCGTTTTTGATGATAGTTAAAGCACTTTGCACTCCCGAAGATATCTTTTTTTTCTCTCAACCATCCTTTTAATTTAACTTATTTTGAAACTTGTCCTAGTACCTTTTCAATTTTAAAACCCTGTCTTGTGAATTCATTGTTTCATTCTTGAACATTGATTTGATGGAACCAACTTGTACACCCTACCTACTACTAAATAGTGGGAATAAAAATTATGTATGGTATAATTTTTATAAATTAATTTAAGTTATTTTTTAACTTTGTTTTAAATCATAAGATTATTTGGTTAGAAATAATTTTTAACTTAATAGAAAGTTTGTTACCAATTGAGTTAAGTTTTTAATTAATTAAAAGTTAAAAATATTAAATTTAACTTATGAATTATAAATTATAATACATTTCTTTTTTCAAAACAAATTGTTTTTAGTCAATTTTTTCTTAGCATACTTTCAAAACAAATGTATTTTAATTCATTTTTGTTTTAAATTACTTATACAAATTAACTTTTAGATTATGATTCAAAAGAAGAAGAAAAATCATAAAATCATGCCCAAAAGGACCCAGAAATTTACTATGAAATGTTGTTAGCATGATTCTTTCCCTATATATATACATGCACAAAGAGTTACATTTTCTTATATATATAAAAAAAAAACCAATAAAATATCAACTCATTAGTTGGTGGGCATGATGAAAATTTGCAGGCTTGGAGCAACGATGTTTATAAGAGTGTCGAACACCGTGTTGTCACAAATCCACGAGTTGAAAGATTCTCAACAGCATATTTCTTCTGTCCTTCCTATGATACGGTGATACAAAGTTGCTATGAGCCTTCAGTTTATAGGAAATTTAGCTTTAAAGAATATAGACAACAAGTGCAAGAGGATGTTCAAAAATTAGGTCACAAGATAGGGCTCCCTAGGTTTCTTGTATAATACTACTAAATAAATTTTGTGATTAATTAAGTAGGTTTTCTTTTCTTTTTTCCAAGAAAGAAAATGCATATCTTTAATTATTGGTTGTTTTTGGAAAATGAAAATAATTATTAGCAAATTTTAATTAACATGATAATTATTAGCAAGTTTTCCAAGAAAGAAAATGTATATCTTTAATTATTGGTTGCTTGGAAAATGAAAATAATTAACATAAAAAAATCTCTAAAGGTTTCTTATAACCAAGGCAAGTCATTAATTTATGAAAAGATTCATTCCAGGTGAGGATACAAAATTTTTAGGAAAAGGATTTCCCTATTGTTTAAAATTAAATTGAAAATCTCGAAGTAAAGTTATATAACTTTAAATTCCTTAATAAACTAAGGACATTGAATGTTATATACTACCTATATATTGTTAATTTGTTATTAGCTTAGGAGCCAAAATATTTCTTGGTAAAAAAAAAAATATTGAATCAATTACATTTTTAACTATAATTTTCATAACCAATAAATCAGTTGAGGCCTCAACTATTATATATATTTTTTTTATATATAAATACACTTTAAATCTTAAAATGCATATATCCCACATTCTAAACACCGGAGAAGGAACAAGAACATGATGCATTTTAGATGAAGTGAAAAAACAATTATTGATACATAGCTTTTGACTGGATTCGTGGCCCATGCTATGCCATGGATATGATTATTATTATTTTAAATGTAAAAAATAAATTAATGTGTTGCTAGAGCATGTTTGTTAATTAGTAGAAAAACAAACATATAAGATGAATTTTATATATATATATATATATAATTGATTATTCGTTTAGAATTGATGAGCTGACTTGTTTTGATCTAGTGGCACCAACGAGGTTGATGATTGACACATTTATTTGACTAGTTGTCCAGAGTTGAGCTAGTGACATTATTGTCATTGATTATTAGGATACTTGATTGACTAAGTTACTCGAAATGGAGTTGGTGGTATAAATGCAATTGTCTTGCCGGATTATTAATGGGTTATTAGATTGAATCAAATAGTTGACTAGTAGAATAAAATAATGTATTTGTGTTAAAGTATTAGTTGTGATTTAATGAAATAATAAAGGTGTATATGATTTTTTATAATATTGTTGAATTGTATTCATTATTAATAATGTAATGGTAAATGTCCAGGATGGTAGGACCGTGGATTTGTTTGGAATGTTTGTAGATTGTTGATGTCGATACTTGAGATGATTTAATTTTTAGGAGAGACACTGCCAAAATTTTATAAATTCGAGAAATTTTTCATTTGAAAGTAATAAGTCGAGATAAATTGCACGCCTTCATTTTTGAAAAGGAGTAAAATTAAATAAATTGAAGGATAATAACATAGTCTATATGAAAATAAAATGAAATGATAAACCATGATGATGATGAATTCGAACTACGTGAGGTTAAACTAGGCAAATAATCACACAAAAAGTTAAAATTACAAAATATATGTTAAGAGAACATGAATGTGTATCTTACATGAATCACAAAAGGAAAGCTAAAATGACATATAATAAGTTAAAATAACATGAGTAGTGGTAGGGAACAAACTGAATACTTGAGAAACTAAAAGGATACAAATATGTTTGTAAAACAAAATGTGTTATAAATTAAATATATTGAGAATTGAAACAATAACGTAAACCAGAGATTGTTGGGTATACATATACACACACACAATCACACGAGTTAAGTTTATTTGAGAAAGTGAATCAAAGTATGGGTTAAAAATGTTGTGAACAAGACTTACTATGATGTTACTGTGATTGTTAAATGATTACTATGATGAAATAAAATTTCATCAATGATTCATGGAAATGTATTAAATTTGAATCTAGCATAGATTGATGTATCTATAAAAAAATAAATTAGTGAAATTGGTTTTACTTGTGTTATTGATAATATTAGTAATTCTAATGAGATGAATATTTATTATGAGTTTCATGATTTTGTATATTTTACATGTATTGTTTTAGGATTTCACGACTCATCATGAAGCCCTATCAGATTACTTAGTTTTTTCATATTGAATAGGTTATAGTATTGTCTAATTATGTATTGCTGGTAGAAGATGCACGGTGAGGGAGACCCTGTAGGTGGTGACTCTGTTTGAAAAAAAAAATGGTTCGAGATTTTTTTTTAGTGTGTGGGGGAGATAATGTGAGAGAGTTTTGCTTTTTTTTTTTCTCTTCTTTTTAGGCCTCTCCCCCTCTCTTTTTTTGGGAGTGCACACATTTAATTTATATTGTAATTATGTTGGCTTTTTTTTTTGTTTCTTTTGAAAACTTTTTAAAAAATTAAGTAACAACAATTTCATTAAAAAAATTAGTAATCTTTTCCTCGTAAAGAATACCCACTCCTCCAAAACTACTAATGATTGGAAAAACTAATGCTCTCATATGCATCATTTTGGTTAATTATGAAAAAAGACTACATATACCTACATTAAAGACTGACCTAAATTTGTCACAATTTAATAGTTCATGTTTTCAAGGAGATGAGTAGCCATGTCAACTCAGTCCTAATGAGAAACAGCCTAGCAATAAATGGATTTAATGCTAACAAGCTTCTATTCTCTTTTATGCACACGTAATTCACATAGAAAATTCCACAATTGATTCAATTGAAAATTCACATGAAATATTTTAAAGGTTTTTCATAATATATAGTTATGACTTCCAAAAAATAAGCTATTCACTCTCTAATTATTTTTCTTTTATTTTTTTCCAAGTCTGTTCTTATAATTTTCTGGTGGTATCCTCACTAAAAAAAAATCCAAATATTTCACTCAATTGGACTTCAAATTATTCATCAAATGGGGCAGTCTCTTCAAATCTAAAAGGTTCAATTTCTCGTCAGTTTCTTTTTGATAGTTTTCCTTTTTTTCCTTTTCTTAAAAAGTATGAAGTGACAAATGATTTTTGTGATTTTCTTTTTGTTTACGTTGTCTTGTTCCCCTAAAGATCAACGATGGAAACAGTTTGCTTCCACTGTTATCGATTTAACATAGGTGAGAAATGGTTTGCTTACTTTGGGCAATCATAACCAATAATGTGAGCTTTTCTGTGTGGGACACAAATTTGGATTTGATTTATTTATTTTGTCCACATATATATATGCCTCCCCTTCACTATCATTTAATTGCTTCATTAATTGGATATGACAGCATAAACAATTTTTACATATATAGAATAAAAATTGAATCCACATATCAAATGAATATATCCTCACGAGAATTGAAATCTACTATTCAAAACCCTCTGAAAACAAATGGATTCTTTAAAATTCATATCATTCAAGTGGTGTCATAATTTGATCAAGATTTAAATTATTTTTAATTGTTTTATGGAAGAAAGTATGAGAGATTTTAGAATAAAAGCAATTGACTTGTGATTCATTAAAGAAAGAGGGACTGAATGATTACATCATTAGCACATATATAAGCAACATAAAACTCAGGTGAAATAATATTTTTATTAATATTATTGATCATGTATAGTTCATATGACATCATTCATATTCATATGATACGTAGGTTTAGGTTTTTATATATAGATTTGTTCTTATACTTCCAAATGGTTAAATCATGTCGAGTTAGAGAGTAAGATGTTTGATTTTTTAGTACAAAGATTGTTTTAGGGTTTTGTAGATAAATAAGAATATTTTGATGGATTTTAATTTGCATTGAAATATATAAATATGATTTTGTTAATTGTCCCTAAAAATTATATATAAAAAAAAAGACTTGGAGGAACAAAACAATTGTGAAAAATTGATATGAGGCCGGAAGCCTAATTAGCACGGATTTTGAACCATAGCATTGCTAACCCAAATTCAGAAGTACCAACTCAACAGATTCCCATTTAATCATGTTGATTTCGAGCAAATTAATCTTATAATATATTGATTTCGAGTCTAATCCAGATCGAGTTTTCTTTTAAACCAATTTAATCATGCTTAAGTCAATAACATATAGTTACATTAAGTTACTTAAGAGGATATATAATTTGCAAGGGATATTCCCATTTATTTGTTCTTGAAATTGTTTTGATTAGAACCTTGTAAATTTTTCTTTCACATTGATTAATCTCTCTATTCTTTATTTGTTTTTTGTTTTGTTACCATTCTAAATTTGTATGCCAACGCTGTATATTGTTGTTAAAATCTCGCGATGCACAATATGCTATATGTGGGACTCTTATAAAAAGGCTCAATCAATACGTACGAAAAGGAGCACAAGACTTCGATTAAAATAATTTGAGAAGTACATGGACCAAATAAATGAAAAACAAACTTAATTTTCCAAACATTAAATTGAAAATTAATTTCAAAAACTTAAAAAACCCAGATTATAAAAAAATTAAAAGACAAGAAAAAAAATGAAAAATATATAAACAAAAAAACTAAGAACGTAAAAAAAGAAGAAGAAATAAACCATAAATCTATATTTAAAAATATCATAAAAAATGAAAAACAAAATAGAAAAATCCATGTCCTGCAAAATTTATTTTATTACTATAGACATCTGATTTTTTAATTGATCTGATTTTATAAGTTAGTATTTTTTTTAATATTTTTAATTTTTAATGTTTTATGGGTTTTTCTGGAAAATTTTATGAGTTTTTCCACGAGTTTTCATGTTTTTTTTCTAGGAGTTTCAAAATTAATTTTCCTTTTAGGGCCAGCTGGTAACAAGAAAATCAAATTGGGCTGGGCCAGTTGGTAACAAGCTATGGCCACATATTTCAATAAAAAAAAAATATCAGAACATAAAAAGTTTTGGAAAAAATGATTTCTTCTGCCACGTTGGGTCTCTCGAGCCACCGTCTACCACCTCCACCACCACGCTCTTCCACTCCCGAGCCTAACCCCAAATCTCTCTCCGAACCTCAGGCTCGGAAACAAAAAGGCAGCCCTCAACTAAACCGGTGGTCGAGAGCTCGGTCCATTCGGTCTGGTAGAAAACTAGACCGGCTGCATCAGCGAACCACGCAGCGTCTGGAGCTGAATCCACAAGTTCAAAACCCAAAAGAGAGTGAAAAAAGAGAGGTTAGTTCTTTAACGGGGAGTGACGGATATGATGACGTGGAGGCTACTTTTGGGAAGGCTATTTTCATGGTTTCCGACGGAACTGGATGGACTGCCGAACATTCCGTTAATGCTTCGTTGGGCCAGTTCGAGCATTGCTTGGTTGATCGTGGGTGTCCTGTAAATACTCATCTGTTTTCAGGGGTAATCATGAACTTTCACTTTTTCTTTTTAAGTTTCTTGATTGACTTGTCGTTTAATAATTTCGTGGAATTCTATATGGCAACATGAGAGATGCTAGTTTATAGAGTTCAGATTTTAGAAATGCTTATGTTACTTAAGTGGGCCCCACTACCCTGCAGTGTTGACTCGGGTAATAAGTTTGTTTGCACATAGCTATTAGACCCGGCCAGATTGATAAGGTTAGTTAGCCTATCCAAGGTTTGTGGATCAATATATATTCTAAAATAGTGTTGTTTTGGAAAAAAAAGTTTTAAAAAATCAAAGTGTTTTGAAAAAAAATTAAAAGTATAATTTTTAGGGTTGACTCGTTGGATTTTCTTAGGATCTGGCTTGGTCAACCAGGTCAAAATTAACCTGTTAAATCTCTCTAGTTTGATCAGATTAATTTTTAAAATGGCTAAAAAAACTCAACCTGAATCAAAATTTGAATTAGCAAGTCATCAGGTAAAGTCGGGTTTGATAACTATAATTTGTAACCCACGTTATCATATGTGTTTTATTACTCTTTGGAATTCAAAACATTAGATTTTGTTTTTTTTTTTTTTATCAATTTGAATGTATAAAAAATCAGCAAAAACTGGTTCAATTTGGACAGAATGTGTTAACATTCATTCAAGTTGAACAACAAATTACATATGCATAATACGTGCTCCAAGGTGCACCGGTTGTATCTAAATTTTTATACATTCAATTTGAATAAAGTCAATGCTTTTGTATCGAACTGAATGTTCAAAAATTTATTTGATATTATTATAGGAAACAACAGTCTTCTGCTTTTTATCTTCTATTTTTTGGTGAAGTTCTTGAACAACGATTTGTTTACACCTTAGCAACAACACTAGGATTGAACTAACTATGTTGTAGTGATGGTTAGATTGATGATGTGGAGAGGTTAATGGAGATAATAAAACAAGCAGCAAAAGAAGGTGCAATGGTGGTCTACACATTAGCTGATTCTTCATTGGCTGAACATGCTAAACAAGTCTGTAAGTTATGGGGCATCCCAGCTACAGATATACTAGGCCCTATAACAGAAGCTATTGCTTCACATCTTGGTGTCTTGCCTTCTGGTCTTCCTCGTGGAGCTCCTGGTAGGAATTTTCCTCTTTCAGAGGATTATTTTCGACGAATAGAAGCCATTGAATTCACTATTAAACAAGATGATGGGGCATTACCTCAGAACTTGCACAAGGCTGACATTGTTCTTGCTGGAGTTTCTCGGACCGGGAAGACACCGTTGTCGATTTATTTGGCACAGAAAGGATATAAAGTAGCAAATGTGCCTATTGTAAAGGGTGTGAAATTGCCAAAAAGCCTTTTTGAAGTTGACCCCGAAAAGGTTTTTGGTTTGACTATCAATCCTGTAGTGTTACAAACGATAAGGAGAGCAAGGGCGAAGAGTCTGGGTTTCAGTGAAGAAGTGAGGAGTAACTACTCTGAGATGGATCATGTCAGAGAGGAGTTGGAATTTGCTCGCAGGACCTTTGCACAGAATCCTGTTTGGCCAGTAATTGGTAATGTGTTTCAATCCTTAAATGTTCTACTTATTGGAAGTTTTGAAGATATGCTAGTGACTGAACCTTTATGGTGCTTTTCACTTGTTTGCGATTGCAGAAGTGACAGGAAAAGCAATTGAAGAAACCGCAGCAGTTATATTAAGGCTATTCCATGATCGGAAACACAAATGTTCAATGCCACGAATCTCAAAACTCTACTAATTGAAGATTGAAATTGATGCATATGTATTCAAAGAATGAGATATGGATACTGTATAGTGTTAAGCCCTTCATGGATCCACCATGAATCCGTATTTGTTATGGAATATAGCGAACGCAGCAAATAAGTATACCCCTTCCGTCTCTGTGATTACTGAGAGTTTCCGTTTATCACTGTAAAAACCATACTATAGATCATTAGAACTGTCTTATAATTGCTTCTGCTGAAGCCAGGGTTATCTTGTTTAGTGTTGTTTACATCAGATTCATACTTGATACATATCATATTACGTTTTACCCTGCACTAATCCTTAAGGAAATTGCTGTCAGTTTTTCAATGATATCGGTGACAGGCATTTGAGGTTTGTCTTCTGATGTCTCCCAGCTTAGATTCTCTATGCTCTTCAATTCTTCAACTTTGAGTGAGTATCCAGTTTATTCAATGGTAGGCATGATGTTAGTGTTCATTTTTAAGCCATTTTTTCTTCTCTGAGCTACCCCATGAATGCACAATGTGTGGTAAAAGGTGAAAGGCTTCGGGTACGCATGCTTCCGAGCACATAAAATGTCTTATTAACTTAAACCTTACGGTTGTTTGCTGTCTTGATCTTGTTTCACTCACATGAAAGCCATGTATAACAAAAAGGCAATCCAAGTGGGATTTTCCAAGAGAGGAAACACAATAAGAAGGCATGGGTCGGCAAAATAAAGGTACAAGAAAGCTATAGTAACTATCTGACCCTGCCCTCCATTAAGCTGTGTAGGGTTGCATAAGAGTAACGCATCATGTTTATCTTCCCTGTATTCTTTAAAGAAGATTCTTCTGCTTGTCACATCATTATTTGCTCTTGTCTTCATCTGTAAGATCTTAGTGAGGCCCTGAAAAACGTTGAGCGCTGAAGAAAGTAGAAGCCGTGGTTAGGGAAGGTCTTCGGTTAGTGTTCGCCATCACCTTATCTTCTGTCATTCTTTCTACTATGCGGCAAACCCCCATTGTAAAGAAGCCTATTCTTGCAAAAGGGACCCTCATCATCATCTAATTACATTCATCTCTGTTTCAGTCGAACATCATGCTCCTTGTGTACACTACAGTTATTTCCTCCTTATGGAATATGGTGCATGATATTGTTGCTGGTTTCAATCAAGGGAATTATCAATCTGTTTTGAGCTTCCCAATTGAAAGAGTGAGGTATATCAGCAACATTGTTCCCATACTCGACCTGTTGCAAATGAAAATACCTAAAATAAATTGCCTGTAAACAAATATCATGACATATGATTGATCTTTTTGCAGCTTTTTCAAGGGTTGGTAAGCTTACAGTGTGGCAAAGAAGAAAAGAACCCTTTTGGGATCAAGGACCCAGGAAGGTGATGCGCGCTTGAAACTGTTTCTCCTAATGCATCTGCCTTCTGGGGTGCCATTGATGCTGCCGGTCGTGATAGTGATTTGATGATGAACTTGTGGGCTACTGGAATGATCTGGGGTCCCCACCGTTACCACCGCAGCCTTTTCAGGCGTGCTAGGCCCTATTAAAGCAGTTACAGATCAGTAAACACTATACTATATAGGTGTAAGCATTTGTTTATGGGTAGCTAGCATTTTCATCAACTTAACAAGTGCACATGCCTTCAACAATGGAGGGTGACCAACAAAATGGATGATGCTCTGTAATCTGTACTTTCTGTTTAATTAAACCCACCCATGTTTCATTTCGGTTGACCCAACTGTTTGGTAACATCTCACTTTCACCAACTGTAAATATTGGCCCCATTAACAGTGGTAGAGAGGGTTTGTTTTTGTGCACACTCTAGCTTATCGAGGCCACCTAACCTTCACCAGTTAAACCTAAATCTGTCTTGCTCTCCCTATCAGAGCCGGTTTGGCAACACATTGAAGAAGGTAAGGAAAAAAACTACTAGAATAAATATCAGTAGTACACATCAAGCTGTTCTCTAATAATTGGAATTTACCCTCCCAAAAC
>Ga0307507_10009924_pt1 | contig 12511 bp, 12 predicted proteins | sample 7_EM_MG_FD_207223 | JGI IMG/M metagenome (GOLD analysis project Ga0307507, IMG submission 207223) | Populus trichocarpa ectomycorrhiza microbial communities from riparian zone in the Pacific Northwest, United States - 7_EM | ecosystem: Host-associated > Plants > Roots > Unclassified | place... | reverse complement strand
CCTCCCCCCTCGGGGGGTGGGGGGGCGGGCGCCCCCCGCCCCCCCCGCGGCCGGGGGCCCCCCCCCCCCAAAGAGGGAGTATCGGCAGATCACCAGACTTTAGAATCGCCTTCCGTTAATCAAGAACGAGCTGAGCCTTATGGAATAGTACGATATCGTATGGAGCCAGAATTTGGGGCACACAGCACCCAAGTCAAGACAATGAGCGAATGCAACAGTGTCACCACACTGCACTCTCCATCTTACTTCTTTCTCTCTCGCGGATAGGGATGCAATAAATTATCGCCCCCAATCACCAGTCACCAACTACCAGTACTGTCGGAGTGCATATCTCAATTAAATATCATACCAAGCTTTTAACGAGCTATCCTTCCCATCTCAGCCACCTCTCACTTGACCGTTTCCCTTTTTGTCAATCTCCCCTCACCCCATCTTTTTCCACAATACCGCAATTTAATCAGCCAATCAATCACAACCCCCAACCCACCCCATGACAACATTCATTTCAGCTCTATCTTTCCTTCCTCCCATTCCCAGACCTTCTCTCCTACAATACGAGCACTCGAGTACAAAAAAGTATTTCATGCACAAATCACTGTACCAACCCCTCTCCACGGCCCCCCGTGCATCTAGGATATATTGAATTAAGTCCTCTGTTCCAGCATCATAACTGGTCAAGGTAACACAAAAAAAAAAAAAAAAAACCGAACTACAAGGCTACTGCTTATATTTACTTTTTCCTCACTAGTACGAACCACCCAATCCCGCAACTCTTCGTTGAGGGTAACTTCGTTGGCACCAATTAAGCCCAGCTGCAGTATATCACACCAAGTCACTCAACTTACCAATTGATGGATGAATGAATGAATAGTGGGTGTCCAGGAACCAACGTTGGGGGTTCAGATGATAAGGTGAGACTTTGTTTCGGAGGGCTGGGGCTTACGAATGAGAGTGGTAGGTGGAGTGGTTTTGCATCCATGGGTGCTCATGGGCAGATGCGTGGAGGAAGTAAAGAGAGGTTGGAGTGGATGAGATGATGGGAGGATGTACTTGTAGGGGTAGGAGAGAAGGAGTACCTGATGTGAGCGCCTCCGTGATCTTTCTATTTGCTGGCTGGTCTGGTGGCTGACGAATGGCTGGCTTGCTGGATGACAGATGGGCATCATGATAATGATACCATACCGCACGATGCCGAAAGTCGCATGATGCAGTGTGTGATACAAGTACTCGTACTGTACTTGAGTACGCCTGCAGTCCGCTACCGATACTCGAGGACCAGTGGTTCTCAATCGGTCATATACGGTACGAGCACTCGAGCACGATACTGTACAAACCGGTATCGCAACTCCACCTGGGGAGGGCGAGAAAATATGACACGATGTGCCGTATCTTATTGCCTCATCCATCTGACCTACAAGTACTGTTGCCGTGCAATGTCAAATCAGCTGCAGTCCTACAGGTATCACAGATGATAACTAAACTACAATTTCCCAATCGACTTACTTACTACCTATCTCACCTACCTGCCCCCCGCCCCCATTATGGTCACTCAATTCGATCTGTGATCTGAATAACAAAGCACCGAGCCCGCAAGTGCCCTTCCCTTTCATTCCACTCTTCCAACACCCCCAGTATTAGGTACCAGTTCGGACTCCTAGTACCAGCATAAACCCCCAAACCACCATGAGGTTTGCGATAACTTCTGCAACCCTGGTGCTGCTGAGCGCTCAAGTAACGACAGCCTTCACCATTTACCCCAGGACCTGGGACTATGTGGGCCTCCCAGACTGCCCGACGAAATGTCTAGTCTCTGCTCCAAAGGTGAATTGCGCAGTATCAACACCATACGAACTCGTCTTTGATAAAGCTTGCCTAGACTGCTGCTCTGATGAGGATAAGTGAGTCTGCCTCCACGATATATCCCAAAAGTGAACACTAGCTAATATGGTTTATGACGGATAGAAAAGCGGTAGATAATTGGTATGTTTTTTCACACTTTCTCAATCTCCATGTTTTGCTTGAGGCGCGAAGGCTAATTGGGAATAGGTGCATAAACCTATGCCAGAATACAACCCCTACGCCTCCGCCATTGCCGGTATGTACTGCTACGGTAACGAGGGTTGATGAACGGACGATATATACCGGGTCTGTAACGGTAGTGACTTCAACAAAGACGGTATACCCACCCGTCCCGCCCACGGCAACGGAAACTGTCACAGCGACGAGGACGGCGTTTACGGGATCGATATGTCTGAACACTGTCACAGTTTCCAACACTGTTTTCACGGGCGCTGCAGTCACGACGGTGAAGACGTCAGTGATCTCGACAGCGACGGTGTTCACGAATACCATTACCACGACCACCTCCGCAATTTCTACTGCCACAGTATTCACAAACACTATCACAACAACCACCTCCGCAGTCTCAACTTCGACAATCTACACAGCCACGCAAATAACCGGCGCCAGTATAATCTCTACATCAACAACAACACTCACCCTACCCCCAGTGATAATAACAAACCCGGGCTCAACCCTTACCCTCACCACCACCGCCCCCCTCTACTCCCAACCCACCACCACAACAACAACCAGAACGTTCACAACCACCTTCACTACAACAAGCACGTCCCTCTCCCTCGCCACCCTCCCACCAATAACCACGATTCTAACAACAATAATAACAACCACCCGCTCACTCCTCCCGGAAACGATAACTAGCACACTGACACAGACAACCTCCTCTATATCAACCATCATCTCCACAATCCCAATAACAATAACAAGCACCTACACCTCAACCTCCACATCCCCTCTAACGGCAACAGAAACCATAACCCCCCCACCAAAAACCGTCTCGGGTACAGCTACAATCACCAAAACTCAGACAGCAACGCAAACCACCACACTAGTGTCGCGAGAAACGGCAGTCGACACCGGGAACCAGGTTATTGTGTACGGTGACCAGTGGGTTAAGGTCGTCGTGATATTCCTCCTCGCGCTGTTGGCGTGGTTGGTGGGTGTTTGGGTGATTTGGAAGGGGTGTGTGTGTTGCGAGTATGTTCCGCCAGCAGCACCACCGCCACCACCACCACCACCGCCACCACCACCACCACCGCCTCCACCGCCTCCACCGCCAGCGCCGGAGCCACCTGTGGAGGGGGGATATTAGAGGGGAGGGGAGATGAAGCTATGAAATAATGTAATAATTAATTCCACGAATATGAATATGAATTACGAATATTAATGAATAGAGGTCAAGTCAATCACAAGTACTCTATATAAACTCATTATTCCCCTACACCAAGGAATACATTTCCCATATCACAATGACCACACACCACACATGCGACAGCAGCAGTGTAAATTACTATACAACCCATCATATCTAGACCAAACCGCCAAAAAAAAGTACAATACGATACGAAGTCTCCCCACCTAGCCACCCCCAGCACCGCAATCAACCACTCCAAATAACTCACCATTTATCATCTCACCTTCGATAGGCCAGCAGTTCTTAACCACTGCGCTTCAAAGCATTTTGTGAGCCGTGCCCGCTAGGTATTATACACTACTGTAACTTACCCGTGAGGAAAAACATCGTACTGAGTTACTTGCACCTCCGCAATCGAAACAATAGAGATGTTCAGCAGTTGTTCATGAACGTGAACGTGAACATGTTACCACAGCAACACTCTTTTACTTTCCAAATACGGTTGAGTCGGCAAGCTAATTCAAGTGCACGCTAGGGACCGGTCTAAAGATGAACGTGCACAGTTCATAAACTAGTGCCAATTAGTGCGAACTTCAGAATGTAAACAACGTAAAAACAAAGTGGCTGATTGGCTTAGAATGATTCCATACAGGCTAGCGGTAGTTGACCATTGTGGATGATGATAGATTTTATCACGGGTGCTCTAGTTCTGGCGCTGGAATATTCCTCCTATCATACCCCCGCAAAACCTCTTTTCTCTATGAACAGGCAACGTTCAAGTTCACGTTCATGACTCCCTGCTAAACATCCCTAATAATAATACAGCTACACCCCAGCGCCAGAGTGTACTCGAGTACAGTTGCGAGCGCGAGTGTTCGTCATGTCCTCATGTACTTTAACTAGTACTACAAGTATCGTACCATACCTCCGGAATAAGACGTGGTTGCAGTAGCGTCGGTGGCGCCCAGAGTGCATGCAGCAGCTGCAAGTAATCTAGAGTCGAGCTTCATCTCATCCGAAGAGGGGAAAAAAAGAAAGAAAGAAAAAAAATAAGGTGGCCATAAGTTATCCTCAGCGTGCTTTCAGTTTCATTGCCCTATTTTATTGTTGGTGTTGTGATACAGGTGTTTTTAATGTATCCTCGCAACTTCTATCATACACTTGTAACCTGACAGGGGTAAGTAGATAGATAAGGAGAGTGGAACCATTCATCACAAATCACTCGCCTAGGGGCTCGCGCGATGGTCGGTCGGTCCACATATCAGGTCCTAGTCCATAATTAAGCAAGAAAAGGTTTAGTTACAACATCTCCTCCGTAACCTGTGCTTCAATCCTGTACAATCCAACTCAGCATGAGGCGAGAAAGAGGAGGCTATCGTATCAGTAAAAGCAAGAACCCTCCAAAGTTGTCAGATCAGAACTCGATACCCTCCGTTCATCAGCTAAACAATCCGCACCCGCACCCACTGATAAACCACCAGATCGCACAAGCCATCATGAGGAAGCAGTCAACAAATTTACCCCATGCTACCCGGAGCGCCGCTCGAAGTTTGGAAATCCTCGCTTTATATCTCAAACGTCTCTGGTGCTTCATGAGCGCCTTCTCGGTCAACGGGGTATGCGGAGTATTGGCGGCCTCCACATCCATAGACCACCGGTCATGTTCCATGGGAGTCAACGCAAGCTCCGGAGCCCTTATAGTCGCTTCCTCTCGATTCTGCCCTGTGGGATGGGACGACGCACCCCCGCCGCGGTAAAAGTAATTCCACCACCCCCGCTCAGATGGAAAACCACCCGTGGAATCCCGTGGCTGTTCGGTAACATTCACGAGATGCGGTATCTTCGGACGAGGAGCGATCTCGTCAAAGTACGGGATGATGGGATTATTCCTCGGAATCCGGGGACACGGAAGCCAAGTCTCGGGCGAATTCCTCAAACGCGGGGGGTCCTGCTGGAGAAACTCTGCCAACTCGTACATACTCGCAGGAGGAGACACCTCACGTCCCGTGTCCGGAGGGAACGGGAAAATGCCATTGGTGTTATTGATGCTAACACTGTACGCCCTCCGATCCCCCTTCGGCAGCGATTTCGGGCACCGTGCCACCAGGTCCGGACCAAAGGCACTCGGAACAGACGCAGGTCGCAGTAGTGGATACTTGGGCTTTGGGACGACTAAGTTGCTGTTCTCAACCATCTCACGACTGAGGGGCTCCGTTCCATCCCCATCTCGAGAGGCATTCGCCAACGAGCCCTCCTGTCCGATCTCCTCTAAAACACCTCTCACAGGCCTCTCGTCCAAAACAAGCTCGGCAGACCACTCCGGCAGGCCCCGCCTCAGCCCACCCTTAAACCTTTCCCAAGAGCCAATCACCGTAGAAGAGACAGAGTACTTGTTTTCCTCAGAGACTGTTGTCCGTTAGTCCTACCTTACATAGGGCGGGCCCTACGAGGGCATAGCAGGGGATGAGAATTCATACCAGTCAGGTTTTCATCAGTCGTGCCGTGTTTGCTTTGCATTTGCGCGAGTAGATTGCGTTGGAGTATAGCGTCCGATCTCTGTGACATCTTCCTTCTTGCTTTGTACAGGAGGAGGATGATGCCCTGTCCAACGGCTTGGGGGCAGAACTTATAAGGGGAGTGAGTGGGGGGATGACGCGGCCAGGTTTGCACTGGGGCCAGGTGGGCTTATGGAATTATTGCCTGTGAAGGGCTTGCACGCTTGCGTACGCAACTATAATTACAGGTAATCAGGTATGATATTGCGAACTTTTTCTGCATTCCCCAAAACATGAGTGATTCCACATGATTTATTCTAGGCTGACTACCTACAAGACAATCAAGTCTAACTATCCCATCCACTGAAATCACACAGCACACTGAACAACCTCTCGGTTAATTATTCATAGTAATTACATCCCTAACCACCCTCTATCCAACCAACCACGCAACAAAGCATACATCCGCTTCAAGCCACCCGCCTACCCAACCCTAAAACCATTGCAAACCCTACAATTTAAGAAAAACGCAACCCAAGAACATCTAACGAACTAGGCAATTCAAAAGCAAAGAAATGAATGGAATGAAGAAATAGCAGGAATCTACCCAAATACCTTTTCCAGAGTTCATCGAGAGTTAAAAACGACACGGAAAGAAAGAAGAAAAGTAGTAGTAATAGTACAGTGCACTTGTGAATTGCTTGATACTCCGCCTAAGGTGATGAAAAGAGAAAGAAAAAAAAGAAGCATAATAAAGAAGAAAAAGTTCAGCTGCGTATACTTTGTGTGCGATGAAGGGAGCCGTTCAAAAAGCAACAGCAAGTAGGTAGGTCAGGGCTCATTTCGTCACACCGTCAATCATGGCGAGTCGTTCTTGGGTAGTCTTCTTTTTGTTCCCGCCTTTCGGGCCGCGCTTTCGGCTCGATGGTACTGGTGCGGCGCTCGCAGCAGGAGTCCCAGCTTCGCTAGGTTTACCGCTATCATCAAAGCGGCCTTCACCCTCGTGATACCTACTCATGCGGTTAGCGAGAGAGAACCCCATTAAGTGACCCTTGTGCTCATACAAATCTTCCAAGTTTATGGTTTTAGGCTCTTCGCCAGCTGCACCAGTCTTAGCCTTCTTCTTTCCTCTCTTAGCACCGCCTTTAGCCTTCGCTTCTTCGGCCTCCTTTTCTTTAGCCTCAAGCGTCTTCTCCAACTGCTCAGCTTCTTCGTCGTCAAAGAGCCAGGTTGCAACTTCACGAGTGCCCTTGAAATCCACAGTATTCTTCTTGGCTCCTGGATCACCACCTTGGATAACGACACGTTGAACCTATAAACGTTGAATGTTAGCACTACCTTGCAGCAAAGCCGGAAACAAAGCATCTCTACCTCTTCCTTCTGTTTAGCTCTCGTACGAATACGTTCCTCAATCGTGCCACGAGTAATCAGTCTGTAAACCGTCACTTGCCTAGTCTGTCCCAATCTGTGAGCACGATCCATAGCTTGGCTATCAATTGTTGGGTTCCAATCGCTGTCGTAGAAGATGACGGTGTCGGCAGCCGTAAGATTGATACCCAGGCCACCAGCGCGTGTACTGAGAATGAAAACAAAGATCTCAGGTGTTGTTTGCCATGCGGAAACCATGTCGCGACGGTCCTCAAGTTTCGACGAACCATCCAGTCTGAGGTAGCGGTGATGACGGTAGGTCAAGTATTCCTCGCAGAGATCCATCATCTTCGTCATCTGGAAATACAGAAGGACACGGTGGCTACCGGCCTTAAGTTCAGTAAGAAGAGCATCCAATTTAGCCAGTTTGCCCGAATCACTGACAAACCGCCTCATGGAAGGAACTTTGATATGCGCATATCCCATCTTCTCCGATGAAGGCTCAGGAAGGACCCTAGGAATAGGGTACAATCCAAGATCAATCTTATTCTCCATATAACGCTGCTCCTCGAGCATCGAGGGTCCATGAAACACTTTTCTAACCCGCTCATTCCAAAGAAGAGACTGCTGCTCAAAGATCACTCCCTGGCTTACACAGACCAAATTGATTGGAGGCGCTGATGCGGAAGGGCTCGCAAGAGGCTCTAAGCGGTGCATCATCTTGTCGCGGAAGTAGGTTCGCGATACATTCATCAGGTCCGCAAGATAACCTTCGGTAGCCACCTCCGCAACCTCCTTCTTATCTGCAAGCTCCGAAATCAAGAACATTGCATGAGAAGGAACATAGGGGTCGTCGTTATCGTAAGGTACAGCAAACCGTGAAAGTTTTCTTCGTGTTCGCAACCCCAACGCTCTATCAAACTCGCCTTGATGAAAAGCCTTCCACACCTCACCGGGCGACGCATCAGCAAAACGAAGCCAAGAGAACGAACTGTTCGGCTTTCTTATTGATTCCCTTATCTGATCCGGCTTCCAGATATTCCAGTGATTGTTGAGTATGAAGTTCCTAATCCCAGCTTCCGAGTCGGGTCCCGGCACTTCCAATCTACCTCCCTCTCTATAGACCAACGCCGGGACCTCATAGTCTATCACATTTCTAGCCGTGTAAGAAACATCAATCTTCGAACCCTCCCGCAAAAATGAGGCGGTCTCCGCCCATCTCGAAAATGCAAACGGCGAGCTTGTTTCGGCTCTCTCAAACAGATCCGGGTGATTGCACACTTTCCTGAACTGCATCACAAGGTTCATTAATGTTGCGTTATTTTCGTCCGCTCCGGAGGCAGCCTTCTCAATAATATCCATAATACTAATCTTATCGCGCAGGCCTTTGTACAGAGCCCTCTGGCGGTAGGTCAACTCGCACTGAACGTCAAGCTCAATTTTGTCACCAAGCTCCTTCTGAACATGTTTCTTGATACGCCGTAACATAAAAGGCTTGAGAATCATATGCAGGCGGCGAAGTTGTGCTTCATTTAGTTGGGTGTTGCTCTGCGCATGGCTCTCGATATCCTTAGAGAACCATTCGCTGAACTCATCATGGGAGTCGAAGAGACTAGGCATAATGAAATGAAGAAGGGCCCATAGTTCTAGAAGGTTTCAGATAGTGATTTAGGTGTAGTAGAGAAGGGAAAAACAAACCTTGCATAGAGTTCTGAATTGGGGTACCCGTTAACAGTAGCCTATTCCTGCAGTGAAACCCAAGAAGTGCCTTCCATCGAGAACTCGTAGAGCTCTTGATTGCCTGTGCTTCATCCAGAATCATATACTGCCACCTCATCCTCTGGAAGTACTGTGTATCCTGGACAACTAGCTGATAAGAAGTGATGAGAACATGGAATGGGGAATCCTTGGTGTACGTGAGCTGCTTGCGATCCCAAAATTTTCTGAGAACCTTCCTGTCCTTTCCACTGCCCCAATATGGGAGAATCTTAAACTGGGGGACAAAGCGTGCAATCTCCTGCTGCCAATTGTGTAAGGTAGAAGCAGGAGCGATGACCAAGAAAGGGCCCCAGATATTGTGAGTTTCCGCAAGGTACGCCATGACCGAGATCGACTGCACAGTCTTTCCAAGACCCATTTCGTCCGCAAGAATCCCATTGATACCCTGCTCATAAAGATTACAAAGCCAGTTCAGCCCTTTCAATTGGTACTCCTTCAACTGACAAGAAAGCAACTTGGGTTGTTCGATGTCAATATCCCCCAAACTGGTGGGGTTCTGGAAATTCATTTCGCCTTCATCAAGGTTGACATTTCCGAGATCGGTCTTGCCTTCCCCGGCCTCTGGAGCATTGAACGCACGAGCGGTATCCTGTGCCGCCTGAATAGCATGCTGGGCATTGTTAATCGCAACTTGGCGTAGAGTGTCATCATCCTCGGCATCAAAGTCAAGATCGTTAAAACTCCTCACAGGCTTCCCGGGCTTACCGTTCTCCTGCCCAGGAAGTATGGTGGGCGCATTGGGATTAGTCGGAATCTCTGCAGCAACGTCTACTCCTACAGAATCTGTCGACCGCTCAACCTCATCTGTTTTAATCTTCCTTCCGATGAAATGGGAGTAGAGTTCGGTTTGCGAGATCAAGAAGTTCAGTTTTCTTGCCTGCCGTTTAGCTTCCCTATTCTCTTCTTCCCGTTTTGCATGTTCCAAAGCCTCCTTCTCTGCACGACGCCGTGAGTCTCGCTCTTCGCGTTCGTTACGCTTCCAGAACGTCATCATCTCACGCATGCATCTCTTAGCTCGAGCTTGCGTATCCTTAACATTCTTGTTGGTGCGAAGCTTCCAACGCTGAGCCTCTTTGGCTGCTAGCTGAGCAGTCTTTCTAAGATTCGATTGTTTTGTAGCCAAAGAAGTTTGTTGAACTCTGTAAACCTTCGGAATGTCTCGCCTGGCGATATCTTTCCAGATTTGGTCGAATATTTGGTTATAGCTCTTTGAAACGTGTGGTACATAAACTTCTTGTACCGGTGGCTCCCTGACGACCGGTTTCAACTCCTTCACTTCTTTAACCTCGGGCACCTCCTTGATCTCTTTGGGTTGCCTCTTCCTACCAGGTTTCCGTTTCTTCCCCCCTTCATCAACAACCACCATAGGAGGTCCACTAGCATCTGAGTCGTGCATATCGAGACCTAAGCCGAGCGCCCCATCAAGTCCATCTCTGGCGGCTCTCTCTGCTGAGCGCTGCCTAGCAATCTCATCCCTCACATGCTTCTCAGCAGCCTCTCTCTCGGCAGCCTCAACGGCAGCCTTGGCGGCGGTTTCCGCCCTGAACTTCTTCTCAACCTCAGCCTTCTCCCGTCGGCGTTTGCGTTGCTGCTCTTTCTTGCGCTCCTTCTCGTCCTCCTCCTCCCGCTTCATCACCTGTTCCATAGCATCATCATAGAACTGAATGCGGGCGCGTTCACGGGAAGATTTGGCATGAGCGTGAAATTGGTCGTGAAGATGATTTTGAAAAACAACACGCCGACGCTACCCTAGTCAGCATCTACAATCTAGAGGCATCAGAGTGAAACCTTACCTTCCGGTTCTCATTCTCCCGTCCCTCCACTTCAAAATGGCGTTTCCGGACTTTCTTCAAATATTCAGCCCGCTCGTGTGCAAAGCCACCATCATCCAGTTCGCTATCTGTTTTATCCGGATCATCAGTGAGGAGGTTGACAGAATCGTGATATCTAAATCCACGAAAGGAACCGTTCTTCCCCCCACTGCCACCGTGATTGCTAAAGCCCAGCTCTGTATCCGTAGCATCCGCGTCCCCTGAACGAAAGGAGTTTGCAGAAGTAGTAGCCGGTTTAGCGGGGGGAGCTTGCCGCAAGCTTGCTCTCGACATGGCTGGACTGGTGTTGTTTGAGTCTCGATCCGGTGAACGGCGTTTGGTTGGTTGTGTCAGTCGAGGGATGTTTTTGGGAGTGGTTGTGTCGGTGGAAGGCTCGTCGGTGTTGCTAAGAAGGGCAGATATAGACATTGCGCCACCTCGGCGCGCAGGGGTGGCTTTCTAAGTGTAATTCATGAGTTGTCAAGATCAAAGAATGTAGAATTGACGTGTGTTTTAAACGCGAAGCTTACCGTTGCTGTCGGTGAGTTGGGTCCGGCCGCGTAATCTAAGCGTAGCACGCCAGGACCCATCGATGATCTCAACTCCGTAGTTGTATGATGAATACTAGATGCTGAGGTGGGTGAAGGAAGAGGATAGCTTCGCCTTGAATTTGGATCGATAGGATGGATGGGAGATTGTGTTCCTCCGACGGTGGATTCGCCACTGAAGCTGTAGCGCTGATCACGACTCTGTAAATATTATTGTGCAGGTTAGCACACACAAATAGTCGCAATCGTAGTATTAACCCCCACAGGCAAACCAGGCAAGGGTTGAAAAGAAATAAACGGAAAACAAAACAGCCTTCTCACACAAAACAGTGAGGAAAGGGGAAAAGGGTTGTGAAAACCCTAACCCCCAATGAGAGATAAAGGAAAGGGATACACAAAAAATACTCAATTCGCCGAGATCAGGTCTCGGTTTTGATAGGAAAAAAAAAAAAAAAGGGCGAAAGAGCTACAACCCCATATAAACCCCAGGTCAAAGGAAAAGAAAATGTTGTCAAAACGCAAAAATAAATAGAAAAATAAAAATAAATAAACAAAATGACTACATACCGTTTGAGATTGTGTCGAGGGCCCCCTTTCGTATGTGGTAGCAGCAATATTAGTTGCACTGGTGGCAGACTGGCTCCAACCAGAACTCATGTCAGAGGGACGGGATTCTACAGGATCATAGTAGCCAGAGCGAGTAATGAATGGGGCACTTGTCGTCAGAGGAGGTAATGAAACAGCAGGCCCGGAACGACCGTTAGTCGCGAACTGTTGATGGGTCTGCTGAGGCAGAGTGGGCGGGTTCGGATAGTGAGCAGCAGAATTCGGGAGCGGAGGATGATGCTGTTCAGTTGGGGAAAAGGAGGCTCGGTAGGGCAAGCCGGGAGAGGGATTGGGATTGTAAGGAGAATGTTGCTGGCTGCCCGACATGATTGATTATGGGATTTTCAGAATGCGCGATACCCTTCCCCCCATGGAACGAATCCAACACAAAAACGGCAACAAAGTTACCAGGAACCTAACCACAGCAATCCACCAACCACCAAACCAGACCGGAGGAGGACTTGTTGATCGCGGCGAAAAGGACTAGCCGTGTTTCACAGGTCAAGTAAAGCTACTAGCTTGCAGTTAGAAGTCTTTTTTTTTTTTTTTTTTTTTTATTCAAAAAAAAAACAGTCAGGTTATAGAAGGATGAAAAAAAAAAGTAATAAAAAAATAAAAATAAAAAAGGCAGCTATAGTTGTAAGCAGTAGTATTAGACGGGGTAGTCGGTGGAGTACGGTACAAGCAGCA
>Ga0307507_10009923_pt1 | contig 12511 bp, 12 predicted proteins | sample 7_EM_MG_FD_207223 | JGI IMG/M metagenome (GOLD analysis project Ga0307507, IMG submission 207223) | Populus trichocarpa ectomycorrhiza microbial communities from riparian zone in the Pacific Northwest, United States - 7_EM | ecosystem: Host-associated > Plants > Roots > Unclassified | place... | reverse complement strand
TGTATTTATTGTAATCTCTTGTTTTTTTGTAATCTTTTCTTTTCACAAGTGATAACTCTTTCGTTCCTTATAATTTGCTCTGTTTATGTTTTCTTTTTTCTATTATATCCCCCTCTCTTATCAAATCTCACTTTGCCTAATTTTTCTGCGTTAAGGCCACATTCCCGAAAGATGGTAAGGCATGAAGAGTGACTGAGAGACTGCAGAAGACCATTCATTCGAAACGACGGTTGAAGCAGGTGTACGCCAAAGCATTTTGTCTGGTAATCCGTGGAACTTCAAGCCAAAGCCTCAAGTGACGTCCGCATCTAATAACAAACATTATTACGAGTCCCCAGAAATGATTCACTCAACTTTTTTAGATGTTGGCACATTTCTTTCACGATGGCAAATTCTTTCTATTATTCTAAGTGGTCTCCGATATGTACCTTTGTTAATATATGTAAATTGACAACATCTACTCGTAAAACAGTTTACTAAAGCTATTATGTTTACAATGATGTATGACTTCTCCAATTGTATATTTTAAAATTCTTCTCTTCTTCGTTTCTCTGCTCCCCCCTCGTACTCCCATTTTTCTTTGGTGTTTCTACCAAGTTTCTACGATCAATTATCTAGCAAATGATCTAGATTTGTCACATGTCAATACAAACATGAGTCGACCTTTCATTTTACAGCTGATTTCAAATCGATAAACCCACTTGAAAAAAAAAAAAATTCCAATTTCCACGCTTCGTTTGTTTACTTGTGGGGCTGGTACAAATAAGATCTATACCAAATTCAGACAGAAAGGTCGGGACTCGGCCGCCTGTCGCCGTTATCCTAAAAAGGTGTAGTCTTATTTGGCCCAGCTCCACAAGTAAACACGATCACTGTCTATCGATCTGAAATCAGCTGTAAATAAGTAAATAATAACCTCAACGTTGACTGTTGTGTTCGCCGTACCCGTCCAACAGTCCTATCTCACACAATATAATTTATAGTACAAGGACTCTGCAAGCACAAGAATGGCCTATCAAAAACTGCCATCCGAGAGCCTACTTCGCAATTCCACCCCATGCCCACCCGTCCGGAACTCCCTTAAAATTCTCTCTAACGATGTGGCCAGTACCAACTTTTCTCAAAACCATATTGTTACTACAAATAATACTTTGGGGTAGTGCAGCGTATTTCTCTTGAGGTTGATACATTTCCTCGCTTGCCATCAACACATCAGAGCAATGCTTTTCTCATTCTCTCATGCTGCCATCCACGTCATCCAGCAAGTCACTACGGGGCCTCGTCAAGCTCTGCCCTCAATCAAGGTTATCCAACTCACCTCTTCATCATCACTATCATCAGGAACATGATCCACAAATATTTTCTCGGAACCATCCTCATCCAAGAGGCCCCAAGGTGGCGGATAGGGGAATAGCAGGTCTGGTTCGTCGTCTTTCGGCATCGGCGAATTTCGAAGGTCCTGCACGCCAATACGGGGACTGATACCGCCAAGCACACACAGCGGGAAATACACATCCCGCTCATTGGCGTCATGAGCCCATTGCCATTCTCCTGACGACGTATTCCCGACCCATCCCACCTGGGAAAAAACTGCGACGTCATGGCCCCCGATAGGCAGAGAGTTGGCTCGGTAGCCGAGCATCGCATCGCCTCCCTGCTTGCCTCCCAGTAGAAGAGCATACGATGGACAAGCAAAGACTTGCGTGATCACAGCCTGACATTTCGTCAACACTCCGTCTTGGTATAATTTTTTGATATTGCCCTGATTATTGATTACTGTAACGATCGGCTGGTGCATCACCAGTGCAGCGCCGGAGCCTCTGGAGAAGCTGTAACGAGATTTAAACGAACATTCTGCGAAGCCGGGGATGGTTCTGCATGTATCAATTGGAAATGGATAACATATCTGGAATTGAAGAACATACACGCCAATATTTCCACCAGCATCGAAGCTTTTTGTCCCTTCCGCCATCATCACAACAATGCCCATCCTGGACCCTGTCTCTTTCTCTAGCCCTTGAGCGAGGTTCTCTTTGAAAAGGTTTCCTTGCTTTCGGAACATCGCTGTGTCTCTGGTGACAAATCCGTAATCGCCCACTTCCATAGAAGTTGCGGGGTCAAGATTTGGATACTTGCCACGGCTTTGAAAAATGAGATCGACATATTTTCTGTTATTGTTGTTCCTACCAAACATCGTGGCGCGATGGTAAAGACCATAGTGTGGCGATTGGAAAGATCCAGTTCCGACCGCTGAAGACTGAACTTGGTGGGCTGCGGCAACTGTGCTCAGCATCCTTCAATGTTCTCTTCTGCAATGCCCCAACAAGATTCCCAGCGCCTGGCTCTGTCCATAATACAGTTTCTATCCACGTCGTTGAGAGACGGAAGTCTTGGTTATGATAAATCAGAACGAGAAGTTGCCGCAGCAGGTTTGTCGTCGTGCTTTCCCTCCAAAATAAACCCCAACTACTACTGCGGTAACTCCAGCACAACAGATTGCTAAAGCCTTCAACATTGACGTTGCGGACGGCGTGCAACACCAACAGCTTTCTATCACACCTGTAGCATTGCAGACCATATTCGACAATCATCTGGATGTAGGTTTTCTTCATTTATGTTGATCTGCCCACTGATTCGACTCCCTAATAGGTGGTACCTCAAGCAGATGCACTTGAGAGTTCTTCCGTCAATGAGGTAGAGAAGTACAAAGAAGCTGGCAATACTCATTTGCACAAAAAGCGATACCATTTAGCAATCGAGTCATATACCTGTGCAATGAACCTGGATCCCACAAACCCCATTCACCACTCTAACCGTGCTGCGGCCCATCTGTATCTGGGAGAGTATGCGAGAGCTGTGGAAGATGCCCTGAGAGCCATTCAAGTAGGTTCCTCATATATTAAAGCGTACTCTCGACTTGGGTGAGTCCACAAGATCCCCTGCAGGTATACCAGCTTTTTTGACGTTAAAATAGGCACGCATTATATGCGATGAAAAACTATGAGTCCTCGAAGGCAGTCTATTCCCTAGGTTTGTTATTAGAACCTTCGAATGCACAACTGTTGGCTGGTCTTGAATTGGCACAATCAAGGTTGAACAAGGTAAGCAAGACACGGAGTGTGTTAAGAGGAGTAAACTAACATTTTTTGTCCCCACAGTTGGCCGATCTGGGTACTGAAGGAGAACGTTTGCTTGATGTGTGCCGATTAAGGGGATCTCAAGCGGATTTTGCTGACGCGATCCATATCCATCGGTCCATCTCATCGCTCGCGGTCCAGAATGACGGTGTATGGTGCCATGCCGTATCTTCGCTAGGATATTTGCTCTACCTCAGATCCGAACGATTTGGGTCTATCCCTGACCTTCACGAAGCTATGTCCAACGTGGAGTGTGCCTGTTCGTCTAGCAGGACAGACGATCCAAATCGGGCTAATCTTGTCCATAACCTGGGGATCGTTCTACTTTCCAGATTTGCCCGTTTTGGAGACCCCGCAGATCTAAATCGTGCTGTTAAATGCACAGAGGAAGCCATCGCTCTTACCCCCCCGCAGACTCAGCGTTACACAGTGTATCTTCATCACCTCGCAACATGCCTTCATCGCAGATTCACTAGCTATGGGAATGCTGAAGACCTCGAGCGCTCCATTGCAAGCTCCAAGAAGTCAGTTGCCGATAACCCTGACAGAAATTCCCTTCTTGCCTTGTCATACTATACCAAGTATGTGCGCTTCGGGCATATATCTGACCTGGAAGACGCCGTTACAACGTTCGAGCTATGTCTGACGGTTTTTCCGAAACCATCTCATCAGAGAGCTGTCTGCCTTGCCAATTTTGGAGAGTGTCTCACCGTCCGATTTGACCGAAAGGAGGACATCGCAGATATCAATCGAGCAATATTGCTGCTAGAAACATCCATTTCGCTTGTAGGCAAAGGAGAAACCTTGCCCCCTGGACGGCTTTTGAGGCTCGGCGTAGCTCTCCAGAAAAGGTTTCAACGGGAGAAAGACGTTCTCGATCTCGAGCGCGCAATTTCTTATTGCGATGAAGCGGTTAGGATTACGTCGGAGCACCCGGAAAGATGGGTGTACGTCTTGAGGCTCGGGAGCGTACTTCTAGACAGATTCGACCATTCGAAAGATTGCCACGATTTGGATCGGGCTATTCCTCTGCTAGAACAATCTATCAGGTATGCGCCGAATGAGCACCCTGACTTTGGCGTGGCCCTTAACACATTCAGTCATGCAATGCAGAAGAAATTCGACAGGCTCGGAGACATTGATTTACTCAATCATTCCATTTCATTAATGGAAGATGTTGTTGAACTCACCCCGGTTGGGGACCCAAATCTCTCCAAACATCTCTCCACCCTCGCCATCTCTCTGCGACACAGATATGGTGTGCTTGACGCTACTGCGGATTTGGAGAAAGCCATCTCAACTTTAGCTCGTTCTCTCAGGCTCACACCTGGAGTCCATTTAGAACGTTACACTCTTCAAGCGGAATGGCTCTATGAAAAATTCAAGGGTACGGGTCGCATAGAGGATCTCAATGACGCAATATCGATGTACTCGGAAGTTCTTGGGTTTATGTCTGAGTCGGATGACAGACGAACTCTCCGAGTACAGAACCTAGATGCAGTTGCCCGACTGCTTGGAATAAGATTCCAGAAGCTGGAAGTCATGTCCGATCTTGATAAGGCCATTTCGACTTGGGAGGACGCCATTGCAATATCTGTCGAAGAAAACGAAAGCCGAGCCCACATCCTCATAGAGTTGGGACAGCGCCTTAGGATAAGGTATGAATGGCTTCACGCTGAAGGTGATATCCACCGAGCGGTTTCTGTCGTGGAAGAAGCCATCAGATTTCGAACTGAAGATGATCATCGGCGTCCCACAGCTCTATTCACTCTTGGCAGCATTTGGAGGGAGCGATTTGTCCAAACTAAGGAGACAACCGACCTTGAAGAGTCCATTCGATGCTCAAAACAGGCAGTTGACTGCGTTAAAGTGAATCATCCTCTCCGGGGTCAGATTTTCTCGAACCTCGGAACATGTTTGCACAAACGATTTGAACACCTTGGGTCTTTAGTGGATATTGACGAGGCAATTTTGATGACTCGGAAGGGCATCGATTGCATCCCAGACGGGCAGTCCAACGTCAAAGCAGATTCCCTCAACCAACTCGCCTGGTTCTTATTCCGCAGACACAATAGTCTTAGTGCTCCCGATGACCTCAGATCAGCAATCGCAACAGGATCAGAGGCCGTGTTGTTGACACCTTTGAATGATGCCAACCGGCCAGTATACTTGTGTACGCTAGGCGCGATACTATTCACCGAATCAGCCACCGCGGCCGCCTCTGGTTGTAGCCCTCACATGGAAAGCCTCTCGCGCTCCATCTCACTTTATAAAGAGGCTCTTGATAGTCTCAAAAGCAAGGACTACCCTGGCAGGCCTCTTTGGACAACAAACCTTGCAAATTCGCTTTCGTTGAGATTTTTGACACTCGGATCTCATGAAGACCTCAATCGGGCAATTTCAATGCTGGAAGAAACAACCGCAGAGCTGCCCCGAGGCCATTGGTGTAGACCTACAACCTTGTACGGGTTGGCACATTCGTACGTGGCGAGATTCCTATCCCTGCTCAACCAGCCTCTGTCATTCTGGCACCAGGAGATTGATATCAGCCCCCTGCATAAATTGTTTATAAAGGCATCGGGATACTGTAAACCTGTAGATGAAGGCGATGTGACCGATATCGATAGGGCGATCTCGGTGTTGAGTGATGCTGTCGAAGAACTTCAAGTAGGACATCATTTTCGATCTGCGTTCCTCTTGTATCTTGGCCAACTACATCAGATGAGATTCAAATGCTTTCGACTGGAGAGCGACTTCGTTCAGGCAATCCAAGATCTCCAGACAGCTGCCACAGCGCAGGGTGGCCAGATCGACGCGAACTTCCGCGCTGCGATTACCTGCGCAGAATTTGCAAGGTCTGAAGGAAAACTTGATATTGCCTTTGCCGGATATACGACTGCTCTTGGTTTGCTACCTCTGATGGTGTGGAAGGGGTTAGATTCTGAATCACGCTTGATAAAATTGGAGAAGCAGACTCCAGGACTTGCCTGTGATGCGGCTTCATGCGCTATTGAGCTCGGCAAGCTCGAGAAGGCTGTCGAGTTTCTGGAATTGGGTCGCTCTCTCTTTTGGGGCCAGGCTTCAGAGCTCCGGGCGGATACCATCAAACTTCGGCTACAGAATGCTGCCTTAGCCGACAGACTCGAGCAACTAGGCAAAGCCCTTGACAAGGGGTCTTTTGGAGAGACCCTCCCTCTCATGCCGGTCACAAACCCAGGCTACGAAGTTGAGCACTTCCATCGATTAGCCGAGCAATGGGACAAAAAAGTGCATGAGATTCGGCAGATAAAAGAGTTTGAAGATTTCCTTTTACCAACACCTTTCGAAAAGCTTCGTGAAGCTGCTGCCCTTGGGCCTGTAATCATCCTCAACATTAGCCGATTTCGTTGTGATGCTGTTATAGCATCAACGGGCCAAATCAAAGCGGTATCCCTTCCAGACCTTAAGCCCGAAGATGTCAAGAACAATGCCACAGATCTGGGGGAAAAGTTGAAATTATTCTCCGACGGAAAGCTGCATGCCTCCAAGCTGAACAACCTGACACTCCGACCAATCCTCGCATGGCTTTGGAGGGCCATCGGGAGTCCCTTGATGTCGCATATTGAGGATGCGATGACCTCATACAAAAATAGCCACCGTCGCGTTTGGTGGTGTCCAACAGGATATCTTTCCTTCCTTCCTATCCACGCAGCTGGTCTGTATGAAGGAGAGATTGGAATGGCTGACACCTTAATTTCGTCATACACCATGAATTTGACAAGTCTCTGCCTAGCCCGTCGTAAACCTCCCCGAGAAGATTTCCGGTTCACCGTCGTCGGAGTAACAGTCGTTGATGAAATCCAACGTCCTCTTCCAATGGTTGCAGGCGCGGTTCGTGACATCCAGTTCCTAAAATCGACATTACCATTCGAAGCCCCCCCCGCGCTGGAGGGGTCATTTGCCAGCATAGATGTGGTGATAGTTGAGATGCAGAAGAGTGATTGGGTTCATTTCTCGTGTCATGGACACCAGGACATCCAGGATCCTATGGAGAGCCATTTGGTTCTTCATGATGGCCCACTCAGCGTCTCCCGAATCGCTCGGGATGAGCTCCGCCATATAGAACTCGTCCATCTTGCGGCCTGTCATACAGCGTCTGGCATGGCTGCTTATCCAGATGAATCTTTTCACATCTCCGCTGCTTTCCAGTTCACTGGCGCCAAAGGTGTGTTGGCCACCATGTGGGCAATTCATGACGAGGACGGTGCTGTTGTGACGGAGAAAATCTATAAGTACTTGTTCAGGAAGAATCGGCCACACCAACGACCAGATGCCAGCGAAGCCGCGCGTGCATTGAGTCGCGCAGTTCGCCATCTTAGACGCAGTGGAGCATCCGAGTCGCTCCACAAATGGGTACCGTTTATTCATATTGGTATTTAGAACTGGAGTGTGCAATTGTGGTTGATATGGCTGTGTACGACAGTAAGTAAATATTTCAACAAGGCAATGTTCTCCGTACTCACAGGGGTTCTGTAGGCACGCTGCCATCATTGAATGGCACTCAGATGAAAAAAGAGCAAAAGTGCCATCCCCAAGCTGGGAGTTTCGAGTCTAAGGATTGTTAGCGAAAAGTCGCAAATTTACATTCTGATTCCCCTTTCTGAAGTCGACTCCATCGTTTGAGCCTTGCTGCTTCAGTTTTTGCGTCTTTCGCAAGCTGGTTATATTCACATGTGTTCTTCTCACGGGCTTCCAAAAAAAAAAATTTTACCATCGGTTAAAAATGAAAGGACATCCGATATAGCAGCACTCAACCTTGCGATGAACACTTGGTCAAATTTCACCTACATGTCGAAACACATTGAGAAAGCAGCGGACAACGCAAAACAACCAACCACTTCATTCATCTTTCCAGCTGTACAGTACAACCACAGGCCTGACACTGGTTGACCTCCAAGTTGATACGAGCATGATTTGCGGATGCAGAATTGGCTGCTTGTCACTCTACAGGGCGATATATGGTAGGCAGACCGGATGAGGTTATACATCTTGCGGTTTCTCTGCATTTTTTTGCAGATTGAGAAGTGTGGTGGGGACATTGTAGGCGATGGAAGATGTTGATGGGCGCGATGGTACTGAGATTTTATGTCGGCATATGTTTCGTACCCCAGAACCTGTAACCATATTTCAAAGATTCGGCGGAGGCGCTTAGTCTGACTACCAGGGAGATGAGGAAGAGGAAATTGAATTTGGATCTTATGTTTTCGTGTAGCTACAGAAAGCGCTCCTTCCCAGGCGAGGCCACCATCCATTTGGCTATATGTAAAGGAATCAAGCTGTATGGCCCTGCTTCAGCTAGATACGTAATATATATATCCTTCATCCCAGCCTACTATATATAGTAAGCCGACTTCTTGATTTGGACTTCTTTTCAATCATCGATCTCGTTGAGGCGGTGGATTCAAAATCACTAGTCACTTGGAGTGCGTTATTGGATATGAAATCTCTGGGGATATGCAAGTGGAGTCAGACTACGCATCATTTCGTAAGGTTTTTTTTTCGATTTCTTCAAGCAGTCATATCACGTGCTTGTATTTTAAAAAAACGGATCCGGATTTCTAAGAATTCATTCTAACCGTTTACCTCACACTTTTTTTTTTTCATGGGCGACGATCTTCTCAGAGTATGCAGAAAGTGTGGTGTTGAAGTTTTGGATGACTCTGAACCGGAGAGGATCAAGAACTGTGTCGCGTGTCGTGCGGAGAAAGGGCTAAAAGTTAGTCTTCGGAAGTCTTCGGCTCCGCAGGTGAATGGAAAACAAGCGAGAAAAAGAGCGAAAGTGATTAAGAAGCTTGAGGGAAAGGCGAAGATTGCGGGTAGCAAAATGGTACTTGAGGACGGAGTCCGCAGCAAGAAGAAACGTGGGTTGATGGTGTTCAAGTCTTCTGGAGAATTGTGTGAAGAATTGAGGAGCGAGGCCTTGGATGCGTTCGATGGGAGTTATCTTTTAGAGTTTGAAGGGTGTTTTGAGAGTGTATGTGTTGTTGGTGGGGTGAAAGAACAAGTGAGGAAGGTCACGGAGGAACTTGTTGGAGTTACTTTACTTGACGATGAGTGAGTCTTGCTTTTTTTGGTCACTCTCTCTCTTTTATTGAATGGGAGACCCCTTTCAGGCTTGTCTCCGAGGGTTCATACAGTAACGTCGACGGATCGTCATATACTACGGTTTATCCATGTAGCTGCCAACCAAGAGGGGGTTGTGATGGGCAGGTAAAGGTTGTCGCTGAAATTGGGAAGGTGTATGATAACGGGGTGGTTTGTCAGAAGACGAGTGTTCGTGTGTGTCACGTCTAAACATTGGGAAGACGATCATATGTGGTTCGATCTGCTGCTAATTCTTTTTTGCTTTGACGAACTTTTTTGTTTGCTGATCCCTGCATTCCTGTTACGCGTCGACATTGCTTTCCTATTCTTTGTTTCCTTCATGAGTTCCAAAATATTCTATTCTTATTGCTTATTTTTAAGATTGAAGCCTCATTTTCAGGCGATCTATACTATTTGCTTTGATGATTTGTTTTTCTGTCACATTATACATCGACATTGCTTTCGAATCCCTGTTCATTAGGCCCCCCATTGCCAATTGGCGTGCATAGTTTTAATTTGTATCGGATAGAGCCTCGTTTTCTTCTACTTAACAAATTAAATCTACTTTATATCATAACTTGTATCCATATCATTACGTGCATTTATTCATACATAACCGTTCTTGCAATCGATTCGCTGCTTACGTGTTACCTACCCGGCGGCAACGAACGCCCGCAACCCTTTTCACCTTGGTCCGGATCCGTCTTGGCCAGATTTGCTATCCCAGCCAAAGCGTCGGTGATGATCGGCTTTGCTACTTATGGAATTTATTCCGTTCCCGAAGTAGAAGGAGCATGTAATGTTTTAAGCTTTCACGGAGACGAGTTGTTGATGGAAATGATGACAAGCATGCATCGATTTGAAATTCGAATTTTTTTTTCTCAATACCCGCAGTAGTAAATGTGGTGCGAGGATCACGTATCAGGGGGATTTGTATCAAAATTTCCGAGGACCGAGTAGTAAATGTGACTCGTTTGACGTACACAATAGTCGATAGTCAAGGTAAAAAAATGTGTCGATGCTTATGTATACCAATGGGTTCAACAACAAGGTTAACCCTCAGAAGAGCGTAAATTGAGGTGCACATAACTCCATGGATCTCGGACTTGTCAAATTACCTATGTATGATGAAAATTTTTGGATTCAAGTCTGTTTGTCAGGCATCTGGAAAACAGGAGTTCACAGTGGATTAAGGGCTCAGGATGATTATATTTTCCTCCAAGAAGGCAAGTTGATTTGGTAGTCTTGTCCACAGTCCGTCCTTTACGGTCCGCCGCCCACCATCATCTGACCATTCATGACTCCCATCAGGGTCGACTGGAGCCTGGGTCAGATTCGACGCAATCTGAGTACTTGCTGACGGCAGAAGCTCTAGTAGCAGAATGACTTGGAAGTATGGTGTTGATAGGCCCAACGCAAAGGTGGCCCTGCATTATTACATAACTAACCGAATAGACTAATTAGCGCCGACACGACACTTCACCATAAATGGACAGCATGACTATTATCTTCTGCATGCCAGTGTAATTTCGATCCAAATTCTGTGATATCAGTCAATTATACTTATTTTTGGTTGGTCGGGACGATCGGCGTGATACGAGTATCAGTATGGCAAGTCGACTGCTGAATTTGGAATTTCCATCAGCGATTTCATATAAACGGTTTCAGGGGATATTTCAGGTTTACATTGGATGTATCAAGTTGAGCTTTTGTGCACGAATACAGTTAGAGTAGGGTAGACGCCTTACATTTTGAATGTTTCGATTTCCCTAAATGTAAATATTGTCAATAAAATAAAATAAAAACAAAAACAAAAATCAGTAAATACGAGTGGCATCACATCACGTGTGCCACTTCTCTCAAAGCCACCGCCCAACGTCGTGTAAATCTAATCCATGGACGTCGCCTCAGAGACACTACTCAGACCATGTCAAACGTGCCTCCTCGGTTTCCTTTCTGTATCCGACCCCGATCGATATCAAAACTGTGCGAGTTGTCGGGCACAGAATAGGGAAACGGACAGCCTTAAATCCTCCCCCTCTGAGGGCACCCCACGAAGCGCGAAGCAAAAGAGTGCCAAGGTCCTTCAAAAGCTTGAAGTGCAAGCCAAACAGGCGGCTACGAAAGTGGAGCTTGCGAGTTCTGAGGGTGGCAATTCACAGGAGGTCCGAAAGCGAGCTTCGAAGCGCGGTCCTCGGGTCAGACCGTTCACATCTGAAACTGAGATGTACGAGGCGCTGACTAAAAAAGTCTTGGATGCTTTTAACAACCGAAAGTTCTTGGAGTTTCACGGCGTCGTCTACCACTTCGTTCACGTCCAGACCATTAACCACCAAATTCGCGTGACAGTCATCACGAACGAACTTGTCGACTTTGCCCATCTCCTTTTTGATCGGTATGTTTTTTTTTCTTCTCTCTGACTCGGAATTGTATCAATTCAAATGAAATTGTCCTTGCAGCCCGGAAACAGAAATTGGCAATTCCTGGTATTCCATGACCTATCGATGTAGATGTCAATCGTTGGTAGGAGATGATTGTAATGGGAAGGTAAAGGTGACGGCTGAGACAAACGAGTTTTATCCTGGTGGCGTAGGGCGCCAGAAGACGACCGTTCGCGTGTATCACGCTTAGAGCTTTGGTTTCCTTCTTGATATTGTTTTATAAGTTTCACTCCCGTCCCTATAGAGCTCAGCACCATGCCCAGCTGTTTGGCCAATTACATATCACCGTACTATTCCGAGGATTGTCCTATAATGCGCATTCTACATACTATAATTTTTCCAATCTTGCATATATACTCAATCTCACCCACTCATTATTACACTTGTTGTTCCCACCGCTTTGGTTTGGGACGATGTGCACTTTACCCTCGCTTTGCCAATACCTGGAGAATATTGTTAGCCTATGTAATCGTACTTAGGTAAGTGCATGATGTACCATATGCAACTTTTGATGCAGTTGAATTTCAAATTGACTTTTGCATTTCATCGTGAAGCTTATATTCTGCCCAGACCTCAGCAGCTCCAGGATGGATAATAAATATGTTAAGTATAAAGTATGAGTTACATTGTCGATTCCCAGTCTTCCGTGTTCCGATTTGCAGATTACCTCGGATTTGCAGGGACCCATCGGAAGCAAGTCGGATTCCTCCCAGAAGAATGTAAATTGAGGTCCCTAACCCCATGGATCCACTTACCGTATTGGTTCAGATTACCACCGACCCTCGTCGCGACGTCGGTGCCTCAGGTACT
>Ga0307507_10009922_pt1 | contig 12512 bp, 15 predicted proteins | sample 7_EM_MG_FD_207223 | JGI IMG/M metagenome (GOLD analysis project Ga0307507, IMG submission 207223) | Populus trichocarpa ectomycorrhiza microbial communities from riparian zone in the Pacific Northwest, United States - 7_EM | ecosystem: Host-associated > Plants > Roots > Unclassified | place... | reverse complement strand
GGGTTTAATATTTAGCTATGTACAGGGAAGCAGGGAGGGAGGGAGCCTGATAGGTTCATGTATCACCCGGTTTCAAGACAGACAACTAGAGATTGTCGGATATGTATGATACCCGTACGCTGACTAGTACGTTGATTCGAGCCCTAATGATAGTTTGCCTTACGACTCCTTTAAGCTACCATGGCCCACCGCCGTTGCGCTAGAGATTCCCAGTACTATTGATGAATTGTGCTAATCCTCCATCCTCCCATAGTCTCTCTCACAGGCACCGGTCTGCTCAATCAAAACTGGGAATTCGCCAGGGCCCGCTGTATCTTTTCAAAATGAGGCTAGTAATCACTAGTATGGTGTCTCCCCGCTTATCGTATGATAAGTCCTTCTTCTTCAGGGCTATGACATGTCCACCATAGATAGATGGGGGTGGGGCAGGAGGGATGAGGACTGACGAAGATCCAATGCCTAGCCTTTTGTGTGATATAATACAAGGCTTTGTGCCCTCCCACCTCCCCCCCCCATCCCAGCCCCCTCTGGGGGCATGTGGATTTATTTCCTCTTTTCCTTCCCCCTCTCCAGGACCCCAATCAACTATCATCAAGAAGCATCGAATTCAAAATCCCATGAAGACCAAGCATTCCATGGTCATGGTCTAATACATTAGAATATAGTCTCAGCACTAGCGTTAACATATACATCAGGGTTAGGAGGGCGGAAAATTCGATAAAATAGGCAAAATGGACTAGAGCACCATAAAGTATGATAATATTATAATAGGAATCCACAACTTAGGGGCATGTATTGCCTAATGGGTGGGTAAATTCGCTAAAGTGAGGCCATTTCGGATGAGCCATCATATCTTGGCCAGAGGCGCCGGAAGAGGTTATGATAATAAATAAATAAATAAACAAAAGGAGAGAAATAAATCACAGATATTGACCACCGATTGCTAACAAGATCTCTATATTATGGTCGGAGAGGTATGATAATCACGAGAACAATGATAGTAACAGGAAAACTACGAGCGAAAAGGGTTTTGGAAACGAGCCGTGGGTTGTCTGCGCGTATGGCTAAAGACCTTCAGGCGGGTGTGCAATAATAAATGCATAACATGTGAGCGCTGCTACATATTCCAGGCTTATGATAACTCCGTTCAGGGTAGTGTGCCCGACTTCGAGGCCGGGCGTCGCAAGTTATTTCAGTGGTTGCCGGTTGTGGTTGCGGTTGCCAGTTGCCAGTTGCCAAGGGACGAGTGATCAGGGGTGAAAGGCCCAGCTTACTACGATACACGGTAACGGTAATGTTTGCAAATACGGTAGTTCATCTCTAAGTATGGATTTTCCAAGGTGACACTTATCGCATCGCTAATGCCACCTCCATTTGGGCAGTCGGACAGCAAACTGCGCTTTCAATAATATTTCAATATAACTAATTCAGGGAAAGACTCTGTGGTCCGACCATCCTTCTAAACAACAGCTAGGGCGGGCAATACCCAACACATCGGTCACCCCCCCGACTATCTCTTCAAAGTCTTTTGCTTATTAGCGTTTGCAACCAACTTCTTCTGCACCGGCAAGCCCTTCCTAACCCTGACAGCGTCCATATACTTTCTCGCAACATTCTCCCTATCGGCCAACTCCCCCAGGTCCTCTAGTTCGTCTTCGGTAAAAGGGATCCAAAAGGGGTCCTCGTCAAACAACATTTCGTAGCCGGTGAATATCAATTGTGGGCTGGCCGCCCCGGAGGTGCGCTTTCGGATGTCATCGCCAAACCCGAAGGATTCTGCAACTGGGAGAAGTGCTTTGATTGTGAAGAAGGGAGTGCCCTCCCTCATTTCTTCAGCTACAATTCGGCCGCGGCGCTGAGTAATGACTCCGTAAACCTTTCCGAGGACCTCCGCTAGGAGGTTTTTAGCTTTAAAACAAAAAATACGATCAGTCAAGCAAAATAAAACTTACTTGAAGCTTGGATATCACAGGAGTACATAGCCATTAATAGCCTTGGAGACCAGTCAAGGAACCCTCGGCGTATTGCATCTCGGACAGATGCGATAATTTCGTAGCTTCTGCTTCTTGCCGCAGCTCCTTCAAGATTTTCGTCATCAGGCGAATTAATAGCTTCTTCGACAAAACAAGCAATGCCTTGAACTGGTTCATGGCAGAGGGGCCCTTGGGCTGTAGCCAGTTGAAAGGCGTGAGAAATTCGATCCTCTAGCCCGCGGGCTATATCAGGAGTTGCTTCTACGTCTTCTATAGCCCGGGCGCGTTGGGATTCCGAAGCATTATCGTGGAGCCTACAGGTAACGCATTAGAATTACATGACCCAGGCAGGAAATACAATAGCTTGATCTCACTCACAGTTTTCTGCAAAGCCCTTTCCCAGTAGCATCAATTAGAAGGTTGGGGCCAATTCTTCTCGGGCCGAATGCAGCAATCTTCTCAACCACACCGTTCCAGACCTCTTGACCCACCTTCTCAAAAGATTTCTTCAGCCCCTCCTTAAACTCCTTTAGACTCAGTACTTTAACTTTCTGTATCCCGTCATTCTCTTCAAGATCGGCTGAGATCCCACCTTCAGCCGTTCCTGCTGCCTCTTCAGACCCCCTTCTCTCGGAATAGAGCTTCTTGATAGATGCTATGTTCTCGACCAAGAATTCTGTCACTGGGTTCGGCAATGGCCTGATCCTTATCCGTACTGAAACCTGCTTGGCTGTTGTAATTACTTGAACTCTTCCTCTTGGGAGATTGGGATCTTTTGGGGGTGACATTTCTGCTGCTGAGACAATAGTCTCACGGTACGGAACTATAGGTGCCGATGACTGTATATCGATCTTCGCAAATCGCTCTCTAAGGTCTTTCAAGCAGCGCTATCCAGGAATGTTAGTAAATATTTGCTAGGGTTCCAACCCGAAATCACGAAATGCTAGGGTATAATAGAAGTCTATTAGTTACCTCTAGATGTAGCTCTCCAGCAGTCAATAATACATGCTCTCCGGATTCCTGAACAATATATTCTGCGCAAGGATCTGCTTGTTCAAGCAATCTGAGGCCCTCGATCATCTTATTCAACTGGCTAGGGTTCTTCGGCTCCACGGCTACCCGTACAATTGGTGCAGCCCCTAAACCAATTCCGGCCAAATTTATACCACCTCTATCTACGCTGCACAAAGTTCCATTCTTGAGCAGCTTACCCTCTAATCCACCGATAGCAAAAACATTTCCTGCGGGTACCTCATCAAGAACCTGTAAATCACGCCCCATCATGTAGTACAGATCGGTAACTGTAAATTTATGGATATGCTGATCTGGGTGCGAAGGAGAGTACTTAGGGCCTAATACATAGAGCTCTTGTCCGACTTTGATAGTTCCAGAGTAGAGCCTAGCAAATCCGATTAAATGCTCTTTGTCTTCGGCTTCCTCCGGCGCTTTCTTTGGCTCTTCCTGATCCCCTTCGGTGGTGTCTTGGGGCGCATCTGCCGGGCCGGTATCATCTACCCCCGGTTTATTCTCAGGGTCCCCCGCATTCTCTGACGCAAGCCTCCTTACTATTTCTATCCTCTTTTGTCTCCCTAACTCCCTCATTTCCTCCGCAGTCAATTGCACACGCTGAGTTTTCTTTAACTGAGACTCTGGTACCGCAACCATCTTACTCACGTATGCCGTAACCGGTGCACCTTCCGACTTGTCAAATTCAACCATGGCGTCCTGGACTACCTCTGAGATCTCCCGTGAGCCGGGAGCACTGGAAATGATAGCTGGTATCCTCTGCTTTTGTGCAGCAGGGGGTGAAGGTAAGGTCTCAACAACAGAGACAAGGAGTGCCGAGGACAGCGGGAGCCATTGCGAGAATATGGTAGATAATAGGGATCGGGTATCTTTAGATTTCATTTCGCGAGGGAGTATCTTGAGCTCCAGGGACTTGACTATCTTCTCGATCTTTTCTTGGTCTCTACATCAAGAAAAAAAAGGAGGGAGTATATCGAATGAGCTTCAAACACCCCATTGATGATGTATATTGGAACTCGGAATAACAAACAAGCAAACGACAATAAAAGAAATAAAAAGGAAAATAATAGAAGGAAAACGTACTTGTTGAGTACGGTTGATGCATACACAGCCCATATGTTGTCCAATACAAGTTGAACAAACATGGGCTTCAAATTCCTTCCTTTTAAATGCTTTTGCTGAAGCACCCGTTTTGTCTTTGGGTCTAAATAGTAGTCCCCCCAAAGAACCTTCTCAAGGATCGATTTTTTGATTCCTAATTTTTTCTCATAAATCCCAGCAAACTGCCGAATGGTAAAGGCCCAACCATCAATCGCGCTGGCAAAAATGACGTTATGCTTCTCAGGAGCAAAATAGATATCTTCGTCATCTTTTTCTTCGTATTCACTCGTGGGTGTATCAGTGTTTGACCCTTTCTTAATACCCTCAAAATTTGCCGAGTTAGGTTTTTCCGCCTCTTTCAATCTGGCCTCGAGAGTTTCTCGCCATTTCAGATCCTCTTCCATCCTCTCGCCCGCGAAGAAGCTTCCCATGACTGCATTGACTTGTTCCAATAATTTTAAGAGATGAACATAGGCTTCATGTGGGCTAAGTTTGATCTCGGTTATTAATCTGTCAATTTTGTTAATAACCAATATTGGCCGGATATGTTCAACCCAGGTCTGGCGCAGAACAGTCACTGTTTGTGAGCAGACACCCTCAACAGCATCTACCAAAACCACAGCACCGTCACATAGCCGAGAGGCTGTGGAAACCTCGGACGAGAAGTCGATATGCCCAGGCGAATCAATTAGATTTATAAGATACTCGTGAGGTACAGATTCGGCTCCTTCAGCCTCCCGTCGCATTAGACGGAAATAAAGCGATATCGCCGATGACTCCATGGTAATGCCTCTAAGTTGTTCATCTGGGCGGGAGTCGAGGTAGCGGACGCGCCCGGCAAGTTTAGGAGATATAATGCCGTTGGTGGAAACAAGACAATCACTAAGTGACGTTTTTCCATGATCCTAAACCTCCAGAGTTATCCATCCATCACTTTCAACAGTATTTCCAGCCACGAGGGAAAAAAAGTAAAACCCGGATAGGAATAAGAGATGTGGCGAGAAGGCAAATGGACGGGGGCTCAGCAGGTGTAGCTTACAACGTGGGCGAGGATACAAATCTAATACCGATAGAGATAATGTCAGCTGAAGCCAAGTCTCATCGGCCCAACCAAGAGGTTTAAGCCCCAGAATAGAGGGAGACTCACGTTTCGGATGTTGTCACTATTCCTTTGGAGAGCGGCTATCTGAGATGGAGTGATAGGGGGCATGGCGAGGAATGTAAGAAGATGTTAATACGGTATTAGCTGAAGAATATGATGGTGTGTAGAGTGTAGCCGAAGGCGAGAGGAATCGTGGGCAAAAGTGGTTTGCTCGTTCGAGTCCCTGTTTCCCACTCGCTCCCCTTAGGAGCCTAAGTTAAGTCGCCTCGCAAGATGACAGAGGGGTAAATTAGCTAGGGTCTTTTGTATGATACCGCTATTTTTACTGTACTCATAAGCCACATTGAGGCTCAAGACGCTTTTTGCAACAACAACAACAACAACAACGAGGGATGTGCACCCAATGCTAGACTCCAGCATCATAAAGATCTTGTGGCAACCAAAAAAATCGTCTGCCGTCTCGAAATAAAATTGACCAAGCATTTATGATACATGCCGAAAATAGTTAAAGGCGATTGCAAGACCTGCGTCTGGTTCTACAAGTACAGTACCCGAGTACCGACGCCTCTTTACCATAGTACCAGTATTGGACGAGAAAACTTCGAGAGCCATCATTGTTTTCTTAATGGTCGTTAGTTTGTCGGTCCTTCAACTTTCTCAACCCCCTTTTCCCTCGATGCAACGGTAGGGGTTTAGAATGGTTCTCTAAGCGAGATGCAGGGCCTATAGCTAAAAGAAGGTTGCGTTGTGTTGTGGGAAGTTAGGGTCGAGAGAAGAAAAAATCAATGAGAAGCTCCAGCACCAAATAACATGGGGGGTTACGAGACTGGTCTCAATCCCAGTGTCCAGTCAGGACATTGTATCTCTTAACGAATGCCATAATAAAGTGATCTCAGCAACTCCTCAAACGCACTGGAGACATCTCCGTCGAACCCTCCCCCTAACAGATAGTGCAAAAGAGAAGACTAAAGAAACAAACACAGACCAAGCGCCTATGATATTCAATAATACAGAAGTCAAATCTATGCCATGCCGTTGTGAACTACTCTGCGTACCGTACAATACAGTACTAGTACAACACTCGAGGACGATGGTCCGGAGAACCTTCCCGTCATACGCCATGATTCTGCCCTTTTATTGTAGCAGTCATAGCGTTTATAATAGTGAATTTCTATCCTTCTCTTGCTCCTTTGCTCCATGTTTACTTACTGCTGCCACGCTTCGCTGGTTCTATCCCTTTCTTCCTCCGTTTAGTTGATCGGCTTACCCTACAGCACCGGTACGGCACTCTCTCCTCCTCAACTCTCCCTCGCGGCTGATTATGGTACGGTAACGGTCTGCGCTGCGCCTAGAGTACGGTTCACGTTATTCTGCCACCCCAAGAATAACACCTCCCTAGTACAGTAATTCTGCCTCCCCCACACACTCTTGCCTTCACTCTTCCCTCCTTCCTCACACCCCAAGGAATAAAATAAAATAAAAATATTATTAAAAAAGTTCTTGCACTTCTGGAAATGCCATCCTTCTATCCTAATCCTCAATCCGTCCAATCATCTGCCTTCTCCGCCACTTCGGTCAGCATCACTTTCGCTCTTCTTTAAACACCCAGTCCGCCCCCCATCGCTACCCGTACCTCGCTTCTCTTCAGGAATCTTAAAAAAAAAAAAAAATTTTTACTTCCACTATTCCTATTTAATTCCTTGGAATGCGAAACTATTCTAGTTTCCATTCACGGTAGCCTCTACTCTTTTACTCGCGTTCAATAATAAACACCCACAAACATCTCCAATGTCGACAGCAGAAGTGCTTTCCCCGACATCTCCCACTTCTGTTAGTATTATTGCTGGCCCTCTTCCTCATTTGCGCACTCGAGCACCCACCGCTGTTGATCAGGACGGTAGTTTCCAGATGGACAAGGTGATCAAGAGTGGTTGGCTACTGAAGAGGACACGCAAGACAAAGGTACGGCGATTCGTTTGTTTCGACTTTTGGTTCATGGTTACAATGCTAACAATTTTTACAATTCGGTTCCATAGAACTGGAAACGCCGCTGGTTTGTCCTTCGTGGTGATCGCCTTTCATGTTACAAGGACCAAAAAGAATACAAAATTCACCGCCAAATCTATCTTGCCGAGCTCACCGCTGTTGCTGTGCTCAAGGACGCCAAAAAACCTAATGTCTTTGGGCTTTTCTCACCATCCAGAAATCATCATTTCCAAGGCGAATCGGCAAAGGATACTACGGAATGGGTGCAATTGATTAAAGGTCTTACTAGTATCGTGGAAACTGAAGACGAATTATTTCTCAATTCTCCAACACAGCTACACGACCCCACAAATCCCCTTTCCAGCCCTACCGCCTACAATCCTAAGATGAGATTGGAGTCTAGTTCTCCAGAGTTCGGTTCGAATCCAGGGGCAGTCCAGATTAGAGGAATGGGAGGAGGAGAAATTTCGACGCAAACTTTGGAATACTCAGGGGCAGAGGTTGGTTCTTTTTCATCGGTGTCGGACGGCGCTAGGATTTCACAGTTGTCGCTCTCACACCCTGATCCAGGGATTGGTCCGAGCTCAGGAGCTGCAGGAACTGGAGCTAGTGCCGAGCCTCCTCACCCTGGAGTTACGAGACATGAGTCGGGATTCTCCTCGGATCACATGGATGATTCTAGAGTGGTTTGGCACGGGTATCTTTATTGTCTAAAATCTAAGGGAGGTGTAAAGCAATGGAAGAGATATTGGATAGTGCTGAGAACTGTCCATCTGGCTTTTTACAAGAATGAGGAGGTAAGCATTCCCTAGTCATAATTTAAGCCTCAGGTCGCTAATCCAGCACAGGAGTACCGAGCCATCAAAATAATTCACCTTGATTCAGTTGTCGATGCCGTGGAAATTGATCCTCTTTCAAAATCCAAGAAGCATTGTCTGCAAGTTATCACCGAAGGAAAGTCTTTACGGTTCGCAGCAGCAGATGAAGAGTCGTTAGCCAAATGGCTCGGTGCACTGAAGAGTACACTCACCAAACGAGCATTAATGAAGACTGCTGCAGCCACTAGCCCTACAACAGCAAATCCACCCACCTCTTCTTCTGGGCCTTCCCAACCGCGTTGATATGATTACCTTGAGCGCCTTCACCTCGCTTCTTAACACATCTAATGGATAAGCAGTATTAGCGTCATGGGCTCTTTTCTCTCGATTCGTTGTTTTTAGTTTAGGCTCTTTTTCCACGAGGATCAAGGCCACCCCTATATATTTTATTGAATACCCACATAGCATTTGATTTCTCCTCGCCCGCACCCCGGGCAGCTAGCTCCCTGGACTATCTATACCCAATCAGGGAGTTTTCCATATCTTGCACTTTATCACATCAACCCTAGATTGGGGGCTGTCATTTCGTTCCTTCCAACATTGGAACTCATTGACGACTACATCCCGCAGTGGATACACCAGCACCAACTACGCTCTTTTTTTTCAGCTTTTATCACATTACATCTCATCTCTCTTTGTCTCTCATTTGCTCGCTGCTCGTAACTCTCTTTTGTGCACCTCTTGCATTCCTATTTTGTGCTTTGAAATCATACCCTAGGTTTCCCTCACCTGCCAGTTGGACATTATCATCACCATTACCTCATGTATCGCCCCCTTTTTTTAGTCTACTCATTTCTTATTTTCTTGTCTTTCTGGATGGCGCTGCGGGAGCTGTATTCTTGATTAGTTGATTAATCTTTTCTTCATTTTTTCTTTCTTCCCTTTCTTTCTCCCTTCCTAGCAGAGGTCTGGATTAGGTAGGAGCATTCGAAACTTCTTTACTTTCTCCAAATCCAGGTTCTATATAAAAGTTGATAAAGAGGGGAAGAAGGAAGGGTTTTTTCTTTCTACAATGGGCAATTGGGCGGATTGATTGATTGAATAATACTATCTTTAGTTTTCTTTCCAAATAGCTTCCTTTTTCTTATTCCAATTCCTTTTCCACTTTCTATTTTATTTACTCTTGATTGAGTCTTGCCGTGCTTTATTCCAGGGTGGAAAAGTAGGGAGTATAGGGGGGGGTTTTACGAGACGGGAGGAAGGATCTCGATTACGGAGTTTGTTTCTCGACGTCCGGTAGTAATTGAGGGATGCATCAATGGAACCTATTTCTAGTAATTGTCAGTATGACTTTTGTTCATTGTACAATACTGGCTATATATATATCGCTAGGGGCTACAAAGTACTTCTCTCGTCTAGTGGATTGAGATTCCGAAGGAAAAAAACAAAACTAATACGCCCCCCCCGCGCCATGTCAGACATTATTGTGTCAAATCAGAACCTTCAAGTGGTATAAGCTCTATACGCCCTCTATGGCAACTTCTAATCCGGTCTTTGAAGCCGATTGTAGAAGGGGTTACTCTCGCTTGAACTATTGACCGAACTTGGGATCGCGGTTAGAGTGGTTTAAGGAGCTGATGTTTATGAGATCCACCATGCGTGATGCACTGGTGCTCTATCTAGGGAACCAGAGAAGTAACAATGATTGAGGTTGGGCTCAGGCTGGTACGGAAGAGATATATGATGCGCTGAGGGGCCGTTGGCAGGCAAAACCTTGTAGGGCTCTTCAATATCCGGGACTACAGAAGTGAGGATACTGTGCACTTGGTTGCAGGTGATTGGATGTTGAGTGTAGTCAACTCAGGATGCCTTTCAAACATACCGTGCATGGCCTTGTTACAGTTTGGAGGAGGGAGGATGCTCAGGCGTTTGCAATAGTTATAGCCGCATCAAGTGGTAGCGAGCGGTATTAATTTGTATGATAGTAGCAAATTTTTGATATATTTCCTATCAGATTTTACTATACTATATCTCCAGTAGGTTTGAGTGACCGGTCATGAAGGGTTTCTTGTTGAAAATCAAAAATAGCGACTGCTAACTCTGGATAAATTTGCGAACGGGAGCGTACCGGACGATAACATTATTATCGTAGGAATCTTGAAATCCACTATTAGATATCAGCGGAAAGTCAGTTCACCAGCCCGCGATAGGTAGGCTTAGTTTGGTAGGTTAAACGAATTACGGATATGTACTAAGTTAGCTAACGAAATCCAATACGTCCAGTAGGCCCACTCACCCCCTACAGTTTCGGGAAAAAAACGGTAATCCTTCTTAGGAGCTTTTGACCCAGGATCCGGAGGTTAAGTTACAAGGTTCCCGGGGATAGCAGATTTTGAGTTTTTAAGGAATACCTAAGGAGGCAGCCTCAAGGACATACGGTAGCACTCGGTCAAATTATTAGAGTTTCTATGGCACCCATAATAATTTTATGATACTACGGAGGTGAACTTATGTTAACGCAGAGTCAGCACCCCGTGTGATATCCATCCAACCCGGCCGTCTGCCCAGGGTGCAAATACTTTCTTAACAGGAGTGTACTTGAGTATTATACAAAACCAAAGCCCAAGAGCTCACACCGGCATGATAGCAGATTACAAGGCACGGTACCCTACTAAACTTCTCTTATATTCCAAGAACCCCTCTGACCGTAGCATTTACTGACTTTGAAATAGAAAGAAAACAACAGGAAGGAAGGAAGGAAGGAAGGAAGCAATTCCATGTGCCGCAGGGGTTTTGCTAATAGGCCTAGAAAACAGAAATCCCCCCATTCTTCTATCATACAAGCCCCACTTCTCCTTTGCACTCCCTGTCAATACCCTAATGCACTTCCTACAGTACTCTTCCCAACCTTCTAATTGCAAGGCACTTGGTCAATACAGATAACGTAGCACTAATTTTATATCTCTTTCATAAAGATAAAAAAATCTTGGCCACCCCTTCTGATAGAAGTACCAGATTGGGGCACATAGCGCGCCCCGCCGGAAAAAATGTAATCGGTCGAACTCGTCCCCAGAAGCGCCAGCCCCAGAAACGTCTTTGCAGGAGCCCAACTGCCAGAAAAGGGGTTTAATTGGCACTGGATTTCGACGGCGAAGGCATTCGACTCAAATTCCTTATGGCTATTAATGTCGAGGATCCAGCGGCCTCTGGTGGAATAGCTGCCACGAAAAGTTTCGATATGGACGGCATTTGAAAGATCCTTAGTAGCGACAGCAATCACTGCCTTCCCACCCCTCCCAATTTCCTCCTGCCTCTTCCTCTCCTCCGCTTCTCGTTTTTTTATCTCCGCTGCATTCAACTCCGCGAAGAATTTTGTTGCAGCTGCGGCCTCTTTCCGCCTCTTCCCGCCTCTTCCTCCGCCTCTCCTCTGTTTTTTTGCCTCCACTGCATCCAACTCCGCTAAGAATTTGGCTGCAGCTGCAGCCTCTTCCCACCTCCTCCTCTCCTCCGCTTCTCGCTTTTTTATCTCCGCTGCATCCAACTCCGCTAGGAATTTTGTTGCAGCTACAGCCTCTTCCCGCCTCTTCCTCTCCCCCGCTCCCCGCTTTTCTATCTCCGCTGCCTGAAACTCCGCTAACAATTTTGTTGCAGCTGCAGCACCCCCCCGCCACCTCCTCTCCCCCGCCCCTCGCTTTTTTATCTCCGCTGCCTGCGGCTCCGCTGGCAATTTTGTTTCGGCTGCGGCCTCTTCCCGCCTCTTCCACCGCTCCGCCTCCTGTATATCTATATCCGCTGCCTGCAACTCCGCTAACGATTGTGTTTCAGCTGCGGCCTCTTCCCGCACCTTTCTCTGCTCCACCTCCCGTTTATTTACTTCCGCTGCATGCAACTCCGCTAACAATTTTGTTTTAGCTGCAGTCTGTTCCTGCCTCTTCCTCTCCTCCTCTAGTCGTTCTTCTGCCTCCGCTGCAAGCTGCTCCACTAACCATTTTGGTTTAGCTGCACCCTCTTCCTGCCTCTCCCTCTCCTCCGCTTCCCGTTTTTTTACCTCCGCTGCATGCAACTCCGCTAACAATTTTGTTTCAGCTGCAGCCTCTTCCCTCTTCTTCCTCTCCTCGGCTTCTCGCCTTCTTATCTCCAACCGCGCTGAGAATCTTGCTCTAGTTACTACCACTTCCTGCATGCCCCTCTGAAGCTCCGCCCCTAATTTCATTTTAGCTACAGCTTCTTCCCGCCTCGCCCTTTCTAGTTCCCTCACCCGCCCTTCAAGCCCCTCCACTACAGATTTCGTTTCAGCTGTAGTCTCTTCCTGCCTCTCCCTCTCCTCCACTTCCCGTTTTTTTACCTCCGCTAACAATTCCTTTTCGGCTGCAGCCTCTTCGAGCTTCTTTTGAGCTTTTGCTTGCTCCGCCGCAAGGTTCTCGTTCATTTCATCTTCTTTCGCCTCTATAGCTTCCTGATGTTCTTTCTCGAGAGATTCTACTTCCTCCTTATGCTTCTTCTTTT
>Ga0307507_10009921_pt1 | contig 12512 bp, 15 predicted proteins | sample 7_EM_MG_FD_207223 | JGI IMG/M metagenome (GOLD analysis project Ga0307507, IMG submission 207223) | Populus trichocarpa ectomycorrhiza microbial communities from riparian zone in the Pacific Northwest, United States - 7_EM | ecosystem: Host-associated > Plants > Roots > Unclassified | place... | reverse complement strand
CCACGACATTCTTCCATTTCCGCAGCGAAATCTTCGGTTCCGAGTTGAATGGATTCAGAATATGGGACGGTGATGGGCATCAAGCACTCATGATTATTACCGAGAAGTCAAGGGAATTTTGCCACTGAAGCAAGGCGATGAAGGTTCAACGTTCAGGTTGGAATCCCACTCTCGTCAATGTGAACGTTTATCTTGAGACGAGCTCGAAGTGTTTGCCGTTGAGTAGAGAATGACGAAATACGCCTAGAACTTACTATAAGTACAGGGTTGTAAAATGAGCGCTAAACCTGTCATTTGTCAGCAAAATTTTCGGTTTACAATTCTTTTATGTAACCGCATGGTTCAACCTCTGTACCACACTTGGCGGAGCCGTCGAGTCACTGAGAGCGCTTTATACATCCTAGAAGCGACCGTTCAGTGACTAGTTCGTCTTATACCGCACAACACGTTCAGGTATCCGGCCATGCCTCGCTTTCAGCTACCTGCTGCCTACATCCTTGCCAGTAGCGCCTTTGCCAGTCTGATTACCTTCTACTTTACTCGTTCGCGTGAAGGAAAGATTCAGCTGCCTACGAGCGTCGACGGTTCGGAGGAATATCTTGGTTCTGACCCTTTTGACGTCACGACGCCTGAGGATATCATTGACGGATACCCAATCCAAGCTGAGGCATTTTGGCGTCGGGTGAGTGTTCCTCTCAACAAGTTATAGTCTTCTCACAAGTTTGGGTAGATGCGATGGAGAAAACTATTCATATCTTTCCTCCTATCTCTCACAGTTGTCATCAACACTGTCGCTCTCGGCTTTGCTGCAGCCAACGAAGAGCAATACGATGTTATAGTCGCCTCACTTCAACTCTTCTTCTCGCTCTACGTTTTCTTGCTTTCCGCGCGTTCAGTGCGTCAGAGTACAGCCGATGAACACGCGAACTCCATTCTCCATGTCACCGGATTGACAACGGTGGCATTTGTCCTCCTCGGTTCCATCGCCATTCTTCCTAACAAACCCCCTCCGGTCGCGACGTCTGGCGTGGGCAGGTCAGAGCCCGTGCTAATCTATCTTTGGTATACCCTCGTTGGGCTGTACACTATTCTATGTGTTTTGACCTTTACGACGCCCCTTGGCCCACCTCTCTATTTCCCTCCGAAAAACATCTATTCCGAGAAGACCGTGGACTCGATTACAAATAAAGATGAAGAGAATGTTTGTGGGCTTATAGGTGCGTAGTTATACTAGTAACACCACAATTCCTGCTGATCTGTATAAAAGGTGCTTCTGCGTGGGATACCCTATTGTTCTCCTATACCACCAAGGTAGTTTGGCTCGGAAACATTGCCACTAGCCTTGATATCGGGGATCTACCTGTTGTACCTGGAAACATGCGTGCCACATTTAATTATACTCGCATGAAAAAGGCGATGCGCGAAATTCAACCCCGCATCTTCAGAGTTGGCTCTGGTTGGGGCTTGGGTTATCGCCTGGTTCGCTTGAACAGTTTTGTGTTTCTCGTGGAACTTGTCCTCGCGTCTGTTTCTGCGGTCTTGTTCTACGCCCCAGCACTTTTCTTGCAGAAGCTTGTTGAGTATCTGGAAATAGACAGGAATCGAGAGAACGCTGGCTGGGGATGGGTATATGCCGTCGGTCTCTTTTCGGCGAACGCAGTCGGCTTTTTGGGTGCATATTATTCTCCATCCAGACCATGATTCTCTTTTCTCACAGCGTCGTCTAGTTACTGGACAACTATGGTCACTGGCTACCACAACTATCGCAGTTCGAATAAAGATCCAGCTGAACACCATTCTATTCGCCAAGACTTTGGTGCGGAAAGACGTCGCCTCTTCCGCTCCACCTCCGTCTTCCACTGCTTCAAAAGACAATGCTTCCGACGCTGCTACAGAGGGTACAAAGAAGGACGATGAGGACGATTTCTCGAGCAAATCTCAGATCATGACTTTGATGACCACCGACGTTGATAGGGTCAGTGATTTTGCGTGGCATGTCTTCGCCCTTGTCGGTATGTTTGTGTGGTCAAATTTCGTCGTATTGGACTTGACATTCGTTATAGATAGTCCCATTGAAATTGTTATCGGATCAATATTCTTGTACAAATTGCTGGGTCAGTCCATCTATATACTCAGTAAGCAGTCAGCAGCTTAATCGCTTCGGGCTCAAAGGCGTTTCTTGCTTTTTTGGGCTTGCTGTCACATGTCTATTCCTTCCCTTGAACCATTTCGCTGGAAAAGTTGTTGTTGGAGCACAAGAAAATTTGATGAAAGCGCGTGATGAGAGAGTCGCGTTGATGAATGAGGTATGTTGATATCCAGATCCGCATGGTGTCCCTAATTTGTCCACTGTAGATCCTTGGAGGAATCCGGATGCTCAAGGTGACTTTGCATGCACTCTATCTTACGGGGACAAAGACTGAGTTTCTTCACAGTTTATGGCTTGGGAAAGAAGCTTCGAAGCTAGAATTCTTAAGGTTCGCGACAAGGAGCTGAAATATCAAAAGCTAAACTATGCTATAGAGGTGACGATTGTTTAAGTATTTTTCACATCGTCTTTTCTTATTTTAATAATTACAGACCCTTTGGAATGCTATCTGGTTTGTGACTTCAGTTTAGGAGTCGTGTCGCTGAAGTCGATCATGGAAAAGGAATGGATCACCTATCCTCGTAACATTGGTTTCTTTCTGGCACTTCGCTGTCGTTAGGCAGCAGTCGTTGACCCCATCAATTGCATTCACTTCGGTAATTTTTTTTTCCTTCCTTAAGTTGCTCGGCTCTTCTGACCTATGATTCTAGATCATTGGTAAGATGCTGCTCACATCATCCAGGATCTAACTCACCACTTTATAAATAGTGTTTACAGAGATGAAGTTTGCCCTGAACGCGCTCCCGGAAACCTTCATCAATATGCTTCAGGTATGTCAATGTGCTTGTCTGACGTCTCTAAAAATTCACGATGTCATTTCATCATTCTAGAGCATGGTATCTCTCAGGCGCATTGAAAAGTATCTTCACGCTGCTGAAGTTGACCGTGTTCCACCTTCAGAGAGACAAATCCAAAAAATTGCATTCCAGTCATGCACTGTTACCTGGCCACAGGACCGTGTTTCCGCTAGCACTGCACCCTCTGCTGCCTCTACGCCAAGACACAAGTTCATGCTCGTCGATCTCTCGCTTGATTTCCCGCAGGGCGAGTTGTCGCTTATTTGCGGCAAATTGGGCTCTGGAAAGACACTATTGCTTCTTGCATTACTGGGAGAAGCTGATGTACTTACTGGACAACTGCTCTGTCCTAGATCTCCACCGGACTCACTTGCCTCCTTTTCTAAAATCATTCCGCGTAAGGATGAATGGGTCGTTCAGGGGAGTTGTGCCTATGTTCCACAGGTATTCTGATAGCTGTCTTTTGATTGACCTTTACTAATACTCTGCAACCCAAGGCTGCGTGGCTTCGTAATGCATCTATCAAAGGCATATATTCCTGATGTTCTGCCTTACCCTCAAGCCTTATTATTCTTTTCTGCACAGAAAATATCTTATTTAACTTACCTTATGACGAGGAACGCTATCAGAAGACATTAGAGGCACTTCCACTCAACCCCATCCGTGCCTGCCCTTTCTGATATTTGTCTGCTAGGTTTGCGCTCTTGTGAGCGATTTGGAGATTCTAGAAGATGGTGATGAATCAGAGATTGGTGAACGTGGGGTAGGTTTTGAAATCCATCTTTATCATGATCAACAGCTCATTCAATGTGCAGGTTAACCTTTCAGGTGGTCAAAAAGCGCGAGGTATACCCCAAAATCTCCCAATGCATCTGCTTAACTGACTGTTGATTCAGTTTCCCTCGCTCGCGCTGTATATTCTCGTGCATCCATCCTCTTCTTGGATGATGTCCTGTCTGCCGGTGGGTGTTGTTTTACAAATCTCTGATTTTGATGTTGACAGAGTGTAAACAGTTGATGCCCATACCGCGCATCACTTGTACCACCAATGTCTCCGAGGTGAACTTATGCAAGGCCGGACGATTATTTTGGTTTCCCATCATGTGCAGTTATGTGTTCCTGGCGCGAGTTATGTTGTTGCGCTCGACAACGGACGCATTCAGTATCAAGGGTCTCGGGAGGAATTCGTCAGCTCTGGTGCCATCAAAGCCTTGGTTCAATCAACAGACCAAGACAAAAGCGGTGACAAGCCAGAAGCAGAGCTCGTCGAGGCCGTGGAACAAAAGATTGCCACGCAGGCAGAGACTGACGAATCAGATCCTCATTCTGAGTCTAGCTCAACTATCGTGGCAACACCCAAATCTGAGAAAAAGCCACGGAAACTCGTGGAAGAAGAGGCCCGCGCAGTTGGTCGTATTAGTTGGGAGATCTGGGAAACTTATATTCGTGCATGTGGTAATCGCTGGTATTGGGCTGTGTTCTCCGTAGTATTGGTGATTGCATCACTTAGTCCTGTGTTGGAGAACGGTTGGCTTCGGTGAGTAACCTTGGTATGACAGTTGCATCGTGCTCCATTTGACCTCCTTTCAGTTATTGGTCCAACGTTGCTCTAACAGGAGACGACCATCACGAGAGCGCTGTATTCTACATTTCGGTGTATGCTGGTATTACGGGTGTTGGCCTCGTCATCTCGACTCTTCGGTGGTTCGTCCTTTACAACGGCTCTATCCGTGCATCGACTGTCCTGTATAAGAGACTTCTCGAAACTGTTCTCTTCGCAAACATTAGATTTCATGACACTGTTTCTCGTGGTCGTCTACTAAACAGATTTGGAAAGGATTTTGAGGGTGCGTTCAGCGGCCTTGAGAGACCTCGATCGTCATCGTTGACGCTATTGGGTTTTCAGGTATTGATAGCAACCTCTCGGACAACTTTGGTCGTACCGGAATGTACGGATTGTCTGCCGTTACCACCATAATCACCGTCAGTGTCGTTGGAGGGCTTCCCTTTATGGCTGCAACATTGTGTTTTGGTCTTCTATATTACAGTGGTATGCATTATGCTACATTTTTCACTAGTCCATGATTAATCAAACTTTTCTAGCTGCGAAGGTCTGACAGCCTCACCTTCTTGCCTTTACTTATCTGACATTCCTCATTAGATTTATGGTCAAACTTCGCGAGATATGAGGAGGCTAGGTTGGTCCTGCATTGTCAAGTTCGTTTCTTCTAAAAGGGTTTAACCACCAAACAAAGATTCCGTGACTCGTTCGCCCCTTTACTCGATGTATGGGGAAACAATATCAGGGGTCACAATCCTGCGTGCTTTTGGCGCATCTTCGAAGTTCTTACGTGATATGCTTCGTTGTGTTGATACTGTTCGTCGATCTTTTCGATATTGTAATGGTTTGCTGATACTTCCTCCAATAGAATGCTAATCCTTTCTACTGGATGTGGGGAGGCAAGTTTCAATGAATTCAGGTTATCTTAGCAGCAGCAACTCATTAAGAGTCTTCTAGTTAATCGTTGGTTGTCTGTTCGGTTCAACTTACTCTCTGCTGGAGTTGTCGGAGCGACAGCCGTCGTCTGCCTGATCACGCCAAGTATAAGCGCGTCATTAGCCGGATTCGCTCTGGCGTTTGCCTCTACCATTACAAACGACCTGCTCTTCATGGTGCGACGATTCGTCGGCTTGGAACAATCGATGGTAGGAGCAACTCTCTCGGCATGATCTCATTAACTCATTCCACTTTAAGGTTGCATTGGAACGAGTTCACGAATATTCGCAGCTTAAGCGAGAACCACCAGAGTTCATTGAGCCCAGACCTCCCACGTCATGGCCATCTCGTGGTGAGATTAAATGCGAAGATCTCGTTATTCGATATGCGGTACGATTCAAGATTTCATTCCCAACAAACCCTCAGCTCACGTGTTGTCCAGCCTGAGCTTCCGAACGTTCTTCATGGGCTCAACTTTGACATCAATCCTGGTGAAAAGGTGTCCCTCCTCCGAGCTCTCAACGAACTTCACTAATCTCTAAACAAGGTTGGGATTCTTGGCCGAACTGGGTCAGGAAAAAGCACTCTTGCCCTTTCTTTCTTCCGATTTGTGGAAGCAACTGAAGGCCGTATTTTGGTTGATGGTATCGACACGGCAACAGTTGGCTTGACCGATCTTCGGAGTCGTCTCACAATCATTCCACGTAAGTAATCGTGTAGCATCATCTGGCGACACAACCTTACTAAGTCTCCAGAGGATCCCACTATCTTGAGCGGAAGCCTAAGATCGACTTTGGACGTATTTGACGAGTACCAGGATGCCGAGATTGTGGGCTTAAAAATACTTTCTTTATATTCAAACCCTTCTCACGGTTTCCCGTAGTATGAAGCTCTTCGTCGCGTCCACCTTATACCATCAGAGGATGCACCGGAGGAAGCGGCTAATACGGTCAACGCAAATGTCTTTCGTGACCTTGACTCCTCAGTATCTGAAGGTGGCGATAACTTTTCGACGGGGTGAGTATAGATAGTTGACAACTCAAACGGCCTGTCATAATTTTTTTCTCAATAGCGAGAAGCAGCTGCTATGTATGGCAAGAGCCATCCTGAAACGATCCAAAATACTTGTCATGGATGAGGTGGGAGTCATTCTCCACCGTAACGTTATCTTATTCACCCTCTCCGTCTGATCTAGGCAACAGCAAGGTTTGTGTCGTTTTAGATGCGTGGAGGAAGTAAGGGAATTGACCTATTAAATAGCGTTGATTACGCCACTGATGAGCTGATTGGGAAAACGATACGACAGTAAGTTTTTATTGGAATTTGATTGATTTTGTAGTTCTGAGCACATCTTTATGTAGAGAATTTGCGGAAAGCACGATCTTGACAATTGCTCATCGCCTAAGGACGGTGATCGATTACGACAGGGTTGGTGGTCTATTATTGCTTTTCTCGATCTTGGTCTCATCACTTCTCCAGGTAATGCTGCTTGAACAAGGCCGTATCATTGAATTTGAACGGTATGGCATGATCTTATCTTTTTTGTTTTGAATTCTCATAATGGTTTGATATAGGCCAGCAACATTACTCAGCAACCCAGCCTCCAAGTTTTACGCGTTATGTAAAGCAGCTGGGAAAGAGGAGTTTGCGGTGTTGAAGAGGATGGCTCATGTCTAGCCATTCCCTCATGTTGACAAGGTCACCTATTATCTATCTATCATTCCGTACCGGATTTGTATACGCAGATCTTCCCAGATTCCTCTGTGAATCACTATCATTGATCGCCGCACTGTCATTTCCTCATGGTGTTATTCATCATTGTTCAAGGCGCCACACCGCAGTTCACAGCAGAAAGAGCGTGAACTGCTAGATTAGGAACTCACTGAGCCTTTCACTGTTGACCACCATCATGCGATTAGGCTAGAGCGATTCCCAATTTGCATGGGTGTACTTATTCCGACCACTGGCGTATTCCTGCCAAACGAAAAGCGATCCTGATCCCGAAACTTTCTGTCTCGATGGCATTCGTCTTGACTACAAGAGCCGTACATAAACAAATTAAGTATTTACTCCGAACAAGGTGGTATACTTTGAACCTACACATGATATACAAAAAGCTAATGTATCTATCTGGATGTCGACTGTACAATGACGAATTATAAACGATAACATCGAATAGCAAAAAGACAGTTAAGAGGTAAGTAAGGATCAAAGCGTTCAAGGTTTCCACATCTTTCCATGAATGAAACGGAGGAGTTCACTGTCACTCATTTTGCGAAGGTCGTTAGAACGATCAACACCCTATAAGCGCAAAAAGGGTAAAAGATCAGCGGCGCCTAAGTTACGCCAACCACGGCTTACCGCATTTTGCGCAGCGCGGATCACTGCTTTTGCGATGTGAGCACTAATCTCCCTGACTGAAAGGGACGTGTCAGCACGACGCAGGGTATGACAGGGACGAAGAATGACGTACTCCTTTCGATCCTGGGGTACAGGAGTCCAAGGGACCGTTCTTCGTCCGTCAAAGAATCCGCCAATCCCAGAGACGAGGCCTCAACCATGCTGTCAGTAACGCTTGACACCCGAGCGAGGATAGCTCCCAAACCAAGACCTGAGGATTGAGTTCCAATCAGCGACAGCAAACAAGAGAGCATGGGAAGACGAACCAGGGAAAATGTACATATTGTTTCCCTGCCCGGGATACAGGGTTCTGCCCTCATACTGTTGCTGAGGGAAGGGTGAGCCTGATGCGAATAGCACGGCACCATGTGTGTGTTCGACTGCGTCCGCAAAAGAACACTCCGACAGCCTGACAGGATTCGAGAGAGGGAAGATGATCGGGCGAGGGTTGTTAGCGGCCATGGCTCGGATAACCTCGGGTGTAAATGCACTCTGAAAGTAGTATGTCAGAATCGTAATACGGACCGAAACTGTTCTCAAGGCTCACCGTTACAGTAGAGAGACCGAAAAGCGCAGTGGGTTTGACATAATCAATGATGTCTAGAAGGTTTGTCATGGGAGGTCCACTGTAGTCGTCCCTAGAGAAATCTGATTTCGAAGATGAATACATCCACGAAGGATATGGAAAAAGGCGACATACCTTTTTTGTACCCCGCTAGGTGTCCACGAGCGTTATAGACCAGGCCTTGCAAATCGACCAAATAGATCTGTCGACGAGCGTCCTCAGTCGACAGGCCTTGGAGGGTGAAGAAGCTCTGAAGTTGCATGGCAACACCAACGCCAGCTGATCCAGCGCCAAAGAAGAGAATACGATGAGATGTGAGAGGCCTGCCCGACGCAGCCGAAGCGATCTTGGCTGCATTAAGGAAGCCACTGAGGACGACAGCTCCGGTTCCTTGAATGTCATCGTTGAAGACAGCATACTTATTGCGGAACCGGTCGAGGTACTTAAATGCGTTGTCCGTTGAGAAATCCTAATTGGGCATTAAAATGGCAGGCTGCTAATGAAGGATGAAGTCATAACTAACCTCAAATTGAACCATCATCTTAGGAAATGCTCTAGACATTTCGTGCATAAATTCATCCATAAACTCTTCCATTTCCTTGTCCGATACACGCTGGTGGCGGTTTCCGAGGTAGAACGGGTCGTCCAAGAACTTTTGATTGTTTGTTCCGAGGTCAAGGCAAATGGGAATGGTAGACTCTGGGCGGATACTATCCGAAATAAATTTAAGCAAGAAAGGAAGCACATGACCGCATACACACCCAGCACCAGCAATGTACAAGGAGAGTTTTCCGATTGTAATCCCCATACCATTAACCCCAAGATCGCCCAAGCCAAGGATTCGTGAACCTAAGCAGAAATAAGAGGAAAGTAACTATCCTGCAAGCTCGACATACCATCAGTGACCACACTGATACGAGCTTCGTCTAATTTTGGCCAATTATTGAGAACTAAGATCTTATCAGCGAACATGACCAGTTGAGTAGCCAAATGAGCTCACCACTACGAATGTTCCCCTTGTCTTTTATGGAAACGTACTAGAACCTCTTTGTCAGTTCTCTGTCAATGTGACTAGTTGTGAGATACAGACGAGGCCCTCGGGGCGTCTATAAATATGAGAAAACTGTAGACAAGCGTCTCCAACAGTTGGCGTGTAGATTATAGGCGTGATTTCAGCCATGTTCTCTAAACATAATTTGTAAAAAATGGAAGGATCTTCGTTCTTGAGATGCGACAGATAGATGTATTTTTCAATGCTCTTGTCCTTCGAGCGCAACTGCGCCAGGCAACGCTGAGCGTGAATCGACGCGTTTAACGCCGGGGGAGTCAGACCTGGTTTTGGGGCTGCTGGCGCTAAATAATGAATGAATGATGAGTACTTATCTTTTAACGGTAGGGGGACAGGGTACATTGAGAAGTGATTTTAAGTTTCTGAACACCATTTGGCCAATGCGGAGTGAGAGCGATAGTGATGGCGAAGGCGAGGAGAACGGGAAGAAATGAATAAATGAAATTTTTTCTTGAGGAATGGCAGGCTTCGGGGAGCAAGTGAGGAGGCATGTGAATTAATGCTCTTATTTATGTATTTTCAATCAGGTCCACTAGGTCTTCCGTAGTATCTCGTCGGATTCAACCGTTTGTTGCCTTAACCTCGGCCTTGCAGTCCCTGATCTTGATGGAGCACCTCCAATATTTCTTGACGTGTTTCGGCGTTCCTTGTTTTTCCTCGGGGAGTAGATGGCCGATGTGCAGCAGTTAACACAAAAAACATTTACTGTGAAGCCATCGTCGAATTAGGAGGACGAGCAGAGGACGAGACTGATGTGGTGGAGCGGAATTATCCCTTCCCAAAATTCCCACCTAGTCAGGGCCGATTGGGAAATAGTCATCTCTCCAGCCAACCACAGGGACTTCGATATCGACGATACCAGGCTGCTGTGTGTAGTATCAGTTTGGTATCAGTTAGTATTGCGACCTAGATTTGAACTTCTAACCTTGGCCAAGCAAAACTCTGCAAAACTTCGCTGTTGTGAGCGCTTCTTGGTCCTGGTCACCAGATACTTACCACATCGTTATTTGCTTTTGTATGGGAAAAAGTCTTGGGGCTAACAAAAAGAATTCTGCTCATGTGGACCTCCTTCATCAGCGATATCAGTGCGTAACAGCTGAGCAGACTTCAACGTGCCTGCTCTAGACTCGTTATTATCTCATCTCTGCTTCAGACGTCTTACTCCGAAGCCTTCTCCGCTTCTTGGACACGTGCTGCTCCGAATAGCCCCATGCTATGCTGCCACACATGCTTGTTTAACTCTAACTAACAGGTACGAGGCAAGCCTTTTACATGTCGTACCCGTGGTCATCGTAACTAATTTTCAGGATGTTCGGCGCGCTGCTGCGAAGGCTTTGATCACATGGTATTCGTAATGAAAACCTCGCTGAACACCAGGAGGGCAGCCACCACCCGACTTTTTCTTCGCTGTGGTGTCGGATCTTTCCGCTGTTCTGTACACCAGGGGCAGAAGAAAAGTTATCGCAGTTTGTGAAAGATGCGAATGGGCAACTAGGCCGTTCCTCTTTTTCAAGTCACAAGGTTGCTTTCAACGTGTCCGTTGATCCTAACGGACAGCATCCTGGCTATCTTAGCCACATGAAATGTCTTTCTGGGCTGCTTCTTGTCTAGCCAATTTCTTGGACACCAGTTGGCCACCATTGCCTCCATCGTTTGGGCTAGCACTTGTCTCAATCTCACACAACTTCACAAAGACTAGGATTCATTAATCCTTCATCCAACTCGATTTCTCAAGGATTCCTTGTCCCACTGGAAAGTATTATAAACTTTCAAATGGTCTGCTGCACGGATCAAAAGTGTTCCTTCTGATTATTTCCCCCGTCTGAATCTCGGTCTCGGGCCGCATACTCACTGCTGCCATGCATGACTAGTCTCGTTTTCGGGTTCTCCCAGGAGCTTTGTAACATAAGGTGAGGGGAGGGTGTCTGTTGTTGGGAACTACTCCCCTGCATAACCGCACTGCGGAAGCAAGCCTGTCTATCCTCGGAATATTCGTCACGGTCTCGCTACTTTGTTTCAATGCTATCGTATGTGCCCCAATCTTATGATCGTATCTGCCTGTTCTCCTCGACCAACATCAGCATCTGTGCGACGCCTTCCTTCTCCAACGTTCGACCTCACAATTCACAAAATATATCTACATTTGGTACATCCCATCACAATGATGGATTATCTGACGACGCCGCGATAACCCACCGTCAATCCTCCTTATCATAAACACCATAAATGACCACTATGAGCAAGAATCAAAGCGATGGAGTCAAACCAGGCGCGGCCCGACCGCACCGCCCACGAGCCCTCTTCACCTTACTTCTCGTCGTAAAAAAAAATCTTGTTCGGCCAGTGTTGTCGTTCGGTGATCTTTCCCCCTGATTGTCTTCTGGAAGTTCAACGAGGCTTCCCGTACGACGGGAACAATTTTCTATCCCTCTTAAGGTGCATCACATTTAGTATGTGCTGGTATCATTTAACATATGCTCTTCCAATACTTCCTTGAGGGCAGTAGTAGTACGATTGGTGCCTCAAGGTATTTCAGTATCTTTACTCCCAAGACCAACCGGCTTAGTTGCCGACCAGATGTGCTTGCAACTGTACATCGGACCGGATGGCCACAAAAAAAACATTTCAGATGCGGAACAAGATGCAGCCCCGCTTTGCCCTGATTGAACACCCCCCAAAAAAGATCCATCAGTAAGATAAATTCCACATGCATTCTCTGGCAACGTGAAAGAGGTGCGATGATAAGTTTTGTTGTCGACGAAACTTCAGATAACTTAGATAACTGATTAGCAAGAAACCTGGTACATAGGGACACTTGATTGGCAGGAGCGCAGTTATTACCTGGGGTTGGAAGCAAACCTGAGCCTAGTAAACGGTCTTCACAAAAATCACCGGACGCAGACATATGTACATTTCTGAGAGTCGAAGACTGTCTACAAATTTGTGAGGCATTGGGGATCACTTTGCAAGACTTTCAGGGGTCCTTGGGCCTTGAGCGCTTGAGCGTTTGAGCTTGAGGTCCAATAATATTGATG
>Ga0307507_10009920_pt1 | contig 12514 bp, 15 predicted proteins | sample 7_EM_MG_FD_207223 | JGI IMG/M metagenome (GOLD analysis project Ga0307507, IMG submission 207223) | Populus trichocarpa ectomycorrhiza microbial communities from riparian zone in the Pacific Northwest, United States - 7_EM | ecosystem: Host-associated > Plants > Roots > Unclassified | place... | reverse complement strand
TCACCATGGATAATTTAAGTACGATCCCCTTCAAATAAATAACTTCAGTACTAATATAAGTACAGTTTTATCTTCACCGGCATTTATAAATTTCAATACACCCCGCCTCTCGGATTGCCTTACGCCTTCAGAAAAAAAATCTGAACCGATTCATGCCCACTTGAACTTCCGGATTCACACTTCAATCCAACCTTGCGATTGTTTATTTTTAACTGAAATCTACATTCTTCGGCGCAATGTGGAAACCCGCCCTTCTCATAGAATTTAGGTACCTTTTTTTTTTATCAATGTTGTATTTGTTTCGCTTAGATCAAAATTTCTACGGAGAAAGAATCGCTCAACTCTCTCCGGCGCACCGAACTACATATTTTTCAGCTGCTGCTGACTTGTGAACCTGTAGCTTGAGACGTTAATACTACCCCAGCGCCAACATTTCTGCCGCTAACATCATTCCTGATTGATGTAAAATTACGGGAAGGCATCCAGTGTATTATAAGTACAAAACCATCTTGAACCATTCTTCTGGTTCCCGGAGATTCTTTGGAGATTCCTTGGAATAAATCGTGTTGTCAATGAGTTATATAGTCTCCTCGGGACCTGGACTCGACATGACCCGTTCAGGAACCAGGGTCATCCAACTTTCGTAAGATTTGAGGAGATTTTGGAGCGTCGAGGCGGGGGAATGAGGTGCAGGGCAGCAAAACCGCCGAAACGGAAGCTTCATCTCCATAGCCGTACAGTACTCAGGGTTGGTCATTCGTTGAGACAAGCCTGAAGGGCAAGATAATCGGTATTCAAGATTGTCAAGTACTTCCGCATCGGAGGGATATGAGTATGTAATTAAATACGACCGATGGGAGTCGGTAGCATTTAATATTATCAGCAGTAACTTCTTGAAACTGTGCAGTGGGTCCAGTCTGGTCCAGTGCGCATAGTTTGTCCATCGGGGAACGAGTCGGCTAGATCTTTTTACCGGGTCTGTTAAGTATTTTATGAAAAGGGCTGACTCGAAGCAGCGAAGCAATTTCGGCGTCCAGACTTCAAACTGCCACAACTCAAATCCAATGTTCATTAGTATTTATTTATCGGCGCCAATGAAACCAAACAACGCGTCCATACCGAAATTCTGATGTCGATAAGAAGAAATGGATCTATAGGTAGCATGACAATAGAAATAGAGGGTGAGAAAAAATGGTAACTACACGGATGGCGAACAAAAACAAGAATACAAGTTGAGTACAAGGTACACTGCACTGGAAATGCAGAAGAGGTGAATGTAGACAAAGATCCAAAGGGAAAAGGTCACTAGAAGCAGGTCACGTATCTCCAGTACTGCCTTCGCCCTCGGTCGTGCTGGAGGACTGTTGTTGCTCACCCTCAGAAGGGGCAGCGGTCGGTGCTACGGGAGGTTGGGACTGAGGTGGTTGTTGCGCAGGGAACCCAGAGTAAGGCGGCCACGTTATGCCAGGATATGGTGGGTAGGAAGGATGTGGCGGAGCAGCGAAATATGGATAATAAGGTTGGCCTTGATGTAGAGATTGGGAAGGATCACCAGCGGGCATTCCGGCTGGTGGCTGGGAATAGGTTGGATAATGATAGGGTGGACCAGGGGGTTGATGCAATGGCTGCTGGGGAGGCGATACATTTGACGGTGGTTGAGGTGGCGGCGGTGGGTAGGAGCCTTGGGGATACATGTGACCAGGCGGCGCGGGATAGTGGGAGCCTATGGGGAAGAAGGCAGGCGGAGGTCCATAGGGTGGATATGTTCCTGGCGGGGGAGGCATGTGAGCGCCTTGGTCAGCGTAGACTGAAGGTGGTGGCGGCTGACCAGTTGGGCTAACAGCTTGCGAAGGATGTGATTCGCCTGCTGGAGGGGTACCGTCGGGCTGTACCGACTTTGTGTTTCGCCTAGCTCGTTTTGGGACCGATGGGGAGCCATAGGGATCGTAGCGCTTTCCGCGCTTGTTGGACGATCCTTCAGCAGAACGACCATCTGTCAGAAGCGGCACGCCCGACGAGAGTGGGCCCGTGAGAATCGAGGGAGGGGATTCAATGTCGTCTGCCTCTCCGCGGTAACGTGGGATGCCGTCTACACCTATTTCAACTTTTGGTGGGTTCCGAAAATGTGTTTTATCGAGGTATTCGGGACTGATATCAAGGGAGGCGAGCTCAGGTAGGGATGATGGGGCACGAAGCCTGCCATTCTCAACATCTTCGATCTTGTAGTATGAAATTAAATGTTGAGCGACGCCGTCGATTGAAAGAGAGAAAGTCTATGAATTTGATCAATGGGTGAACCACGACAAAAAATATCGACCACACCTTCTTCATTAGGCCATCAGGTTTGAACTTGTAGCTGTTCGTCAAGCTTCCCATGAGGGTTCTCTCCCTATGCTTATCAACACCGATATGGCTGCTATCTGTCTTTGGTCTACTAAGAGATGACCCGTCAAGTTTGACTCCATCAACGTTGTACTGCGTCGGGTCGTTGATATCAGGATCCGTCCGCGCTCCACGATGACCTGCGCCCCGTTTGTCTGTCTCACGATATAGCAAAAAGTTTCCCAAGATGCGACTTGGGCTCCAAAAGAAGCCATCTGTCCACCTTTTAATGCCACTTTCATCCTCGTCGAAGACGAAGACAGATCCCGACGTGATCATCTTTCGTTCAGAATCAACCAAGCGACGTGTAACGCGGGGAATGAGGCCTCTCCTGGCTGCTTCGAGAATGAGAAGTGCATCACCAGTTGTTTCTATCCAGCCCGACCAGGGAGGTTCGGTCCATGTGCTAGAGGATGACTGATTGCTCCCCTGTTGCGCAGTGGACATGGGTGACTGAGGCACGCCAGCGACGTCGGTTGAGGTTGTTCATGGGACATAGATGAAGGATAAGAGAGCGAAGAGTGATGATAAGCATAAGATATTAAAGTTTTAGATCAGGACTTTAGAGTTGGCTTACCTTGAAGTTGCGGAGGAGAAATTTATGAGAGCGCGGTGAGATTGATTTGGACCCCGACAACACTTTGTTTGTCTGCCGTACCACTTGGTTTGCCTTCTCGCGTCCGCTCTTTCAAAAAAATATCTTGAACAAGAGCCCCTTTAAGCCCCTGTTAGCTTGCTTCTACCTTAAGTGCACTCGCCTCCTCAAGAAACGACAAAACAATGAGGCAAAATTAGAGTTTCCAGTGCCTTGCAATTCTGACTAATCAGAACCTCTTCAAGTCTCCGCATATCTTCCTGGCAATTTCCTGGGCTTGTCCAGTTGCTCATCCTTGCTTCCCCCATTGCTTTGATTGAACTCCGAATTTTCCCCGCGGCGTCCAGAGCTTAGTCGCTTCCTTACAGCTGCGCTTTTTCTGGGCACCTGAGCGCCTGTTAGTCATGCATCTACAAACCTCCGACCATATAACATGTGTATCGAGCACCCCCTCCAACAGGGCCAGTTCAACATTCGAAACATGCTTTGTCTGTGATGTATCAGTTGGCCCAGATTTGGCTTCAATGTCCCTTTCCAGCTTCCATTCTCGTTGTAAGATCATCATTTGGTTTCTCCGTTTTTCGTTCACATGTTGTCAACCTAGGCGGATACATGATGTATCACTATCAGCCATCTCTCGTTCCACATACACAGGTATTTGGTATTACAGCATCTTCTGCCAGCGCTCCCTCCATCCTCGTGTTCTCCCTACCTTACACTCACTTATCCAACGTCTGTGTGCTGCAAGGCCGACGATGATGTTGCCCAGACGCCAATCGACATATCATTGAGTGGGAAATTATCTTTTGCGATCCCCGGATTTTCTATTTGTAATGCTCGCGGCGACCCCACCGTGAAAGTTTTCTCTTGTGGCCGCACTTGTTACACGGTTACTCCGGACCTCCGTACGGCATGATTGATCTCCTAAATGACCGCGTTGTCTCGCGGAGAGCGCCATTTACAAAATTTCTCCAAACCTTCGCTTCGCTTCACGAACTCTGACTCACAACAAAATCAGATGCAGTTATGGCTGCTCCCTTCTCGTCGGATATGTTCACATCCACGCAAAAAAAATGCTTAAATTCCTTTGCTGGGCTGCTATCATCTTGAATCCCTCGAGCTGCGACTCCAGATCATCGGCCTGTCATTATAATCAGTATTCGTTGCTGTTTTTCTCCAAGGACTTGGATCTTATTCAGGGGAGCTGATCACGTTTGATATAGAGCGTGGACATGGAAAGACCTTTGAAGTGAGATATCTCCTTCGCATAGCGTCGGGATCGATTGCACGTTTTCTGATTTGAATCATTGCGATCGGTTCCCTTGCTCAAAAATTTCTCTCAGTATTCTCCATTCGTGCAGACACCGGTGGCTGTCCCTATTACTCACGTTCGGGATGCTTCCCCAAGGTTACGACCCGACGTAATAGGGAAGAAGTGGTCCCCTGGCTTTCCGAGCCCCCAGAAAAATTAGTTTCTCATCTTCTTTACGAAGCATTCGACCTGCCTGAGAAGCCCGGACAGGCACAACCTTGGTCCAGAATCTGACCACTATGTATATATTCCTCGTATAAATTCATCCTCTCAGACGGCTCTTTTACTCAATCTCGACGGGATGCCTCTCTCAAGGCTCCCCTACTTGCTTTCAGTACTCACTGTCATTCCTGTGAGTATTCGACGCGTCTCTTGTTTTGCGCTGCGCTGAAAGACACTCAGTTATCTTTTGCCTCACAACACATTCCTTCAAGGCATAATCGTCGCCAAAGCCTCACTGTCCCTACTACTCTTCCTAACACATGGACCTCACAAGGATGCGTCACGTACGTCGATCATTTCCGAGATTGACCCTTTGCTCATCGTGCCCCTCTGACTCCACCCTGTAGTGATTCTGTCGGTGCTCGAACCTTAGGGGGCGCGACGTACGCCGATGGCACTGGCATGACAATTCAGTCATGCCTCGCTTTCTGTGATTCAAAATCTTTCACCTTTGCTGGGGTGGAATACAGCGTATGCCATTTCGCCTCTCCTCGTTCCTTGTTTGGCTAAGAAACCCGTTTTCATAGGATGAATGCTGTAAGAGCGCTTCTTGACTTCTTAACGTCCCAAACTCCACTAACCTGGTCGACCTCGTGTTTCTCATTAATATAGATTGCGGAAATTCAATACAAAACGGAGCGGCCAACGCAACAGAAACTGACTGCAATATGGCATGCGCTGGAAATTCTGCTGAGCCATGTGGTGCTGCCAATCGTCTTAACTTATTTTGGAATGGGAAACCCTCCTCTGCTCCCATCATCGTTCCTAGCGTTGGGAACTGGGTTTCACTCGGATGCTATAGGTGATCAATCGGCATTTGGGTTTCTTAACTCTAAATTAAGAAACTCACGTGTCCTTCCTTTACTCTTCAGTGATAACGTTGATGGGCGAGCTCTTCCTATTGCAACTGCAGTCACTGGCCAGGTCACTATCGAATCATGCACTACTGCTTGCTTCAATACCGGATATCAATTCTCTGGGGCGGAGTACGCTGAGTATGCCCATTTTTAAAATTTCAATTTCATACGTTGGTTGACCCCTTCCACCCACAGCGAATGTTGTACGTCTTTTAGGTTATCATTTCGCATCACTATGTTTCTGATCTAACCTTGGAGATTGCAATACCGCAATTGTCAATGGTGGGGCACCAGCTGCGGCAGGGGACTGCAATATGCTCTGCGCTGGCAACAGCTCCGAGTTCTGTGGAGGACCAAATAGGCTCAACATGTACAACTATACCGGCACCGATCTTCCTACTACTGGCGGAGGTGGTGGAGGAGGGGCTGGTGGAACCACCACCGTTTTCCCAGTTCTTTCGGGCCTTCCAACAAACTGGGCTTACAATGCTTGTTGGGTGTAAATATCTGTTTTTATTGATGACTTTCCCGCTTATTCAGCGTCAACGATAGAGATAATGCATTTGGTCGAATCGCCCCCGTCACAATCGCTGGAAATCCAGCCAACACTGTTGAGCTCTGCATAAACGAATGCAAATCGCAAGGTTACACCATCGCTGGAATGGAATACGCCGATGAATGCTGTGAGCATCTTTGTCTTTCACCAACCCCGCTCATTGATAAACTTGTGTGTAGATTGCGGTGATAATCTTGTTGCCGGCGCTGTTATCGCGACGGATAACGGCTGTAATATGGGATGTGCAGGAAACGCTACGTACGTCGCATTAGTTGGTTAATTTGCTTGACCACACATTTGGGTCTGGATTTTAGGGAAGCTTGTGGTGGACCTAACCGTTTGTCGGTCTACTCTGGAAATGGGACTGTGGTGGCCTTGCCTGTTCCAGTTGCACAGAAGACTGATCTTCCAGGAAGTTGGACATACCAAGGTTGTTTAAGGTGCGAGTTCCGAGCTTGAATAAACTTTTCACGTTTGCTCATATCTTGCAGAGAACCCACCACGACCAAGATGTTCTCTAATCAAATCATTTGGCCTGGAAACAATTCTGCCGTGGCTTGCATGAACCAGTGCGCTGCATTTGGGTACCCTGCATCCGGTGTTGAAGTAAGTTTTCATTACGTCATGCATAACCTTTGCTGAATCCAAGTCACTAGTATGGCGATGAGTGCTGTACGTGCTGATTGTCTTCCAACATATTTCAGTACACTGTAATACTCGCGCAGACTGTGGTGATATCGCAGATGTTGCCGCAAACAACGGCGTTTTCGGAGACGAGTCCGAGTGCTCAATGCCCTGTCCCGGCGACCCTCTTCATCTTTGTGGCGCAGGAAATCGTCTCAACACCTACTACTGGAGTGGCACTCTGAATGCCTGGCACACACCAACTAACATTGGCCGATATGAGGTACGTGTATATTTTCTGTTATCTGGTGAAGAGCATTGAACATTTTTGTTTTTAGTTCTTTGGTAAGGCGACTGCAGCTGGCATTCTTCATCCCTTGATTAATGATCCTGTGTGCTGTTAATAGTTCCTGGGTAAGTTCTTCAAAAGTCGACTACTTTACATATTAACATTTCGCCGAACTTAGTGTTATTGTCCCCTTAATCGCAACTGTTGGTATCAACGGCAAAGTCACTTTCCTCGAAAAGGGTGGTACTGGGTGAGCGAAGACTTCTTCTCTACCCGTGCATGATTTACCACTCACCTTAAATCTCTATCTAGCTTCCCTAACTCCACAGGTGCATATGAGCTGGATCTCAGCCTATCAAACGACTTTTCGGCCATGTGGCGAGAGATGCACATTAAAACCGACGTCTTTTGCTCGGGAAGCATTGTTATGCCAGACAAAGCGGCCCGCATTATCAACGTGGGTGGATGGTCTTTGGACTCAACCTTCGGTGTTCGGATATACACTCCCGATGGAGGTCCTGGCGTGAACTCGACTAATGACTGGGAGGAGGATTGGACAAAGCTTTCGCTTCAAGTGGGTTTTCTGTAGTTTGGTCGAGTTCTTACACTAAGCATCACTCTAGCGTGGTCGCTGGTACCCTACGGCAGCAACTTTGTCAAATGGTACAATCCTGGTTATTGGTGGAGAGACAGGAAGCAATGCGTCTCCCCAACCTAATATGGAAATTCTTCCCAAACCTGCTGGAGGTGACACCGTGATTGATCTTGACTGGCTCGCTCGAACCGACCCCTACAATCTATATCCCTTCGTCATCATCCTTCCCAGTACTCACATCTTCATTGGTGAGTGATCATCTTCCGTTTCTGGGCTTGTTGGCTAATCAGGGACGTAGCTTATTATAATGAGGCCCGGATCCTTGACCCAGTCACATTCGACACGATACTCCAACTCCCGAACATTCCTGGTGCCGTCAACGATTGTAAGCGCCCTATTTGTCGTCGTTGGAATCTTACTCATTTGTGCTCTAGTCCTGGCTGGCCGTACATATCCTCTGGAGGGCGAGTTATTTTCTTTTAACTGAGCTTCCTTTTTACACGCTTTTACCCAATAGGTTCGGCGGTTCCCCTTCCACAGCATGCACCCTATACAGATCCACTTGAGGTTTTGATTTGTGGTGGATCTACTATTGGTGCTGGGATCGCACTAGACAACTGCGTGACCATTGCTCCGGAGGCTTCGAACCCCAAATGGACAATAGAAAGAATGGCAAGTCGGCCCTCTTCCAAGATCTGGCCTCATAATCCTGACAACGTTCCGCAGCCTTCCAAGCGTGTTATGCCATGCATGGTTGCCTTGCCCGACGGTACTTACATGATAATGAACGGAGCTCACCAAGGAGTTGCAGGTTTTGGTTTAGCTACCGACCCGAACCTCAATGCTGTCTTATACGACCCAACCCTGCCCGTTGGCCAACGGATGTCCATCCTCAACAACACTATCGTCGCGCGCATGTATCATTCAGAGGCGACTCTGTTACCTGACGGACGTATTCTCGTCTCAGGTTCCGATCCTCAAACCAATAACCCTGATGGCACCGTTAAGTATCCAGAAGAATTCCGTATTGAGGTGCTTCCTGTTTTGCTTTTTTATTATTATTACTAAACCCCTCTCATCTGCATTCGCAGGTTTACATTCCACCATACCTCAATCAAGGATTTAAGCAACCAACCTTTACGGCCTCGAACACCGATTGGGCTTACGGTGAAACAGTTACCATTACAAACGTGCAGCTTTTCCAGGGGACCACCGCGACGTTGCGCGTATCCCTTATTGCTGGTCAGCATGCCCATCGATTTTGCTCTTGCTTTTGCTTACGCCAGGTTTCCACAGCTACGTCGAGTACCCACGGAAACACCATGGGAGCGCGGACGATCTTCCCCGCCTTCTCATGTTCCGGAACCATATGTACAATCACTGCACCTCCGAATGCCGGCATCTCACCACCAGGTTGGCACCAGCTATTCATTTTAGATGGACCAACGCCCTCCCATTCGACTTGGGTCCGTATCGGAGGAGATCCATCGAAACTGGGCAACTGGCCACAGCTCCCGGGTTTCACCACCCCTGGTATTTAACGTCAAACTAATATGTGACTTTTTCCATTGTTTATGACTATATTATGGCTTCGGACAACCCCACTTTTACCCTCCACCTACATGGGACAATATCGGTTTATGTATTGCTCAGCTCTCATTTGCTCGTACTTGTAACATGTTTCGTACACTGCAGTATACTTAGCAGTAAGGCTGGAATACAAATTTATTGGCGTTTCCTCTGGTCGTGTGCTGAGGCCGAGGAGCGGCTCAACTGAGGCTGCTAATTGAGTAATTCCTATGGATCTTTTACCCAGGGATTTAACCTGTGCCATTGCGCACCATGTACGTATCTGTTTAGTCAGCTCCCCAACCAACCCACCAAAGTTCCATAAAATCCTGGCAGACCACAGCTACCCAAACTATACTTCCTCGTGGTCTTGACAGCATGCTGCTTGATATGTTCATTACCTGCTAGGCCAGTGAAATTGAAGCTGGCCAGGTTCACCGTCCCCCCTTCTGTGAGCCGACGAGCTTAGGCTTGTGGCCATTGGGGCCAGCAATGATAGGGATGGCAGCAAGGTCCGACTCCCGGGTGGTGGTGGGGGGCTGGGCGAGGGGTAGCATCAACGTAGATTCAACGTTTTCAAGATAAGAGAATAAAAACACGAACTTCATCGCTAAACTGAATAAAATGCTTGCCTGTATGATCCGCCTTCGTCCTGCTATGCAGCAGGGTCCGAATCACGAACAAGAATAATAGTAGTCTCTCGTAGACAGACTTCGATATATGTGAAGGTTCACGATAGAATAATAGCCCGATGAGCTCGCAGAATCCCCCTAGATCGTTCTGGTGCGAGCTCTTCACATAGCACTCAATGACCTTAGAAAAGCTCCCCGGGTCCACCATAGTTTGAGTGGTTGTGGGGGCGTATTCAAGGAAGCCGAAGAGAGGGACAAGAGAAGTGGAGGGGCCAGTTATTCTCCCCTACGAATGAGATACGATACATAACGTTCACACCTCAGCAAGGTCCTACTCACCCCTCTCAAGTGGCTTTGCCCATAGGATATTCAACCTTCAAGGAAATGCATTAAGCTACTGACAGCCCCTCTAAATCAACTACGGCAGAGAACATCTTCAACTCACGTAAGGTGGCGTTTCGTGGTTGCAGACACTTTAGTTTCTGCTTGGGCTCAATGATAAATATAATTTTCCAGCTTTCAGGGGATGGGACCACATATTCTTTGAGGAAGTCAAGTAGACCCCGTTTGATGTCATGTTGTTCTGCAATAGTGAATTGGAAAATGAAAAGCCCCTCATTGAGCAAGATGAATGAGTCGAGTGCCTCCTTGTTGTCTGCTTCCGGGACATACATGACATCGCGGACAAGTGACAGGGGTTTGTTTTCTTGGAATTCTTCCGTTCGGATGAGGTTGATATTGATCTTCAACTTATGTGTCAACGCCTCCTGACGCCGTTCCTCCAGTTGCGAATTGGTTAAGAATTCGTGGCTGGAGTACCACTGAGGCAATCCCTTTCGAGCTTCATCCAACTTTACCATAGGAACAAGCTCGAGGGTGATCCCATCCTGGAGGGCTTTTTGTGCAAGGGCCTCGAAGAAAACACCAGCCATTTTCCTCCCTTCACGCACCCTTGCAAAGTCCTTGTAGAGACGTAAATGTTCCTTGCGTTCCAGGTTGCGGAACCGATTGGAGAGTCTTGATTGGATGTAAGGAGTGATGGGAATGACCACACCTTCGCTATACACATCTTCTAATGATTCGCGGCTGATGAGAGCAATCTTGTGAGACAGGGTATCGATTCCAAGGTCCCCACTGGCGGCGGTGCTGAGCAACAATTCTAGGTCGTTTGACGTGACCTTCGAGATTGCGGTGCGGAGCTTCCTTTCGTACCCCCTCATAGCCTTAAAGTTTAGTTGAAAATCGATACAGAGGCGAGGGGTAGGACCAAGTTGATCGAATATTTCGTTTGTGCGAGACTCATTGATGCGACCTCGGGGGTATATCGATGCACTACAGTTCCTCAAGATGTGAGCTTTGTCGCAAAATCAAATGCTGGACGTACGCTCGTAAGATCTCTTTCCTTTTCCATGGATTCATAATTGCGACTATCGGGCGCACCGTCTTGTCTAGACGCTCCCACCTGTCACCACGTGGAAAGGTGGAGAAGATGACAAAAAGTGGAGTAGTGTGCGGGACTAGATAGTCAGGAACGCCCTGGGGGGCCTCATCGGAATCAACCAAGGTCCAGATGAATGGTTTGAGTTCAGCTGTCTGAAAATCGCCAGGCATCTTGTAGACACCCTCCTCCACAAACAAGTAGCAGAACTTTTTGAAGTACCAAATGATTGGTCTCCTTTCGGCAAGGCATCGGCGCAAAGCGTAATAGATCCATACGCTCTTGCCTTTATGCAAAGGTGTCATTTTCGAAACAATCCGAGATGACAAGCTCACCGATCCCTGGTTGGCCTGTGACGACTACACAGGGTGCCCCAGACTCCGACGTGGTTTCGTCATAATAAGCTTTAACGGAATTGAAAACACGGATGTATTCGGCTCGAATCCACAATTTTGAGAACTTGAGTCCATGGATGTCGATGTCGAGCATGTAACAACCGGGAATGATATCGTCGTCTGGGTCTCTTGTCGTTGCCTTATCCATGGTTTCGTCCACAACCGCTGTCTCATCCACAACCATTTCGTCAACGACGGCGTCCATGCGCTCCTCTCCTTCTTGATCCCGTAACCCATACTCACTTCCCGTAGCAGGACTTGCCTGCTGTGCGATAAGCCACTGCTGCTCCTCGTCCGCCATGTTCTCGCCCCAAAACTTTGCATGCAACAGAGAAAGGGGTTGATCTTCATCGAGTATCGGCCATAGTTGCATATAGCTTGGAATTTTGACGATAGATGCAAATGTTGATTCAGATACCTGTTGTGAAGACATAGTATTAGGATAACGATGAAGTTTCGGCTGCTGGTGGCTGATAGGATAGGTGTGACGGAGGGTGTAACCCTTAGGGTCAGTCCGGTAACAAAAATACGGTTGTATTCTGATTTTGATGCACATCCATATTATTCCCACATGTCCAAATTGGGCAACAGTAGATTATCTCACATCAATTCTTCTTATCTCTTGATCTTTGCTTCATCTACTATGCCTGACCACTATGTCGGCACCCCCGCTGAGTCAGCACATTTTTTGATCTCACCCAATACACAACCACAAGCTTAGATATATTATATACCATAACTTGTATGTATTTCAATTCAGAAGTTGATTGGGATGATTATCTGCAAAAATGAGTGAGATTGTCACGCTGTTGATCAGCACACGGAAGTCGGAGCCTGAAATTGTCAGCGCGTCAATATCACCAACCTTCACAAACAGGCTCTGGTGTCATGTCTGGGACAAGGACCCCTGTTTTTCAAAATTTACATATATGGTAACTGTGTGTAAATACTAAATATTGACGGAATAGTGCGCTTTTTTGTCAAGTAGTCCTCAAGCACCATGAAACCTCAAAGAAATTTTTGACACATTAAATAAAGATTTCTTTGC
>Ga0307507_10009919_pt1 | contig 12514 bp, 5 predicted proteins | sample 7_EM_MG_FD_207223 | JGI IMG/M metagenome (GOLD analysis project Ga0307507, IMG submission 207223) | Populus trichocarpa ectomycorrhiza microbial communities from riparian zone in the Pacific Northwest, United States - 7_EM | ecosystem: Host-associated > Plants > Roots > Unclassified | place... | reverse complement strand
ACCTACGGACGCGCTAGTATTACACACTGTACTCTACTCCTGTAGAGTTATTAGGGGGCGCCTATTACTCGCCCCTTTGCCTTCTATTACTATTTCCTTTGTAACCCGGAACTGGTCTAGTATATTTTGGCCAATAAGCCACCGGGTAGCCGCCTTAAGGCCTTTCTATGTTGAGAGTAGTGTATTATAGTTTTCTATGCTAGCTGCTGAGAGCATTGCTTCTTGGCTGGTGCGTAAGGGGCATAACAGTATTATGTGTTTTAGTGTCTGTCTTAGCCAGCTATATTTACACCTTAGGCTACCTACTAGGACACCCACCCAGTAAAGCCAATCTTTTAGTCCTATTATTCCTGTCCTTAAGAGTGTTGCTATTATATTTTCTGCCTTTATTAGGCCCTCTTGGAGCCCTTAGGTATTTACCCCCTATAATATTGCCCATGCTACGGCTTGGGTTCCCCTTGCCTAAGTCTACCTCTGTACCTTTAACTCCTATTCGTCTCTCTAGCGTTGGTCCAACTAGTATTGTGTTACGGTAGATGGTTTTCTAGTACTCTTTTATGCTCTACTTTGGCTCCTTTCTCTCCCTTACTGTTGTCTTTGCTGGCCTCTTGCGCGTCTCCCTTCCTCCTCTATATAGGCCTGGGCCCTAGCGCCGCACTATTCTTCTTCTGCTTTCTCCACCTGTTTTCCTAATATATCTTCCCTACTTTGGGGTTGTTGGTTTCTTCTCCTATAGGGCACCCTAGGGTCCCTCCATAGTTTATTTAGGCGTGTCTTGATATACTTTATAACGTTAGAGTTGCGTTCCTTTTGCACCCTTTACATTGCATCGGCTTTAATATATAGTTATAGGGGGGGAATATTGGCTTCCTTCTTAAGTAGTAAGTGCTTAATATATATTATATATATTATCTATATAAGCTATCTACGATAGTATATAATGCGCTAAGTGACTTAGGTTAACTCTTAGTTTGTCTTTACCCTTAAGTTTAAACCTCTATCTTGCTAACCTAACTATTAGTTTTTTGTTTATAAGTACTAAGATTTATTATTTACTTCTCTAGTCCCTAGATCCCTCTTCTAGGTTCCTTAACATTATAATTAATACTCCTTTAATATGACTTATACGTTTCTCCGTAATGGGTTAGTCTTAGATAACTTTTTATTTAGCTATATATAAAAATCTTCCTATTTATCATTGTGTTGTTACCTATACTACTTTTTATATAACTGGTTTAGTGTATATAGTCTATCTGTTAGAAAGTACCTTGTTATTGCTATATTATAACAACTGTCACAGTGCTGCAATGAAGTAGACTGAATAACTACGTTATGGTATAAAGAGGGGAAGAAGGTGGAAAGGGGGTATTGTATATAAATAGTAGGGCCGGCCGCTAAGTCGCTAGTGATGGGCCAGCTAACAGTAGGGAATAGTATGAGATAGTATAAAACAGTATGCGTTAGGTTAGTGCCGTGACAGTACTCCTCTTCCCTAGATGGTTTGGTCCCTAAACCGAACAGATAACTTAAAAATAGGTAGTGTATAGGGTTGCCTATTTTCTACTATAAAGATGTCAGTTCTGCTTACCGCCCTTAACCAAGCCAATGGCAATTTTCTATGTTGGGTATGGAAAATCCTAATTAGTTAGTTTAGTGAGTAAGGTCGGCAGAACTCTATACTGCCACCTAAACCGGTCCGTGTGGCGTTTCTTGGCGAGAATTTGGCCAATTAGACAACTTTAACCGCTGGTTGAAGTTCTATGATATCTCAACCACTACAAATTTTAATGCGGTGGTCGGCCGCGACTTTAGTATGACTTTTCCTTATCTTGTGCCTAGTCTGGGGGTCCTGGCTTTTTAGGGTGTTGCTTATAGAAGCGCTGTATAGCTTGTTCATAACCTTTTAGGTCTTCCTCTAGCTACTAGGTTATATCCTTGTGATATTTCCATTTAATCTTATAAGTTAGGCCCTAGGGGTCTTTGTTATGTATATTAAGGATTTTCTTAAACTCCTATTTGTCTTTTATGTTGCTGTTATTATCTCTCTCTGCCACTCGTCCTTGTATATTACGGCGCTTTATAGTATTAATATTTGCTTGGCTAGGGATCTCTTTAGCAGCCCAGAGGCGGACCTTGGATGTATGAAAGGATTTGTTTACTCAGATGTGGTCTGGAAGGTCTACTATAACTACCCCTTAGTATACTGCAAGTATGGGGTATAGGCCGTCCTATTTATTATTCTATTTCTTCTTAGGTCTGTTTGTCTTTATATTTTCTAAGTTAACCATAACTATGTTACCTTTGTAGAATAACGCGCTCTTGTCCCTATAGGTATTAGCATTGTCTTTATAGCGTTACTATGAAATCTGGGCTAGGGCCTTAAGCTATGTTAATATCCGCTTAAAGCAGTTGGCTATAGAGTCTGCGCGGAAGAACTCCTTCTTTGCTTATACTGATAGTATTAGTGGGTGGGGGCTAGCAGGCTCAATTCTGAGGCAAGGGTTAAAGCCATAGTTTGTAAAAAATAGGGAGATGCCTGTGCTCTTATTAACTTGGTTATTTGTAGCAAACTTAGTAAGCGGTAGGTAGTTAACCTAGTTGTCCTATATAAAGCTAATAAAAGCATAAAGGTATTTATTTATGGCGGCGTTAATAATTTTGGTTTGGCCGTCCGTTTCTAGGTGCTAGGCTGAGCTTAGTTACAAGGTTGTCTTAAGGCGTTTACTTAGTTATTACCAGAAGTCACTGACAAATTATATGCTGCGATCAGAGATAATCGTGCTTAGTGCACTGTGGAGCTTATATATGTTGTTAATAAAGCCATTAACTAGCTTCTTTGTTGAGAGTCCTATTACTAGAATAAGGTGTTGCATTTTAGTTAAGCGGTCCATAATGACAAGGATATATTTATATGCCTTGCCATAGTGTTAGTATACTAGCAGCGTTGTGATATAGTCGATCGAGATATTGGTTTATAGGCGGGCGGGTAATTCTAGTGGCTTTAGGAAACCGGGTAGGGTAGAATAGGGGGTCTTAGTGTGAAAGTATAGGGCATAGTCTTTAATGAAGGTAGCCGTGAACTGGGAGATTCCTGGCTACCAGTATATTTGGTTTAAGAGGTTAAGAGTTTTAACCCAGCCAGGGTGACTAGCGGGGCCGCTGCTATAAGAGTGATGGGTAACTTCTAGGTAGAGGTCTAGGGCGTTAGGGATAAAGAGATATTGGCGGAAGTAGATCTGTCTATTAATAATACTGCATTCTGACTTGTCGCAATGGAGTAATTTCCTAATCTTCTTTAGCTAATGGCGAGCTTTCTGATTATATAGGGCTGCTACTATATCTCTTGCGAGTTTGTTCTCCTGGTATCCTAGCCAGATTAACTTGTTTAGTAACTTTTTAGCTATTTTGGGGTCTAGAGCGGCTACAAACTCCGTATTGTTAGAGTTATGGGACTTGTGTAGTAATTCTTCTAAGATTATAGGGTTAACTTTTTGGGGCGGTATAACGACTTGGGCTTAGTAGCGGAGGCATTTGTTATTAGCGTCCTTGGGCCTCATTCCTAGTAGCCAGCTTAGGGCGTTAGGGAGCGTGGCTTTGCTGCTAGGTCTGTATATAATTATAAAGTTAAACTGTAAAAGGAACTCTGCCTACTGGACTTGGCGCTGGTTTAGCTGCTTGGTAGTTATAAACGTCTGTAGGTTTTTATGGTTGGTAATGATTTTAAACGGCTCCTTAGTCCCTTATAGCTTAGGACGCTATTCCTCTAAAGCCTTAATAATAGCTAGGAGTTCTTTATTGTAGATCTTATAGTTATATTTTAGCGCGGAGTGCTTTACGGAGAAGAATACGACCGGTCTTAATTTTCCATTATTGTTGTACTGGGAAAGGACTCTGCTAGAAGCCTAATTTAATACGTCTATCTCTACCATTGTTTTCTTTGTGTAGTTATAGTATGCTAGTACTGGTGCTGAAGTAAAGGCTCCCTTAAGGGCCTTAAATAATTTGGCTTATTCTGGTCCCTATAGCCATCCGATATCCTTCTTTAGGAGTTTTGTTATAGGTGTAGCGATAGTAGAGTAGCCTTAGATAAATTATTAGTAGAAGTTCGCGAAGCTAAGAAATTGTTATAGTTCTTTAATTAATGTTGGGTTCTTCTATTCCTATAAGGCCTGTATCTTCTTAGGGTCTATAGTTATGCTATTAGTCGAGATAATTAAGCCGAGGTATTTTATTTTAGTAGAGTAGAACTTAGACTTATTAATATTAATCTAAAGTCTAGTATTGCCGAGTCTTTGGATAACTTTATTTATATACTTAGTATGCTTAGCGTGTGTTTTAGAAAAGACAAGGATGTTATTAAGGTAGGAAGTGCAGTAGTTGTTAAGGGCGTTATATAGAATATAGTTAATATAGTTTTAGAACATAGCGGGTGCGTTATAAAGGCTAAATAGTATAACTAGTATCTTATAGAGTCCGAACCGGGTAATAAATGCTGTAAGCTATTTATGGCCCTTTGCAATCCGGATTTGGTTAAACGCAGCAATTATATTAAGTTTAGTAAAGTATTTGGCGCTATAAAGTACGTCAAGTGTCTTGTGGATTAGTGGCAGTGGGTATTAATTCTTAATAGTGACTGTGTTTAGGCCTTGGTAGTTATAGCAGATTTATACACTACCGCCAGGCTTAGTAGCGAGGAGGAGTAGTATAGTAGCTAGTAAGGTTGATTTGCGGATAAAACCCTTATCTAGTATCTTATTAATCTACTTCTTTACACACCTAAGTTTAGTAGGTGAGAGTGGTCTATTTTTATAGTATAGGGCCTGGTTTCCGGGGGTGATCTTAATTTTATAGTCCTATAGTTAGTAAGGGGGCAGCTTATCTACGTTTTTAGGGAGGAAGTGCTTAATATATTTACTAAACTCCTTTGGTAGGCGTTGTAGAATGTCTTTATAGGTCAATCCTAGTTTGCCTTTTAGGAATTTTTTAACATTAGTGTTGACTATCTTCCGATATAAAAGCTTGGGTTTAGTTTTTAGATTTGTCTTAAGGAAGTTATAAAAATAGGGGGGGAGCACTTTACAGGCTTCCTTTATCATATAGTTGCCTTCTATTAGCTAGCGGAAAGACCTTTCTAATAGGTTCGGTACTTCTATTAGGCCTATAGGCAGCTCTTTAAGCAGCTATTAGTGCTTATCTTATTTAACTAGTTCTACTAGCTCTGCTATATAGATCCTTATCACCTTTACGTCTTTTTGTTTACAGAACTGGGTAAAATTAACAGCGTAGGTGCATTTAATATTGTCCAGGTTGGGGCATGTCTAGCTCTCCGGTGCTACGGCTGGGCTGGCATAGCTCGGTTGGCCTGGGGGGGCGGAAACGAGACGGCGGCCCTGTATGGTACGCGCGGGAGATAGGTATAAGGTTAGGCGTTATAGTGGCGCGGTTTCTATTATCTGGGTCTTGGTAGTTCCATAGCTAGTCCTTGCTGTAACGCGAGCTATAGTGTGCGTATATAGCATATGGCTTAGTTCTAGGTGTTAGGCTAGGCGGCTGGGGTTTAAACGGTACCTAGGTTGGGGTTAGATTCTTAATAGTAGTGGCGCAAAGCGGACCTTCTTCCTTGGTCTTAGTAGGGCTGGCTGGCCTGTTGTTTTAGTCTTAAGTGCTAGGTTAGTCCAGTCTTCCACTATCTTGTTTCTTTGCAGCTGTATAGGCTCCCCTTTATTAGGAACGTCTTCTATTATTAGGGCTTTGTATATAGTCCTAGGCACTAGGCTTAGTAGTGCTAAGTGTCTATATAGGGCGTCCCTGCTAACGTCGGCTATCCCCCACGGGAGGTAGTGCCTAGAGTAGTAGTCTAAGTTAAAGCGGATCTTGAGTTTCCTAAAGCTAGGATAGGGCTTATGCTTCTAAAGCTAGGGTATACCTAGGATAATTAGGGTAGTGGGCGAGAGTTTGGTAATAAAAAAGAGCATGGCTTTAGTATAGAGGCCAATTAACATTTAGGCGGTGAAGTAGTCCGTAATAAGCGAAGTTGGGATATTATTTATAAGGCGCAGTGGCCTAGGTGCTAGCAGCTTCTTAGTTATAACGTTATACTTTTTTATAATAGACCCTGCGTCGGCAAATGCTATTATAGTACTACTAGAGTCCACTAGGCTTACTATATTAATATAAACTTGGGGGTATGGGTTATGTAATAAGGAGAGTTAGGTTTAAACAAGGATTAATTTCTTATTATTATTTACTGATCTAAGATTAAGTGGCAGTTTACTAATAGAAAGGACTAATTAATCTAGTAATAGGGACCTAATCTTCTTATTTTCCTCCTTATATAGTTTAGACCCTTAGGCGCGACTTAGTCCAAGGGTCTGCCTTTTAATAACTAGGGTACGGGGCTGTCTTAGTGGGGTAGTCTAGTATCTGTCTGGCTGGCGGTGTCGGTCTCTGTTTTGGTTGGGGTATAGGAAGACAATATCTTGCTAATGACGTAGCTATGTTTATATTCGCTAGCGCGAAGTTACCAATACTGGGCGTTATTAACGGGTTGGGCTCCTATATAGGGCATAGTTTAGAGTAACTGAGCCATAGGGTTAAAGGGGGGGGGTCGTCTACTGCGGCTATAATAGGCTCCGCGGTCGCCGCGTCTATAATGGACTCTATAGTTGCCGCGTCTGTGGTTATTTATTCGCGTCGTTTAACGGGGTGGCATTAGGACTAGGTTTACTATCTTAGCGGGGTTATAGGCATCCTTCCAGTGGCCAGGTAGGCTATAGGTAAGGCACAGTCTATTATTAACGCGGCGCTTGCGCTTTATATTTAAGATTCTATTAAGGTCCATAGGTTCTCCAGTTACTACTAGGGTTAGGGTTAACATAGGGGCAGGGGCTTAGGTAGGTAGGTGGTAGTTAGCGTTCTTCTTAAGGTTGGCTTAGTATATATAGTTCATGAGGTTTTTAGTGAATACATCCATCTACTTGCTCCAACCTATATAGTCGCTATTATTGATTTTGTGGGCCAGTCTAAGTACCAGCTCTTCTATCTTTAGAGAGATAAACTTTTGGAGTAGGTTTACCTTCTGTTTATCTGTCTTCTTAGCGCGGACTATTAGCTTATTAAGCTCTCCCTTCTAGGACCAGTAATTACGCTCGCCTTAGGGGAAATGGTTAAGCTTATTCTTTGCGACCTAGGTTGTGTTAAGGACCTTATAGTGGGCAGTAAGGTCTTTAAGCATATCTTCCTTAGTAGGCCATTTCCATATAGATGTGTTATTTAGGTTCTTGTATATAAGCTCTAGGCCCTGCTTAATAAACTTATAGGCCTTATCCTCTAGTATATCCGAGATGTAAAGGATCTAGGACTAAACTGTGTTAAAGTAGTCCTAGTCCCAGTCAAAGACTCCCTTAATTTTAATGTGCTAGGTTTTAAAATTAGCTTATCATTCTAGCGGGGTGCCTTTTCCGCTAAATATTAGCGGGTTTTTAGATCTCCATTTTTTCTGCTAAGTTACTACTGTTGTTATAGGGGTTAATTGTTTTAGAATGGTAATAGTCTCTACCTAGGAGTTAATAGTTTCTGTCTGGGAAGCAATAAGGGTATTAAGGTTTCTGTTAGCTTTCTTATTAGTGGTGTTTGTGTTATACATGCACTATAGTCCTGCTTTAATATTGTTAAGGAACTTATTGGTATAGTTAACAAGGGTAAGGTAAGCTTTACTAGGCTTAAAGGTTTTAGGGTATAGTAGGGAGCGGCAGATTGTCTACGCGATATTGGGGTATATCTTTGTAAATAGGTCTGCGAAAACGTTATGGGGGTTCTAGGTTTCGGCTATTTTAATGTCGTTGGTGTCGCCTATCTAGGCACTAGGTAAAAACTGAGGATTGTTCTAGGACTGTGCTGGGGATGTGTTGGTTTTAGTAAAGGCGCGTACAGGTCGCGATTGCTCTGGGGCAGAGGTTAATTGGCTAGGGTATAGGGAATTAGTAATCGCAATAGGGCGCAAATTAAAGATACTACAAACTGTTATAGTGCTGCAATGAAGTAGACTAAATAACTACGTTATAGTATGAAGAGGGGAAGAAGGTGGAAAGGGGGTATTGTATATAAATAGTAGGGCCGGCCGCCAAGTTGCTAGTGGTGGGCCAGCCAACAGTAGGGAATAGTACGAGACAGTATAAAACAGTATGCGTTAGGTTAGTGCCGTGACAACAACCTTTAGTATATCTTTCTTTAAATCTAGTTGGAATCCCTAGATCCTCTTCTTATTCCAGTTTATTTAACTATTTTACTTTAGGCGTCCCTGCCTTAGGCCTATTAGTAATTCTTTATATAGGTACTCTATTCCTTATATGTCCTAGTTTAGCTAATCTCTAATCTAGTTTTTGCTCTTACTATGCGATAATTCTTGCTTTAAATTTATCTATAGTTTCTTATTTTCTATATCTTGCAGCTAGATCCTTAAAGTTGTCTTACTTCTTAATCTTAGTATTAACTTTTTAATCTTTAGGCTAAATACTGCGTTTACCTAGAACTAATATTCTTATTTGTTCCCTAAACTTGTAGTTCTTAAACTTATGTCCTATACTTATTCGTTTATCTTTAAACTAAGTTACTACCCTTTCCTATTGGTTTTCGTCTGTTATAGGTTCTTAGGTATATCTTATCTTATCTTAAGAATCTTAAGCCTATAGCCTTTTACCTTTATTAAGTGGTAAGCTAGTACTAGCAGTCATCTGCTTGCTTAATCGTCTTTAGATATTACTCCTTTTATCTTATAAAGCAATAGATGTTATATTTAATAGTATTATAATACCCGTTACTAAACCGCGTTTTATAGTGGTCTTAGTTTCTACTTCTATTGCGTTATTAAGGTTTAAGCGCCCCTAGTTAGCCTCCTTTTCTTCCTTATCGCTATTAATTAATAAGTATTTTAACTCTATTATTATTGTTGCTAATCTTTATCTATACGTTGCTGTAATATCTTAATCTAGCTTATAGAGTTAATCTTGTTCTTTATTTAACTCTCTAGTTCCTTTAAGTCCTCTTAACTCTAGCTTTTATGGCTAATAGCTTGCGCTATACTTGGCGTCCTTATAAATTTAGCATGCATTATTATAACAAAACGCGAAGTGTCTAACTGTATACTCCTATGTGCTATATAACCTCTTTAGAAAAACTTTCTGAATCTTGACTCTGGAGCTCTTGCTGTACCCGGCCTAAAAAGACTAAAACCAACCAAAAGAACCCTGAAAAACACCCAGAGAACCCCCCTGAGATACATGCATCGCAGGGGAGGCACACGTTGAACGACGGTGGTTCGCACTCGCGCGTGACCGCCAGAACTATGCCTAGCAATGGCCCTCCACAACAAAGATGGGCGAATACCACACTATAAAGCGGAAATACCTTTACTAAGAAGGCATCTAACAAAATATAAAGCCTATTAGACGCGTCTAGTATCTAGAATTATAGGGGAGTAACCGTTAGCTATAATAATTTAATATAGCTAGTAGAATGGCTCCGCCAGTCTAGTAAACCTTAGGCGCCCCTCTAGCAAACCCTTAATTAAATCCTCTAACGGCTAAGTAAAATTAAAAATAAATAAAAACCCCCCTTACTAGCGAACCGCACCTAGGCCGCCATAGCTACGCTTTTATAGCATAGGGAACTTAACCCCCTTAAGACAATAACTAGGTATATAATTATAATATAACTAAATATAGGAAAAGCAGAGGGACTTAGGGGATAATTAGAAACAGAAGTTCTTACAGAGATTTGTAAAAAGGTCTATAACGCTGTTACAGTCCAATACCTTAAAAGTAGAGACATTAGAGTCACCCTAAAGGACTAATAGGTAAAGGAATGAGCCATAAGGGTAGGGGACAGGCTAGGAGAGCGTATTAGCATAAAAGTACTCCGTAAGGACTACCTAGTTAAAGTCCTAGCGGTTCCCATAAGCCTTAGGGTAGAAAAGGGACACTAGGCGGATAACACAGCAATTATATAGGAGATAGTAAGATAAACGGAATGCCTTATACCAGGACTTAAGATCACTAAATCCAATAGCTTTAATAGGAAAATGCAAACCAAGCAAACAACAAAAATAATAAGAGGATATAAGGGTCGCTAGAGACTTACTAGGGAGACACTAGACAAACACATAGCTCCCTTATTATTAGCATATATACACTAGGAATATAAAAACTTCTTATCTAGAAAGGAATAATTATAAACAGCCTTATATATAATATAAGGCTCTATAACTATAGACTACACCTAGAACAATGCTACCGCTATGTATAATGGGGACACATCCAATCCATATACGCAGCATAGGTGTGCTGCGGCCACTATGCAGGCCCCTATAATACAAGACTGCTTAAATCAAGACTAAATAAAATACGTAAACTGCCACCAAAGCACATATAAGGCGTAAGAGAGAGAAGACTGCATTAAATACAGGAGATAGAAGGCAAGGGCTTAACAGCTACGGGAATAACTGCACGCTAGGTTATATAAATAGAAACAACAAGCGATAAGCTAGGGGGGCATAGGTGCCTTTCCAGCGTTTCCTACCTTTAATACTGGGGGGCTAAGCTAGCCATCCCAAGCCTTAACGGGCCAGAAGCGACGCTGCGTGATATTACTAAACCGTATAGGGATATAAGGGTCATAGGGGATACAAGGGAGAGGACGCCCTATAGGAAGACCCTTATAGATAGCTACAGCAAGCTTAAGACCAGGAAAATTAAGAATTAGACTTAACGCAGTAAATATAATATTTACAGCCAACTCTTAAAGGGTATATAGCCAACTAGTAAAAATAGGGGAAGAACCAGAGATAATAATAGATTTAGATATAGAAGCGCTAGTAGGAATACAAGATATAGGAATAGAAAGCTTTACATAAAATAAATAGTAACTAGGGTATAGATATAAGAGACAGAAGTTCTAAATGTCTTAGAGAAAGTAGAAATAGAAGAAGTAAGAAATAAAGGAGAGGCAAAGGACCCTTACTGGGGATCCGCTACCTATCCATTATACAGTACAACTGCGGTAATACAAACTACCGTCTTGCAAGGCCCTTACTAGACAGCCTAGATTTAGAGAAACACCATATCTTTACTATACAAGAGCCGTATTATAATGCCTATATATAATTAATATACTGCTCCTAAGGATTCTAGCTCCTATATAAACCAAAAGCAGCTATATATATATGCTTTATAATCAGCAAGGCTATCAGCCTATCCTTATAGTTATGGCAGGCAGTTAACCCAGATATTGTAGTTATAATAATCCAGACATATAGGGGACTGGTATAGATTATTAATGTATATAACCTTAAGATCAAAGGGGTCCCATAAACAGAGAACATTATATTAGTAATAAGCTTACTAGGAACTGAAGGCATAGAGTCTATCCTATTAGGAGATATAAACCTCCACTACCTGTGGTAGGGGGGTATCTATATTGCTGCTAAACGATAGGCAGAGTGCCTACTAAGAGCTATAGACACCTAGGGCCTTAAGCTGACCACCTCCCTAGGAGCAATTATATGGCAATAAGGTACCGCCAGAAGTATAATTAACCTTACATTTATGGACGAAGGCCTATACTAAAGACTTAAAAGGTGCAACCCTAAAGAAGAATAGGTACTCGCTTTAGACCATATCCCTATCCAGATACAGCTAGATCTAGATATTAAGGCGCAACTAAATAGCAAAAGGTACGCAATAAGAAAGCTTAAAATAGACAGCTTCCTTAATATAGTTAAATAATAACTTTAAGATCTAGAAGAAATCTACCTAATATTAAACAAGCAAGGCTTATTAGCTACCCCTAAGGAAATTAACCAAAGGCTAGAAAGGATCTAGGTAGCAATTAAAAATAGGCTAGAAGAGTACTACCTAGTCTTACAACCGGGCCCCTATGCGCAACACGTATAGTCCGTATAATACGCGGCTCTTGTTGCCAGCCAACGACAAGCAAGAAGAAAATACACAAGCAGCCATAATCCTAAGGATAAGAGACAATATAAAGACACAAGAAACCAGCTAAAGAATACCCTAAAAAAAGAAGTAAGGAATAGCTGGAGATGGTTTATAAATAAGCATACTATTAACCCGAGCCTCCCCCACAATAAAGGTCTTTGGAGGATAGCAAAATAGGCAAAGAGAAAGGCGGGATGTCTAGTAGAAGACCTACACCTTCCACCCCTGCGAAGACTAGGTAAATTACTAGCCATAAGAGACAATAATAAGAAGGCAAAGATCCTTATAGAATTTTTTCCCCCTAACCAGCTTTAGTAGACCTTAGCGATATTATAGGCGAAGCACCAGTGACCTACCTAAGGTGTAACAGTTCACCAGCACTGTGCTGAGACATGAGATCGTCGCCTAAGAGGCTCCGAGACACAATCGACGCTACCCTCGTATGTCTCGGATATGGTCAATATTGAGTCATAGACTTCGGAGTTCGGGGTCTACTTTCATGTATTTAGTTCACTTGATTT
>Ga0307507_10009917_pt1 | contig 12516 bp, 18 predicted proteins | sample 7_EM_MG_FD_207223 | JGI IMG/M metagenome (GOLD analysis project Ga0307507, IMG submission 207223) | Populus trichocarpa ectomycorrhiza microbial communities from riparian zone in the Pacific Northwest, United States - 7_EM | ecosystem: Host-associated > Plants > Roots > Unclassified | place... | reverse complement strand
TCCCAACCAACTGTTTGCGGTCGTCATATAGATGGAAAGTATCGGTAAAGAAACAGATAATCTCCAACATGGAATAGAGATTAGCGTTGGTCATACCTTCAGAGGCCCAGAGGCCTCCGAGCATAGTATCACGACTGTCGGAAGCGTAGATGTAAATATCACGCCACGCTAAGCGATCAGTGGGCGGCGAGTTTGGCAGACTATCTTCATCTGTCACAAACATGCTTTGATGAAAAGGGAGGAAAAGTTTGTGCTAAGGTAGAAGGAATGGTTGCGATGGAGAGTTATGGGATAGGTTGCAAGGTGGTGACAAAAAGAAGCGATCATACACAAACATTAACTGGCGACCGGGTAATCCGTGATTATATAAGCTCAAAAACCGTGATAAACAGTTTAGGCCTCCACCCTTAACCTTAACTCATTTCTGGTGTCATATAATATGTCGAGCTAATAAGGTTTCAAAAGCAAAATATATTACCATTGTTTTGTTTTTTGTTTAAGCTAACATGTTTACAATTGCACTAGTAGAGAGCGCTGGTCCAACCCTAATGCCGACTTGAGAGAAAGAAGAGAAGAGCCCATAGTAGATAACACACAACTCCATGAAATACAACAAAAAAAGGAAAAAAAAAACACCCGCGGTCACCCAGTATTTCCGTACCCATTTCATTAAGTCATTAAACTGAGACGATTAGGCCCCCATGGCATCATCCGATGTTTGCGACGCAACATCTAACCCCAAGTCCATATTAGGCATATCTCTGCGCTCACTCCTCATTCTTTGCTCGGCCCATGCCCTCAGCCTAACTAAACGGCGAATCTTGGCTTCTTTGGGCACGCCTTGTACTTCGAGAATCGCTTCGTTGACTTTAGCCGCCACTTGTCTTCGCAATGCCGGGTCCATCAGCTCTGCGAGGGGAGGAGCTAGATTTTCCATTGGGAAACATAGAAGCGCCATTGTGCGTTCAAGATCTTGCAAGAACTTTGAATTACCAGGCGCTCGAGGTGCTAGATGAGTGGTAGCAAATGCCAACGCTTCGGCGATGTCACCATCGGGAGATTGAGTGCAGTTTCGAATTAATTCGATAAGTTGGAGTCTTAAGAGTGAAAAATGCAGAGGAAGGTTCGTCTCGAGAAGCTACGCCAACTTGAAATGTTAGTAAGCCGCGAAAACCATAAATGTGCGAATATCAGAACCGAAAAAAAACTCAATGAGACATGCTCATGTTGAAGACTGAAGTTTTGACTATAATTTTCATCACTAGCCGAAAGGCGCAGTGCGCTATCCTGAAAATAATCATCGCAATATATATATATATATAAAGCAAGAAACGAGAAATTTAAAATTGAAGGGAAAAATTCCACTAACTTCGGGATGCAACTCATTGATTCTTTCAATTGCAGTCTGGATATCCCCGTGATGGATTGCATGACGAATATCAACCCGTTCTTGGATGGAATCAAGGTCAACCTGATGTGACATATTCGCTTCCTGAGCGAAGTTGACCGCAGCGGATTTATATCCCTCGATAATGAGATAATTCATGACCAGAGTGTTAAGGTCCCTACCATCCCAAAGATTAGCCACTCGATCCAGCTAAAATTCCATCCCATAGATAAGGAGTAGTAGAAAATGAAATGCCAACAGAAAACAAGGGCATTATCAGAAATCAAGTTAACATATTCTCTAACATGGTAATTTCAGAGAGATTCCCAACTTGTACACATCGCATCATTTTGTCCAGTATTATGAGGGGAAGATGAAGGTTAAAAAAGTAGTGGGGAGAAGCCTGTCCAGGGCCTACGTTTTAGAAACTTTCACCTCGTCCACCTTCTTCTCCCAGTCCGCCCCAAGGGCCTTGCGCGAGGAGGTAGTTGTTGAGTGACTCTAAATGTCAAAGATTCCAATAAGCAAATACCCGTAGTTGGAAGGTTCTCAGAATTCGGGACGTACCATATTTGCCGGATAACAGACGAGGCACCCAAACGGGTGAGTGTTAAGAAGAAAGAAAGACGAAAGAAAGAGGGGTGGAGGGGAAGAGAGGAAAGAAAAAAAAGGATGAAATGGGAGGGTTGGGGCTCGGATTGAGGTTAGCGTGTTTGTGTAAAAAAGAGTACCGGTACTCGAGTACAAGTACTCGCTGGCGGAGGGATGAGACAAGAAGAAAAAGGCTTGGAGGTTGGAGGGAAGGGAAAGGAGATGGTCTTCACGATCTGATTGACCATAAAGTGGAGGAGAGCGATGTGAATTGTGCCAAGAGCCTCCCTCATTGAGAACGCATCAAGCGGGTAAATACGGTCCTCGTACAAGTACAGCAACCCACGGCGAAGCGAGTCCACGGTAAGGCGAGAACGCCCATAGAACTTTAATAGGTCAGAATTATTTGTATGGGCATTCTGGTGGACTCGCTTTGCCGTAGAATACTGTATATAGTCTGTTATGATGTTTACGGTAGGTGGTAGACGACGAACGAATACTATTCAATTTAGGGTTGACTTTTGATTTATGACCCCCGTTGGTACTTGTATGCTTAGCCAGCTCAGGTATGAGCCCGGACAAAAAGACACGATAGCGGTAGGCTAGCGCTTCTTGGCATTAGACTGTGCGCAATAGAAAAAGTTCAAGTCCTATTCATCTCCAGCCCACGATGATACTCCCCCACACCACCGAACCACAAAAAGCCAAACCGTTTAATCACCCACTATGGCAACTACTGCGCTTTCAAGAAATTGGAGGCAGCTCCAAAAGACGGTGGGAAAGGCCCCCTCTGCCACCTCAACCAATTCTTTAAAGCGCAAGTCCCCATCCGTCGAAAGCCCCACCACCAGTAGCGGCTCGGCCACCACAAGTGCGAAAAAGACAAAACGAGCGAGGTGAGTCCAAACACCACATCTCCCTGCCAGAAGCATAAAGGGATATGTCATACTAACGCATGCAAAAGAACCCCGCGCAGCACAGCTGCCACCGCCACTATAACTAACCCCGCAAACCCGCCCTCGATACCGCAAACTTCTAAACCAGCCCCAACCTTAAAAGTACCAAAAATGACCATCACCACCCCAAAACCCTCTGCGGCGCTGGCACTTTGGGCAGAGGATAATGACATCCCCCCCGCAGATCTACGAAAAGCATACAACCTACTGCCAGCCAGTACCACCCTTCTACCCCCCACTGGCTCTGCCATAGAACCCGAGGCATCGGGGGCATCCTCAGCAACCGAAACCGGAAAATACGTCTCACTCGACTGCGAAATGGTCGGTGTGGGTGGTCCCACGAACGAGCGCTCCGCGCTCGCTAGAGTCTCGATAGTCAACTATCACGGACACGTAATCCTAGACACGTTCGTGCGGCCGAAGGAGAAAGTTACGGATTGGAGGAGTTGGGTTAGTGGTGTCATGCCTGTGCATATGATTCACGGTACCTTACCCCGTTCTTTCTTGCTGGGCGGCAGCAACACAGCTAATGGCGTGGGTAGCGAGGGAATTCGAAGATGTACAAAAAGAAGTTTCCGCCATTCTCATGGATAGAGTTCTTGTCGGACATGCAATTAAGAACGATCTCGGGGTGTTGCTATTGAGTCACCCGAGGAGGGACATTCGGGATACCAGTCGACATCCTGGATTCAGAAAGCTGAGCGCTGGGCGTACGCCGGCGTTGAAGAAACTTGCCCAAGAAGTACTGGGGATTGAGATTCAAGGGGGGGAGCATTCCAGTGTTTGTTTATCCTTCTCTCTTGATGGTAGTGGGGACTAATGAATGGGTGGGTGGATAGATTGAGGACGCACGAGCTTGCATGCTACTATATAGAAAATTCCGCGATGAGATTGAAAAATTGCATAAGCCAAAACTGCCTCAGCCAAAGGGTGCATATGCCAAGTCAGGTAGGAAGAATAGGAAAAAGAAAAGGAAAAAGGAAGCTTAAGTATTGTCATGTTTATGTCGTAGTTTTAATCAATACCCTTGTATCCTTCCGTTTCTACTTGCACTAGAGCTAGGATGTTAACCAGTCGACTCGTTTAGAATAGTAATTTCTCCTTAGTTATAGTTCGTGGTAATCTTAAATTTCATCAGACTTTTCCTTTTTCCCCTTTTCTCTGCGGTGCATGGTATCATGTTGTGTTTGATAGCTGTCGAGCAGCGGCAGCGACGGAAGAAATGGAAAAGTGAAGGAGGAAAGAAAAAAAAGTGAATCATAAAGGGATGCCCTCGTATAGTTCCATTGCACCTTCTCTTGCTATAGTAAAGATAATGTCGTTCAGGATCTTGGCTTTGAACCCGGCCTCGCAATAGGCAAAGTAGTACTAATTTATATCAGTCATGCCAATCTTCAAGGGATTTCCGGGGGGGGCGAAGGAGAACAAAAAGAGGATACTCACCTCCCATTTTCTATTGAAAACCTTAACGTCCTCTTCACTCATCCCCGGATGCTCCTTTCTCAAGGCGGGTGCGATTCGATCATGGAAGGCCCTGAGGAAGTTCTCCCTCCAGACACGGAGGGTCCTGGTATAGTGACCACCAATGTTCTCGACGGAGTCAATGACCAGGTTTCCGTTACTACCCTTATTGACAGCGTTCATGAGCTGCGTATTCGAGGGGAGGTATCCGCCTGGGAAGATATATTTCCTGATAAAGCTACCTTCTGTTAGTAACGTTGTCTTTCTCAATTAATAGAGACCGGGGAGGGAGGGTACTCATTCCCCTTCGCATAATTCTTATGCCTCTGCGAATGATCAGCTGTGACCGAAGACCTATGATATTTTACCGGGATCACAAATTAGGTTTACTTACACCTTCAGGCATGGTGATGCACTGGAACACAGCGATTCCACCATCATCCTTGAGCATGCAATCCGCGACTTCAAAATATTTTTCCAGATATTCCTCACCGACAGCTTCGAGCATCTCTATACTAACGATCTTATCGAACTTCCTCCGTGGGGTAGGCAAAGCACGATAATCGCAGAGCAGCACATTAATTTTATCTACCATTCCCGCCGCCGCAATCCGCTCCTCCGCGAGGGCCTTCTGCTCCACGGATAGTGTTAGGGAGGTAACCCGACATCCAGTTTGCGCGACAGCCTCCATGGCAAAACTTCCCCAACCGGTGCCTATTTCGAGAACGTGGTCCGTGGACTTGATCCTGGCGGAGGCGATCAGCCGGCGGAGCTTCGTGTACTGCGCCGCTTCCAATTCCCCCGTGGTGGTGGCGGGTGCATCGGCTGGCGAGGGGGGGAAGATGGCGCAGGAGTAGGTCATGTCCGGAGAAAGGAATGCCGCAAACATCTCGTTGGAGATGTCGTAGTGGGCGGAGACATTCAGGAGGGAGTTTTGGAGGTTGTTGGCGCTTCTTAGGAGTGACGTTAGGGGGTTTGTGAGAGTTGAAGAGATTGTGCTCGTGTTGGAGAGGTTGTGGCGGTTTTGTATGAATATATGTGGTGATTTGTTAGCTTGGTTGTTTGCTTATATATTTGTTGGTTTGGAACTACTTGGAAGAAGCCTGTGAGATCATTGCAATCTACTTCTCTTAACATGTAGGCTTCTGAGAATCCCTTTTCAGATATTAGCTTCTCCGCCCCTGCTCACCACCAACCAACCAACCAACATACGGAGCCCAAATATACCATATCAGCAAATAAAAACAACCTCACCCAGAACATCTCCTTCAGAACCGTAAGTTCCACTTGCGGCTTCCCACTACCACCACCGCCACCACCGAAAACCACCCGTCTCCCATCCATGAGAGTAACAACCAACCTTCCATCCTCAATCCTACCCAACAGTCCGAAAACCGCCCGCATGGACAACCAAACCAGCGGTTCCCAGGTAATACTCCTAGAGATCTTCCATGCATTGTCGAAGGCTGTAGTGAAAGTATTCATGTTGGCTTTTTTCCCTCCGTAACTTCCACAATCGTAGCCTAGGTACGAGGAAGGGGGGACCAAAGAGCTGAAGAAAGAGAAAGAAGGCAAAAAAAAAAGCGATATGACACTCAACGAGCTCAGTGCTAGCAGTTGCTAACGGACGTAAGGTTGCGAGGTGGAACTCTATTATCTTGCATTGTACTATACAGATGCACCCCTCTATGAGATCCCCGACCCCCAGTTCACCCTAGACACTACACTACACTACCCGCGCTCCATAAGGAATTGAAAATGAAAATGAAAATGAAAAAAAAGAAGAAGACGGGACACGAGACGAGGTCCCCATCCATAACTCAATGACGAGTACACTTCCTCCAAGCCCTCCTGCAAGCACAATGGAAGGGAGAGGAGAAAAGTAAGGGAAAAACGATTCATGTGTGCGCAAATTGTACACATCCGGACATCACAAGCCTCACTATAATCCAGGGACCTCCACTTTGGCTTCAACGAGAGAGAGGTATAATACTATGCAGGTTAGGTACTGTATGTACGAGCCCGAGACGAAGTGATCAGATGTCGCCGGGTGATCCACCATGATTGAATAGAGTTGTGGGGATCGCAGATTAGGGTAGGGTAAGTTAAGAGCGGGTGCTGGTTTCGGCCACGAATACCACATTATACCACAGTGTACTTATGGTAATAGTATCATAGTAGAGAATATCTGAATTATTTTGTTTAATTTATTTATTTGTTGTATCTGTGGGGTAACAACGAGCTGAGGCGGGTTCGCCAGTGAGGAGGGATCCCTTTTTTATGTTTCCTCCTCCGGCGCTGTATGTTCCCGGGGGACATGAAGTGGTTAGGGTTTCCTGAAATGGGCTTGTTCGCTCCCACTGCTACTAGCAGGTGTTCCATAACACTGACCTCATGTAGTATCATAATAATATTATCATAGCCAGGTAGTCAAGTAGTAAGAGACACGATACCTACACACCGGAACAAACACCACTTCAAGAACTTTCACAATGAGAATCTTAAAGAGCAGTATCCCTTCTTTTCAAACCCTCCATTTTCAAATCCGAGATGAAGATGCTGCCTAAGACATACCTCCAAACGACCGTAGGCTAGGGCACTATTATGCCTCCGCACCGCAAGAAAATATATATACCCCAGCTTTTGCATAAACATCGGAGTTCCTGTACTATAAGGGCAGCGGTCACTTTCGGTGTATAATATGATACCGGTAAAGTATTTCAACCATGGCTAAGAGCGTATCACAGCAGCAATACCAACATCCGTAACGGGTCCTTGCAGAATGTAGATAATTCCTACCATAGCTCAGCCGAAAATGTCCCTGCAAAAGTCTTTCGTGGTACCGTTTCAGGTACAAAAAAAAATTCCGATACGGGAGCATACCGATAGATGAGTACCTTTTTTTCTTTTTCTTTTCCATCCTTATTTCTCTCTCCTCCCGGGTAAGCGCGTTTCTAGTGTGTTAGATATAGAGTCTCGCGAAGGGGGGTGTAGGAACTATCATAGGTGACATGGGGGTTCAATCATGGGGTGCAGAAGGGTCATGGCGCATCACTCGGGTAGAACTACCCTCCTTTCTCGCTCCTCCCACCAAAATTTCTCAGAGGGTTATTTTGGTATCATTTGATAAGAGGGTATTCGCAGTTGTTTATTTCGATAAACTAGAAGTTAACCCTCTTATTGGAGTGGGTGTCGAGTCTTGTCGAGGACTTTCTATATTTTGATAATATCTAGTGGTCATGGGGTTGCTACTCTCTGCTGGCTAGCCAGGAAGTCACGAGGCGCTTGGGATTGCCCGGTGATCAGCCGGTTTCCCATCGACCACGGTAGTAAGCATATTATACTACAATTTGATTATTATTATAGCCGGTAATTTGGATTTACATACCGGTACGAGGGCTTCGCTTTGCCCCCTACCGGGTGGTATACTTTGGGGGGGGGAATGACGGGATTAAGCATAGGCTTCCATGAAGTGTCGGAGGGTCACACAGAGCAGATGATCATTGGAACAGATTGTCTCTTTAGGGGGGTATATGGGGCAGTTTGGTTCTTGAGGAATGCTCTCTGGTGGTATGGTATGTCTAGGATTTGTATGTGGATTTTGATGGAGCTGGGTAGGCATATTTTGCCTGGTTTTAGCTTATGTACAAGTTCACTTGTAGGAGCAGGAGATTTCACATTGGGGTTTGGGCTAGTCATCACTTGCTTAACTATGTTGTACCAAGGGTTTTGGGTGAGTCTGGTGAAGTCTTTCTCATTGATGGACATCCTGAGCAAGGAAAAAATGCTTGGCACCAACCACTTGATGACAGGTATATAGCGGTATTTAATAAGGAAAAACTTGAAAGTACGAGCTTGGCGACAAAATTCATCGGCACCTTGGCGGCTACTTCCATCTCCATACAACCAGGGACAAAATGTTAACCACAACCCCACAGAAGACCTCCTGCCATGGTGAATGGACAACACCAGTTCGTGTAAGAGTACTGGAGAGGCTTTCATTAGGCTATAATAAAAGTGAAGTATCTCATCAAACTGGGGTTCAACGGCAGGCAATTCAAGAGGGGGTAAAAAAACCGTTCTCCCGACGATTGGGTAAACAGTGTTCGGGCTGTTCACACAGCCTCACCCCTACCGATATACGGCATATCATTTATGTGTTATGGCGGTACTGGGAGGGAAGAAGACTCTGTTGGAGAAGATTAGGACAAGAGTCTGATTGCAGTGTGTCAGAAAGGAGTATTCAGCGAGCTCTGACTGCTGAAGGATATACCCGCTACAAAGCCTGCAAGAGGCCCTTTATCAATTGGAATGCCCAGAAAGCCCGTCTAGCTTACTCAAGCAAGCATCTCCATCAGCTCAGGAGCTATTGGCCTGCACACATCTATGGGGATGAGGTTACTTTCGACACCTCTCATCGAGGGTCGGTATGGGTAACACGACTATCCAGTGAGCGCTACCACAAGGACTGTATTCAGCATACTTTTAACAGTGGTCGCGCATCAGTCCCTATATGTGGTGCAATTAGTCATAAGGGGAAATCATCTCTCGTCTTTCTTAAGCCCACAGGGGAGCATGGAATTACCGCAGACAACTACCATCACCAAGTCCTTGTTCCTATAGTATCGGCAGCCTTTCACAACTCTGCAGTTGGATTTTTAGCATTGCCTGAGTGTCAGTTTGTCAAAGACCAAGCACCATGACATGGGACACGAAAGGCTTTAGTGGAGGTCAATAAGGAGTTAGGCATTCTGGTTCATGAAAGACCTCCGAGTCCTGCATCTCTGAATCTCAATCCTATTGAGAACGTATGGTGAATCAAAAAGCAGTGCTTCAAAGCTCGACCGTACTTCCCAGGAATGTATAGTGCAATGTGCAAAGCAGTGCAAGAGGAGTGGGATAGGTTGAAGCCTTCAGATTGAAACCCTTTGATTGAGTGTATGTCGGAATGATTAAAGAAATGCAGGAAGCGTCATGGTATACAAACAAAATGATAATCATCTCTAGCATGTATACTATAATATAGTCATCCAGCTACTTGAAGAATCATTACACTCATGTTGCTATAATGTAGTTATTACTAGTATGTGATATTAGGTGCCGACAAATTTTGTCGCCAAGATCATACAGAATAAAAAAGTCGACCTGGTGACGGTTGTGCCTGGTCAACTCACCTTCCTCACATAAAGTAAATTATTATTTCTATAGTGTAGAGAAGGTTAAAGAATATGGAGTGGAGTGGGTGATTCTGAGCTCTGCACATGATATTTACAGTATCAGCAAAAACACATTCTCCTTGAGACGGACACAGCCTGCATCCGGAGAGAATGTATTTCCCCTATGTGTTCTGTGCTCCATAACCATCCACATATGTTCTTTTTCATCCCTTGTGCCTAGTGCCTCCCAATACCAATATCCCCCTCCCATGTACCCAGTCCACTAGTTGTGACAGCCTTCCATCCCAACACTACTCTCAACTTCTTACTTGCTTACTTTCTTGTCTGTCAACATCCAGCGTACCCATGTGGCGTACCTAGCACTAGGACCTGTTTTCTCCTACTCATCTACCTTCAGTGATATAGGTTCCTCTAGTGGCATCTGTAATCGTCTGGCCCCTAGATACGGGCACCCACCCTCATCCGCTTCTCTCCTACTAGGTTACTTCTGTTGTCTTTTCCTAGTTTCTACTATCAACACCCTGGCGCACCACTTGTAGTAGTATTATGATCATATTTCTATTGCTTTTCACTCATCAGCAAAAGTACAGATTTGACCCCTATCCCATGTGGGGTACTAGGGCTATAGTGGGCCAAATTATAGAACTCGAATTACTGTAAGTAAATACAAGGGTAGGTGAGATCCTGGAGAACGCATGCATATTAGGTCATACTATGTGAGTTGCGGTGTTGTAGTAGTACAGACTAAGTGAGCCACTCAGCATCTGATTAGGGATGCCAGGAGGCCTCTGGGGAGCGCTGAGGCCATGTTACCTGCCTCAGGGGGACAGAATCTGTAACGGAAAAATACAGGAATACATGAAAAATACCAGAGAAATACACAAAATCCTCCCAGAGTCTTAATTAGCCTTGAGTTCACTAGGGTTAACCTATGAAAAATAAGAGTGAGACATGTTTCAGGTCGCAATTCTGGGTCAAAACTACCTATTCAAGCTAGTATATCATATTCATAGACTGGTAGATTATTTTTAAATGTATTTATTTATTAAACTACGGGTAAACTAAGCTACTATATATACTATGTGAAAGATGGAGGGTAAAGAGCCTCAAACGTCTACAAGCAGACCTTTGAGGGCTCTAAAGAGTGCTCTCGACGAGGGGAATCTAATGCAGGTATCCGCTTGTTGATAGCATGCCTGTAGCCTAAGTAATCATGTCAAACAGTTAGGTCTAAAATTTCGCCCAAGTGTAAAAGTGTGAAGAAGTGATCTTGAAGATGATGCAAATAGGACAGTTAAAGGCTCGAAAGAGTGCTCTCGATGATGGCAATTTAACCCAGCTATCCACTTGACAATCGCATGCCTGTAGCCTAAGTAATCATGTCAGATGGTCAGTGGTCCAAAATTCCGCCCAAGTGGAAAAGTATGAATAAGGTGCCTCGAGAATGGTACAAATAGGACGTTCAAAGGCTCTAAAGAATGCTCTCGATCAGGGGAATCTAACATAGATATCCGCTCGTCAATGGCTCGCCTGTAACCTAAGTAATCATGTCAGATAGTCAGAGGCGCAAAATTCTGCCCAAGTGTTACAATCCTCTCTTCTCCGGGTGATACTTGCAGCAGGTAACCGATAGTCTCCTAACGATCACTCCTTCTTAGCCCGATAGCTGTTGCGATAGCTAAGTCCGTTGACTCCTATCTAGCAACGTCGATCGCTAGGCTCATATAAGACCGTCTTGTCTTGATTCCCGAAAGTGTGATAGATAAAGATCTTTGTATTGAAAGTATAACGTATGAAAGAACTTAGATGGTTGCGTGAAGAACCCAAATCCCACGACTTTTTCTTTTTCTTTTTCTTTTTCTTTTTCTTTTTTTTTATCATATTTTAAATTTTGTTTCTAGCTGAGGCCGAAGGCCGAAGCAATAAGTACAAAAATAGCATGTAACCGCGATGGTTATGGCCGCAACAAACTTCCACCCAGTCCAACCCATCGTTGAGGCGGTGGAAACTGTGGGAGAAAAAACCCCTGGTCTAAAACCCGCACCAAGCGCCCGGGCGCTGACAACTACAACAAAATATAGATGAAACTCGCAACCAAAAGAAAGCATCTACCGAAAACCGAAGAAAAAACCCAACTGTGAGAAAAACCAAAAAAACCCAAATCCGTGGAAGAAGTACCAGAGAAAGCCCATCCGCCGCGAAGGCCTTTAATGATCCCCAACTGCAAGCATCATTGAACACAACCTCACTCGAGGGTAATAGTACCGGGGCCATATAGACCGAGCCGCGGGGCTGATGGCAGAGCGTGTGGCGGGCTAGGCCGAGGGAGTCCACGAGTTCCAGGAGGAAGCGAGGTGAATGGTGGCCAGACGCCGAGATGACAGGGCTGGGTGGGGGGTGTTGGCTGTAACCGAGCCACGGGACGAAGACCAAGTGAGGGAGGGGAGGGGTGTGCCCAATCGAGTAGAAGTGCGAGGGAGGGAGGACCGAAACGAGATCACGACTTTTCGACGATGCCGACCGTACCGAACAGTGATCCAAGGAGATAGTGCAATACCGGGGAGCAGAGCCACCGGGGCCACTACTTCGACGATAACCCGAGACTGCGACTGACCCATTGACGAAAGAAAGGGGTTGCCGACCGTGCAAATGTTGAGCGAGGCAGCGAAGCAAGTGCGGAGAGAGGAGGAGGTAGAGCCAAACGACCTCTAGAAACAAGGATGCCAGGGCCCAAGGACATGATAAGGGAAGTAAGGCGGGAGGGGGAGAGTGCAGCTCACTGAGTGTGCGGGAGTGGAAGTTGACGATGAATTCCCATGGTGTTGAGATTTCAATCGCCGGGTGTGTAGCGGAGATGGTTCGTGACCCAAATCCCATGCCTTTTTTTTTTTCCTTTTTTTTTTTTTTTTTTTTTAATGTGGTTTGTTTTTTTAATGGTGTATGT
>Ga0307507_10009916_pt1 | contig 12518 bp, 9 predicted proteins | sample 7_EM_MG_FD_207223 | JGI IMG/M metagenome (GOLD analysis project Ga0307507, IMG submission 207223) | Populus trichocarpa ectomycorrhiza microbial communities from riparian zone in the Pacific Northwest, United States - 7_EM | ecosystem: Host-associated > Plants > Roots > Unclassified | place... | reverse complement strand
TCATTTTCAACCCAATTTTAACTCAAAACACCTAGGAAAAAAAAAATTAAACACCTTAACAAACCCATGAATGACTAAGAAAAACAACACAAAACCCGAAATCAAACAGAAACAAAAACTCTTTTCGATCTCATATACATTTTTTAAGGTGAAAAAACACCTAAGTTGAACTCTCTTAATAAAACATTTTAACACCGTGATTAATTATTTTGGTGGCTGAAATCAATGTTAATGCTAGAATCCAACATCCTCTCTCTCTTCTCTCTCAATCTAGAAACTAAAAAATTAAAAAAATAAATTTTTGTATAAAAAATGAATTGGGAAACTAATGAGGGATTGAAGAAGTATCATTTATAAATTTTTTTTGCGATAACTTTGAAGGCATCACCTATTTGTAGTCTTTTTTCCCATTTTAGTCCTTCATCTTTCAATTTTGTTCCTAATCAACAAATTTGATTCTATTATTCTTTAATTGTGTCAAAAAAAAAAATGCAATCGTGAAGAATAAAAGTTTGAGAATCAAAATAAAAAACAAAAATTTTGAACAATAAATCCACGGTAAAATATTGCATTGATGTATAATATATACCACAACATTTAGAGTCTTTGCAATATATACACATTGTAATTGATAATGCTTAAATTGTAATTAAGTAATTAAATTCTCTCCTTTCTCTTACCTCTCTTTTCTTTTATTTTTCCCCCCAAAAAATCGATCGATCTTGGTAAAGAGAGATTAGGATTATTTAACTGAGAAGGCTTTCTGCCATACATCATGATAAGCAACTCAATTACTGTCTTGTGCTCTTTTGAATCCAATTGCTTTTGTTTAATTAATTTTATTGAAAATTACCAAGAAATGTTCAACAGAGACAAATTAACCTGGATTTGACTTCTTCTCTCCAAATTAATTAAGTACGATCCATCTTGGCTGCAAATTAATTGACTCAAAATAATTTCTAATAACTTGTTGGGAAATATTTAATTAATTATTTAACTGCCAGAAACTGGCTAATATTCTCATTAACATCATAGCACCAGAAATTTTTTTCAACTATAATACCTGCACATTGTACAGATTAAGAAGCATTAAGGCATTATTTACTTTTATTATTTCATGTATTAATTAATCAGTGAGATTTACAAGAAAATAGATAATTCTCTTGTCATCAAGAGTGTCTTAAGAGCTAGCGATTGGATTTTGTTTCGGAATTACTAAGGTCTTGATTTAATTAATGGGATATTATTTATCATTCAATAATATAAAGTTATTAAGGATATTTTATACTATGGATCATACATAAATAATCACTACAGGATGCGGTCCATTTTGTACTGTTCTAATTATAAAAACGACTGCTCAAATTGTATCCTTCTCCTTGTTGGTTTCTGAGCATTTAGCAGCTTATGATGTTTCTCTCATACGCTTTAGAAGGTGTTTGGGAGAGCGGTGGATTCTGTGGTTTCTCCTAAACTCCCTCTTATCAGTGTTTGGTTAAAAATTGAACCGTGATTTTGCACGTGGACCCCATGATAAATCTGAGGTCTGACCTCAGTTAATGAGAAGCACCTCAAAGATGCTTTTCATGTGAAAAAGTTGGTCATGAGGTAAATCAAACAATGTAATTGTGGTTGCTTATTATCGTTGAAATTCTTGGACAAAATTGGCCTCCCCATCAAAGCACATTGAAACACCGCAACCCATCTCTCCAATTTTTTTGATGCATCGTCTCCTCCAACCTTGCACAAGCCATCACTCTCCCTGCAGATCTGATGCAAATCGGATGCAGATCTGAATTAATATCGGTCAATGAGGACGCCAACTTGCCTTTCAGTTTCCTATGCTTTTAGCAAAAAGTTGTGGCTGATGCCATTCTTTTGTTGTGCTTGCACTAGATGTGGTGGCAAGTTATAGCTTCTACCAAGATGAATAGAGGTGAGGAGTAAAAGTTTTGTGTTAATAGGGCCATTTGGTTTCTGCAGAAAAAATGGATTTCTTGCTGTGTTGTTGGTACTTGCTTGGTCCTCATGTATCAACTATGTTTGGAAGGCCTGGAATAATTACATCCATAGTGTTGGTCCTCATGTATCAAGGTGAAAGATGATATCACTTGCAAGAGGTGTCGAGAACAACCAACAAGATAGAAATAACAATTCAATCATGCACATTAATAATTATGCAATGTGATTAAACGTGTGATTTGGGTTTGAAAATATAAATGAAGAATTTTACAGATTAATTTAACGTGATGAAATTAGTGATGAAATTACAGATAATTTAATAAAATAATAAAAAGTATTTTTTTATAAAATATTGTTTATTTCATGATGTAATAATAGTTAAATTTACAATATTTTAATTAAAAATCATCTATATTAAAATACATATCATTTTTAGTCATTTTATCACTAAATTTTAATTTGAAAAATATTTTTGACCAAACATATAAACTATTTTTTATTCAACCTCGATTTTAACCACAGTTTTAACCAAATATATATTTTATCAAACCAACTTCAATTAAAATTACTTTTTATAAAATAATTTTTTTCAAACCACAACTATAATAGCTACCACAATTCCAAACACATCTTTACACTTTCACCCTAAGGCTTCTTTAAATAATAATGAGTATAAAGGGAGCACATGCACTCCCCCTCTCTCCTTCGGGTTTCAAAACTCCCTTGACTACTATACACAGTCCAAACAGGCAACAGCGGAGTTAAATAGAGGCCAGTCAAGCTCGCCTAATCATGCTGTGTGTATCCTTCGAAAAACTGGAGTCTTGATTATCATGCTGTATACACCAGGTGCGTCTGGCCCCGTTGAGAATGCTCAGGCTTGGAACATGCAAATATACAATTAATTGTTCACTTTCTTGCATAACGATCAACGAGCACCTTGGCCTTCTCCGGTGCAAAAAATCGTGCCTGTACATAACCATTGAAAATAAGCAATAGAAAGATGGAACTTAAGAAGCCCTGATTACAACGTTACATGAAAATTCAATTAACTTAGAGGTAGCTGTTGAACAACCTCAAACCATAGACAGATGTTATGCTGTTTCATTCACAAAAGATCGGTGCTGGTTCAGACAGACTGGCATATTATCTTTGTAAGAAGTTGGATAGAAGTATAGAGTGCTGGAGTAGTTTGTAAATGAATAAAGATGTCATCTCATATTGGAAAGAAAAACTCCATCCTCAGAGTTTATAAGTGTTGGTTTCTATTGTGTAGTAAATTAAGTTAAAGCTATGGTGACTGGACTCTTCTAATGGGTTTTTCTAATGCTATTATATGGATATAAAAATGGCACTCGAAACTTAATATATACAAAACAAATCCATGCCTCCAAACCAACTCGCTTTTTGTTCTGTTCCAAAACAGTTTTTTGTAACATAGAGTGTAGTGACACATGTTTACTCAAAGCCAGTGAATCACTCGTACATGTTTTGGAACCTATATACATTTTTCCATGGGTGGCATGAAGCATGCCACCTCGGCTCAAGAGCAGCTGTACATGTCTCATGAGGCTCTCTGAACCCACGTGCACCATTCAATGCATATGCCCGCATGAACAGTGTGTGGGAGAAATAGAGCCGATGTGCATTTAAATATGTTCATCTGAAGCCATGCAATTAGATGGTCATATGCTCGTATACTCACCTGGATAAACATCCTCTCTGCATCTCCAACATTCCCGTTTTCTTTTAATATAATTCCCTGCAGATAGATCAGAAAAACAAAAATTATATGCAATGATTGGTCACCGGCACTCACAAGAAGATGAAGACACCAAGAGAATCTGCAGCTTTTTCTCTGGGACATTTTCCAGTGTTTACTGGTAATACATAATCATGATCATCAGTTATAAACAGCCAAAAAAACCCTCAAGTACTCAACACCCAATTTTAGGGAACAGAAGGGTATCTAACCTTTGCCAGGTAACCACGGAAGTCATCAGGGTGACTAGAAATAAGCTGATCATAAACTGACACGGCATCACTTACATGTCCCCAATCTGAATAAGCCTTCCCAAGAAGCAAGTCAACCTGAAAGTGCATTTCATTAAAAACCAAAGAAAAAATACAGCAAAGAAAACAATTTGAAAAATGATACTCAGATCAGGGTACAGAGAACCAATGAGAATTCACATCAAGAAAAGGAGAAAAACATGAAACAAATTTACCACATCAGTAAGCATACTTCAAAGTCTTTTCAGAATTCAGTAAATTCAGTCATTGCCTAACATTTCCAGCTCCACATGTTAAAATGTTTTCCAGAGTTCTTTATATTACCTCAAATTTTCATTTTGTTTGTTTTCCTTTTACTTATAATTTTGGCCATCGCTTTCCCTTCCCTATTCATAAGCTCACTCTGTACCAGATGCATTTATTTTTATTTTATTTCAGCTACCCATGAGATGAACAGACCAAAAGCGCACATACACAAACACAAACACACAGATAATTTTACAAAGTGCAGTCATACAGCTCCTAACATAAACTTGAAGCATGAAGACCATCTAAAAAATCACAACTCAGTTTCTGAGATTTTTACTTTGTAACTGAAGTAGGAGAGTTCATCATTTATGCATGAACATCGTCAATACAAGAAGAAGAGGCATGTATAGATGCTACTCAATCTACAAGGACAACCATCCTCAATAGGATCTTGGATCTGCTACTGCGAAAAAAACTTACTTGAATAGGGTCCACCTCCTGTGATTCAATTTCCATACCATTCCCATCGACCTTAATATCAACACTGCTTGATTTTCCAGAATTTAGCTTAGCACGAGAAGCCAAGAGGACTTGAACAGCCTTCATGAATGACAGAAAAAGAGTTTGTAAGTTAAAACATTTTTATTGCGGAAAGATATATTTTTCTAACCAGAAATCCATGTATTCCTATATATGTGCATATATAAATGAAAAAAAGAAGATCCAATTTTCATTTTCAGTCAAATTCATATCAGCTGCCAAATTCGAAATACTATATAGCATGTGGAAACTAACTATGTAAATGAGCACATACTCCGGGTACAAAACATTTTCAAATAAGGATGAATAAAGATATCATTCTAATCTCAATCGGCAAGCCTGATGACATATGACATACCTCATCTGGTTTCTTAGCAGCAAGCAATGCATTAGCATGACCACGCAGAACTTCAAAATCAACATTTTTTGATACCTGTTTTTTAAGAGCAGATAGCACCATTAAGCATATCAATACAGGGAATAACGATAAACATCAACCAAGAAATATAAATAATATTTATGCCTACACTTCTACACCAATCTGCTAGAGTCCTATACAATACCACTTTGCATCCACATGACATAGACAGGTCTAAGCTTTAAGCATCTGGAGGGCAAAAAGTGAAAACCTCCTTTTCTTTTATTCTTTATGGGAATACTTCTGAGAATGGGAACAAGTACAGGACAGAAAGAAGATGAATGGATCTGTTCAATTTGTGAAAGGAAGCACTCTGCCAATGGTGCATAGTTATGCTAACACATGCAGCTAAATGAAGAACAACATAAAACATCAAGTAATTTTATTTAGAATTTACACTGCGCTCATATTCTGCTATTTGATGAGAGTAAAAATGGACTCTTCCACCCTATTCAAACCGAGTCTGGCAAACCCAGTGTTCACAATGTTTCATCAACAACAATAGGTAATAAATGAAAAATCAGGGAAAACTGACCGCTGCAGAAATCCTATATGCAGCAGCACTCCCATCATAATCTTTGAGTTCATATTTAATTTCTCCAAGCAAACGAAAAACATCAGGATCGCCTGGTTTCTCCTGCAAATTATTTAAGATTTAATTTGGATAAATAAACTTGCAATACAGTATTAGGCACGTATAATGCCATCATACATGGCATACTTGTGATATACAGTAGGATAAACCTTTGCCAAGTCCTGAAGCAGAGAGGCAGCCCGAGTATATTCTCCTAATTCAGCCAATGTTACTGCAGCTCCCTGCAAGCCTTCTTGAATAAATTCAAACATTTTTGAAAAAGAAAAAACACGCAGTTGATGAAGTTATTGAGACATGAGTGCCATTAAAATATTTAATCTTCCTTGTGGAGATAAATTTCAATTCTTCACAAACACTAAGCTGATTTAGTCATAACCACAAATGGGGAAGGGGATTTGTTTAACATGGTGTTAAAACAAGGAATTCAAAATGGACTAAACCTCCCGACATCAAAATGGCCAAAAACTAGTCCACGAATAGGGGGGGGGGGGGGGTTGAAAACTAACTTAAACTAGTGGTTTGGCTGGGAAGCCAGCAACATCAGATTGCCTGAGTTTTTTCTTTTTTTTCTTTTAATTTGACTTTTCAAAGCTAAACAGATATGGATCATAATATTTAAGTATTTTGAGCATAACCATAAATTAGAAGTGAAAAAATAAAGCTAAACATCAAGAGCACAATTATAAATCAACATTAGTAAGAATATTGCTCAACTATTGTATATGTATATGTATATCATGTTCCTTGACTCACTTCAAGTGCAATTGAATCCTTAGGGGCAGTGCTGAGTGTCAATTCATATTGTTTCAACCTAGCCTGCAACACAAAAGACAGTAAAAGGAGTGAGGAACTTGTTCTACTATATGTAAACTATCATGCAACCTGTCAGACGAAATCCATCAAAGGGTTGACAGGGATTCACTGTAAAGTTGAAGGAAAACTTGCGTCCCAGTAGAAGATAATCTGAACATAAGTCAATACTCCTTTCAACAAGAAAAGGATGGACAGATAATTAAGCTTTACAGGGTGATGAAGAAACAGTGATGCATGTGACATATCACATAGGTCAGGAGGGTTATGAAAACCTGCAAATACATCCTAGTAAAAAAATTGCACATACAAATACATATAGCCATCTTCAAGAATATTACCCGAAGAGTATTCTGCTCTTCTTCTGATAGCTTTTTATTGACTACTGTAGCTTCTTCTGTTGGACCATCACTGAAATGTAACAGTTCAGATTAACAAGAGGCAAGTCCTCCAAAAATGAAAATACAGATATATTGTAGGGTTGCTTGAAATGGTGGTCTCTCAGCTGGTACCTAATTCTGAAAAAGGTCCTTCAACTACAGAATGTTTTAATTGGATCGTTCAACCTTCTGCTTTTATTTGTATCAGGCCATTCAATCCATATTCATTCAATTTTGACTTCTAACAAGAAGTAATTGTAGTTATCACTATCCACAAATTATGAGATCATCAAGGAAGCTGGTGCACTGATTGGCATCACTGCTTCAGGCTTTAGAAAAGAACAGAGAAACAACTTATCCTGACTGAAGAGATAAAATTCATAAAAAAAAACACAAGCAAAAAGGATGTGAATCTCCTTTCATGAAATTTAAGGGCTAAACTCTACCAAAATCCAAACAAAGTAGACTCTCTTCCATTTTCTCTTCTATTTTTTTGGTATGGCGGAGAGGTCAGTCATAAATCAAGCAGCTATACAGGAACGTATAAAGCAAAGAACAACTGATCTGACAAAAAAGTAACAGAGCAAGAAAAACTCAAAAGCACCATAACATACCTTCCTGAAGGAAGAAAGTCTCCAAGAGCAAAAACCAAGCCAAAGACCAGAACAGCTACTCCTACTCCAATCTATTCATTTCCAGAGTAGAAATCAGTCATGTCAGCATAACTGAAGAAGATTGCTGCATATGATTCCAAAATGGAAATGCACATTGTAGGAGTTGTACCTTAGTTCCAAGTCCAATTGTCTTGTTTTCAGTTTTAACTGGTTCATCATAGTCAATGGGTCCAAACTCTTTAATTGCTTCTGTCTTTTTCTGTTCAAGTGCTGACCTGAGTAGTTACAGAATGAATGATCCTCAGCAAAAGAACTGCAAAAATGATAAAAAGAAAGAGAGAGGCTTGGCAATTAATTATTCTACTGAGATATTGAATGGAAAAAGAAAAGAGAGAGGAAAACCTTGAAAACTTTTTGAATATATGTAGTGATCGATATGAAGATTTTTTTTTTTTTAATACAAAGTAATTTACATAATGGACAGAGTAACAGTATTCTGAACAATCACCGAGTGACTATAATGCCAGTTGAGGTGAATATTTTAAATACTTTGATGAGAAGCAATTATAAAAAGCATGCATTCTTTCTAATAATGTGAAAGATTACGAATTGATCACCTTCTAACTGCTTGCAGCCGTTCCTCAAAATCAGTGTCTGCAGAATTCCTGCTAGACTTTCCATCAAAACGAGAACTTAAACCAGGTGCCTCTACAAGGAACACACATTTTAGCTAAAGGGTATTATTAGAAGAGCATTTTCTACTAGATTGAACAAAATTTTCGAAGCAGAATGGGGCAACATTTTTTTTTCACGGAGAAAAGGTGGGAAATCAAAATAAAATGTTGGTGCTCTAAAATGGAAGTAGTCTGATAGTCCCCATTCAGCTTTTGACTGATTAATATGGGTAAGAGGTGCTTATTTAGTTATCAAATAAGAAAAAAATCAGGCTTTAATTCCAACAAAACTAGTGTTGTACAACAGTAATTAAAAAGGAGGGATGTTATAAAAAAACAATGATTAGACCTTGCAATCTCAATTACAGCAATTAGCATAGCAGCTGAGTTGATAGACAAAGGGACATTAGAATTTACATAGCTGAAGAAGTTTACTTGTGAAAAAAAAGCAAGAAGAGATGAGAAAACAAGATGGTAATAATAATTCACAAACGAGAAGGTAACGAGGCACCAGATTGTTTAGTAGTTGATTTTCTGCAACAAAAACAGAAGCAGCAATGATAAGAGACAGTAAGAAAGGTATGGATAGAAACAGAAAAGAAATCAGCAAGTAGTTAACTAGGGTTGGGTGGGATGGGATGGGATAGGAAACCTCACCTTTGTTGTAACGCCATACCCTTTTCCTCCCTTGAGCTGCTGCTGCGCACTTTCTTTTGTTTAGAAAGGAGGCAAGGAAGGAAGGAAGATAAAGAGAATAATTAATTAAATTGTGAGTGTGACCAAAGTGAGTGAATTGAAAAGAAAAGCATGGGATGCTTACTTTGTTGTTGGTGTTGGTGTCAGATTTGGAACCAAAACCACGCCTTGGGCTAGAATTATCAGAGCATTGAACTCCGAACCTCAAAAACTTACTGCTACTTGTGATCATTGTGGCCGCCGCCGCCGCCGCTATCGCCATTAGGGAACCGGCTCGGCTGGTGGTCTGATATGGTGGGTTTTTTCTTGTATTCTGTTTATAATTAATTAATTTATATATATTCTTTTGAATGTGTGTGTATGTCAGTAGTTAGTTAATGAACAATGGAAGAGAGACGTCAGACGAGAGGGGAGGGAGACGATAAGGTGTTTCTCTCCCCTGTCTCTGTCGTAAAATGTTGTTGCTCACTAATTGACCATTGGGTCTGTCTTTTGTTGGTTGGTTATCATTTTATTTTTAGCGGTAAAAGGTGTATTAGATTAGCTTACACACACCTATCAAAATCAGATTATTTTTTCAAAATTACCTCCCATAAAAATCTAATAAGATTTTGAACTAAGTACATTTGTTTTTTTTTTCTTAGTTCAAAATCTTATTAAATTTTGATGGTATCTATATAAAAACACCCAACAAACTCTTTAAAACAAAATATTACTCAGACATCAGAAATTGATTCTAATGCTTCATATGCATCTTCATTTCCACTCTAAAACCAACCCCTCTATTTTGCAAATCATCTTCACTTTCACTTAAGGCTGCAAGCAATGCACATACATACAGTACATGATCAACAAGTTCATAGTGTTTTGGTGGCAGCCTTTCTCTTTTTGAAGAAAGTCCGATGTCCCTTGCCCGGGCTGGCCCCCCCGTTGATAATTTGCCCTGAGAGAGGTCTGAGGCGGCACCTCTGGCACCGGGGTGATGGTTGGGGTAGCAGGTTCCTCACCTCTCTATCATCCACCATTTTTACTTGTCTTTTAAATGAACTCGCTGAATTGAAGCTGCTTCCTTTTCAGTTGCTTGGAGTTGACTAGGTAATGGCTGGTGATCAAGGTTGTTAAAATCGCGATTTTGACTCGGTACGGAAAATGCAAAACAAACTCGGATCGTAAAAACGGATCGTAAAATCGTAAGGAATTTTAAAATACATTAAAAAAATTCATGCTTCAAATAAAAATTCATAGCACTTTAAAATACATGGTTCAAATAAAAATTCATACATAATTTAAATAACTTTTTATTAATTAATAATTAACAAACTTTTTGTTATATATTACAATTCACAAAACTATAATACTTTCAATCTGCTTCAGTACATATACTATACAATTAATTTTTTTGTAAAATCAGGCAGAGACACATTCCAATTTCAATAAGGCAGAGACACATTCTAATTTCCACATTCCACAGACACATTCAATCAGGCAAACACATTCCATTAAAATCATTCCATCAATTCATCATACTAAACAAACTCAATGCTTTTACAGTTTTACAAAACATTATCAGGAATCCTATCTGGGGCAATACTGATGGATTTTGATGAAAGGACCTTGATCAGGATACTAAGCAAAACATCAGCTTTACACTAAAATCATTAAAATCATTCCATCAATTCAATTCATCATACTAAGCAAAACATTATAAAATCATTCCATCAATTCAATTCATCAACATCTGTACAGGGGAATATTACACTATTACAGTTTAACATTTTGAAGGCCTACACAGGGGAATATTACATCATGGGCAATCACATGAAGGCTGAAGATACAGGGGAGCAACTTACGGTGAAGAGGAAGCCGTTGATGATGAAGGCTAAAGAGGAGAACGATGTCGCCTGCTGCTGTTGATGAAGAGGAAGCCGTGAGTTGTTGATGATGGGAAAGAAAGAAGATCGTTGCCGGCTTGCTGCTGTTGATGAAGATTGAAGAGGAAGCCGTGAGCTGTTGATGATGGGAAATAAAGGAGATCGTCGCCGCCTCGCCGCTGTTGATGAAAAGGAAGCCGTGACCGTGAGCACTGGTGACTGGAGTGAAGACTGGACTGATGACCGGACTGAAGACCAGACCGATGACTGGGTCACTGGAGTGAAGACTGGACTGATCGTCGTCGCTTTTGTGGTAGCCGGTTGGTTAATAGAGAAGGAGATTAGGGATTTGTATTCAGTGAAAAGGAAGAAACACCCAAAATGCGATCTGGCGTGATGACTGGAGTGAAGATTTGGAGTGACTGTGCATTTAGCCAGCCAATAGGCGCCGGACAGCTGGAGCATGGGAGAAACATTTACTTCAGTTTATGCATATTGGTGAAATCGTTCAATCGGTCATGAAATCGCGATTTTATGCGATTTCATCCGATTTTAACGATTTCACCCGATTTCAACCCGATTTCACCCATTTTCGATTTTTCCAAACGATTCAACACGCAAAGCATGTTTTGACAACCTTGCTAGTGATTACCATAATCCTTTCCTAGTGATGATGCTTGTGCGGGGAAACTGTCGAGTGTACATACAATCTGAGCCGCTTCGTTTGCTGGTGGAGACAAAGCTTATGGGGTCTTTTATTGATTTTGAGTACACTGATTCTATTAATAAACAAGAGTGCAGTTGACCTTTGCCAACAGCTTCCTGCAATTGATACTGGATCACACAGCAATGGCTTCTCATAACAAAAAAAACCAAGGGATTAATACGGTAAGAGACTCAGACTAACTGAAAACTTGTATATACGAAGACATATTACCAATGAGTTCTTCCTGTAATTAAATCCTATTTATTATGAGCCATGGACAAAAAGAAGCTGTGCTCATTATTCTTCTTACCCCACACAAGATCATTGATTAAGCCGCATTCAGCATGTAGTTCCTTGCTACTTTGCTTTTCTATAGCCATGGCAATTGGAAACACGGTCGATTCTCCAGTAACGAATTAGCCTGAAAAATCCATTACAAGTAACATAAAGATGAATCTTTGATTATTAAAAACGTGTTGGTTTTTAACAGACCAGCCATAAAAAAAAAAAAAAGAGCGAGTTTTGACAACAAATCCAAACCCCATCCCCATTATTCAGAGATTGAATTCTTGCAATCAGATCTTTTGCATCATCTGATACATGACCAAGAAGAGTGTGCATCCCACCCCCTGGATGAGATCAGTACTGGCATTGCCTTCATCATTATCCATAGGTAGGCAATCGTAGAGCATAGCATGCAATACAACTGTTGGTTAATTTCGCAAGTGCACGAATCGTAACAAGTAATAAAGTGATAAGTAGAGTATCGTCCCACGAGGATTTGTAAAAATTACTATTAATTACCAAAGTCTTTTAAATTATGATCTATTTGAGGAATCGAATGAGATAGTTTATGAAACAAAAATTAATGATTAAATATTAATGAATTAAATTGTACTGGTTCTAGGATTTATGACTTACCGTAACTATGCCTATGTGAACTTTCTCGATTAAATTAATTACTCCTAATGTTGATAATCAGGTTTTCCT
>Ga0307507_10009915_pt1 | contig 12518 bp, 2 predicted proteins | sample 7_EM_MG_FD_207223 | JGI IMG/M metagenome (GOLD analysis project Ga0307507, IMG submission 207223) | Populus trichocarpa ectomycorrhiza microbial communities from riparian zone in the Pacific Northwest, United States - 7_EM | ecosystem: Host-associated > Plants > Roots > Unclassified | place... | reverse complement strand
GCGTAGCTGACGTAAGCTGTACGCGAGGTGTACGCGGGAGCACGGGGCTCTCTTATGGAGGCCCCTGCGGTGGGGTTCCGTGACATAAAGAATAATAGCTAGTAGTTAGGAAAAGGTGAGGCTCACAGAACTAGAGGGAGCTAGTAGTAGAGCCTTAGACCCTTAAAGGAATTATAAAACAACACCTAAATTTATAAGCATGTTGGCAAGACTAAAAGTTTAAAGCGTTAGTAGATAGTGGAGTGATAAGAAACCACATATTATTAGCAGCAGTTAAAAAAATAGGGTTACTGCACAGATAGAAAGAACACCTATACCTATTAATAATAATTTTAGAAGATCTAATAGCCTATAAAGGAGACATTATTAATCTTAAAACAGGACCTATTTAGTTAACTATTAAAGGAAAACAAGTTAAAATGTCTTTTAATATCCTACTATTAGGAAAGGACAAGGCAATACTATTATTATTCATTGCTTAACGTCCGATTCGGATCCCTGTTAGGCCCACGCGGACTACTCCTTATATACATATAGGGAGAAAACTCTATTTAAGAAAACCCCATAATCCATCTCCCCGCCTTTTAGGGCTCGCTTATAAGTCGCCTACGAGTTACCAGTAGTGCTCTACTACCTTACTTTTTAACCTCCTTAGGAACTACTGCTGCCGTAACAAACCTACGGACACGCTAGTATTACACACTATACTCTACTCCTGTAGAGTTATTAGGGGGCGCCTATTACTCGCCCCTTTGCTTTCTATTACTATTTCCTTTATAACCCAGAACTAGTCTAGCATATTTTGGCCAATAAGCCACCAGGTAGCCGCCTTAAGGCCTTTCTATATTAAGAGTAGTATATTATAGTTTTCTATGCCAGCTGCTAAGAGCATTGCTTCTCGGCCGGTATATAAGGGGCATAATAGTATTACGTGTTTTAGTGTCTGTCTTAGCCAGCCATATTTGTACTTTAGGCTACCTACTAAAACACCTGCCTAGTAAAGCTAATCTTTTAGTCCTATTATTCCTATCCTTAAGAGTGTTGCCATTATATTTTCTGCCTTTGTTAGGCCCTCTTGGAGCCCTTAGGTATTTACCCCCTATAGTATTACCCATACTATGGCTTGGGTTCCCCTTACCTAAGTCTACCTTTATACCTTTAACTCCTATTTATCTCTCCAGCGTCAGTCCAACCAGTATTATATTACGGTAGATGGTTTTCCAGTACTCTTTTATACTCTACTTTGGCTCCTTTCTCTCCCTTGCTATTATCTTTACTGGCCTCTTACACGTCTCCCTTTCTCCTCTATATAGGCCTGGGCCCTAGTGCCGCACTATTCTTTTTCTACTTTCTCTACCTATTTTCCTAATATATCTTCCCTACTTTAGGGTTGTTAGTTCCTTCTCCTATAGGGCACTCTAAGGTCCCTCCATAGTTTATTTAGGCGTGTCTTAATATACTTTATAACATTAAAGTTGCGTTCCTTTTACACCCTTTATATTGCATTAGCTTCAATATATAGTTATAAGGGGGGAATATTAGCTTCCTTCTTAAGCAGTACTATGGCCGTTCATTTATACCCGCCTATTATACTCCTAAGGCAGGCTGTTTGGACCTTTTAGAGTGGTTTAAGGAGTGATTTAGGGGGGCCTTTTTTAGTTTCTCCAGTGGCCCAAATGCTAGATCTATACGTTATGGTTAGCCGGACAACTGCTATATATAGTAGGCGTGACCTCTAGAAGCATAGACCCCATATAGAATTAACAATCCTAAATATGGCGATATACTATACTTGGCCCTTATAGGCCGCTTGTGCCGCATATGCGCTCTACTAGAGCTTACTATCTACCTACACTCCTAATACCCTTAGGCCTTAAACCGGTTAACCCCTAAAGCCTTAGATATAGATTATATGCTAAAGATCTATAGATTGGTTACATTTTCTTATAAAATAGATTAGCTAGTATTTCTCTGGTAAGAATTAGACTCTATGTCGTCTTGCCCATTCTATATAGGTATTATAGGCTTTCTCTAGTGTCCTACAGTTCTCTGCGGCTGTTGGCCCATATATAATTAGGTTTGTATTATTAATAAAGCCTATCCCCTAGGTCGCCCCTTCCTCAAAGGTGTTAAGCAGGTTACTTATAAAGAAGAGGAAGAGTATAGGCAATAGAGGTAATCCTTATAGTATTCCTGTTACAACTGTAATAGGGGGGCTCTGGTATCCGCTAAAGACCAGTAACGTTTCTTTCTAGCCTATAAATCCTTAAATAAACTAAATAATCTATTCTAGGAAGCCCTTTACCCTAAGGATATATAGGAGACGCTTATAGGGTATATTATTGTAGGCGCTGCTAATATCTAGGCTAAGCATTAATACTATAAAGTCCTTTCGCATAGCCTATATAGTTTTAATGGTAGTAGTAAGTAGTATAAGTGCTAATAGCGTTAAGCGATTCTTTCTTGCCCCTATTTAGCTTTGTGGTAGTAGGGCGTATTCCTCTACCATATCTGCTATGCGGTCCGCTATAACCTTTTCTAAGATCTTGCTTAGGGTGTTTTCTAAGGTAATAGGGCGGTAGCTTCCTAGGATTAAGTAGTCTGCTTTACCTTCTTTTCATAAGATAACTGTCGTTATAGATCTTCCGAGTCGCGGGTAGTAGCCTATTGTAAAGTATACTCTGGCTATATCTGCAAGCTAAGGTGCTATAAGTGGTCCATAGGTCTTTAGGGCTTTGTTTAGGATCCTATCTAGTCCTAGTACTATGTTATTTAAGAGGCGGCTAATGGTTCTGGCCATTTCTTTAGTTGTTATGTTGCTGTTAACCCTTAGGCGAGTTACCAGTGTTTCACCGGTGATATCGCTAAGGTCTGCTGGAGCCAGTTAAGGGAAAAATCTTTCTATAAGGATCTTTGCCTTCTTATTATTGTTGCTTGTAGCCTATAGTTCGCCTGCTCTTCGTAGGGGTAGTAGGTATGGATCTTCTACTAGGCGTCCCGCCTTTTTCTTTGCCCATTTCGCTATGGTCTAAAGGCCCTTGTCTAGAATACATATACATTATAAAACTACTATATATAGCAAGTTTGCCTGAACTGCTTGCCCAGTTCCTTGCCACGGTTAATGCAGCAGCTGGTGGACAAAGCTAGCTCCTACCCATGTGCACCTAATTTGCTCCATAAGCCTATCCTTACAGCCTGCCCCTGCCTAAATAGACCAACACGCGCATTCGTCCTTTTGGGCTATACAGACAGTGTTGTTAACAAGGTATTAATCCTTCCTCCAAGATAGGTCCACCAGGAGTTAGAGCCTAGTAAAGGGGTAAGGTTCCTAGAGTCGTCTATCGCTGCCATTATATACCACGCCCCACAGCCGTTGGCTGCTTCGCGTTACCTATGACGCTCTTATAACAATAGGCCGACCGTGTCTTGCAGGCGTGGGCCCATGATAACTTGACGCCGCGCAGCTACCGTCCCTTAGCCGCCTACTATTTAAACTTGTTATCCTTCTATTTTAACCAACACCTGTATCTAAGTCCGTTTTAGCCTGCCTATATAGGTTCGTCCTAGCTCTTTCTTAGTCTGTTCTAGATTAACGTTGCCGCCTAGAGAAGGGTGCCCCTAGCTCTTTTTTGGTCCGTTCTAGATTAATATCGCCGCCTAGAGAAAGGTTAACGCCGCTGCGTAGAAAGGGAGGATTAACATCGCTAAATATAGTTAATAGTGTTAAGATTCTTCCTGTGCCCTTACTGTAGGTATAGTCTTAGAGCGGAATAAGTACAGAGGTGCCCTGTTGTCTCCTTAGATTCCTATCGCTTCTACTAGCAAATGCAAGCGCTGGCTTGTGGCCCTAGGTCGGCGCCTAGGTAGAGAGACGTCGGGTAGTTTTTAAGACCATTCCTCTGTTCTTAATAAGTTGCCTTATGTTGTTAACAAGCGCCAAGACCCGCGAAAACTCTGCTGTTCTAACGGCGTTAAGGACGACGCATTTGAAAGCGCCCTCTAGCCACGACGTAACGCCGCTGTATTAGTAACAGACGAGATCCTTATTCTCAGCTTGACCGTACGGACAAGATAAGACGGAAAGGAACCCCCATAGGACAGTATAGGTCGGATCTCGCTTTTGGTGTTCCTTGGACAAGGCAATACTAAGAATGCCTTAGTTATAGGAATACAATCTAAGAATTAATTAGGTTATAGGTTAGGTTAATATTAGAGATATATAATAACGCAAGATGCAATAGCAAACTAAGTTAGTATAGTACTAAGTTAGAGTAATATATAAAGAGACTGAGTGAGGCTTAAGTTATATACTAAAGAGATACTATAAGTATGGCAAAAAACTATAGAGCCCAGAAAGTAAAAAGCTATTAAAGTATATAGTATAGGACTATAAAATAGAGTTAGAACTAGAAACTAGTCCAAAGTTCTTTCTAATCTATAAGCTTACTAAAACAGAGTTAGTAGCGCTTAAGGAGTTTATCTAGGAGAACCTATAGAAGGGATATATTAGACCATTGCAGTTATTAGCAGGATATCCAGTATTGTTCATCCCAAAGAAAAATGGAAAACTTAGGATATATATTAACTATAGACAGTTAAACAGCATTACTAGAAAGAATAGGTATCCTTTACCCTTAATTAGTGAAATCTAAGACAGAATAGGCAACGCGTAAATCTTTACAAAGATAGATCTAAGGTAGACGTACCATTAGATTAGGATTAAGAAAAGAGACAAGTAAAAGGTAGCCTTTAGGTTAAAGGAAGGACTATTTAAGCTATTAGTTATGCAGTTTAGGCTTATAAATGCACCAACAACATTTTAGAAAAGAATTAATAGTGTATTAAAAGAACACCTTAATAAGTTTATTATAGTATACCTAGATAATATTATTATCTACTTAGTAAGTAAGGGAGAACATAGAGAATATATTAAGTGGGTTTTAAAGAGACTATAAGAGAAACAGATGCTAGTAGCAATTAAGAAATGCAAGTTCTTTACAAGGAAGACCAATTTTGTTAGATTTATTATTAAACTAGGCAAGATTAGTATAGATCCAAAGAAAGTAGAAGCTATAGTAAGTTAGCAAGAACCAGAGAATGTTATACAGTTAAGATTGTTCCTAGGGTTTTGCAACTACTACAGGAGGTTCATAGCATAGTAGTTAAAAAACATTAAGCCATTTATAAGACTTATAAAAAAGGAGGAACTGTGGACATAGGGTAATAAGTAAAGAAAGTTATTTAAAGAACTTAAGGAGTTGTTTACCCAGGATCTAATCCTCAAGATCTATTAACCTAAGCTAAACACGGTTATAGAAACGGATGCATTAGACTTTACACTAAGAGTATACCTACTATAGAAGCACCAAGATAGTTGGCATCTAGTGGCATATTATAGTCAAAAAATAACACCACTAAAGTTAAACTACGACATCTACAACAAGGAGTTATTAGGTATAGTTATAGCACTTAAGAAATAGAGAGCATTCTTACAAGGCACAGAGAAACCATTTATAGTTAAAATAGATTATAAGAACCTAAAGGGGTTCCTAACAATAAAAGAACTCAACTAAAGACAAGTTAGATAGGTAGAGATACTTATAGAGTATTACTTCAAAATTTAGTATACCAAGGGTACTAAAAACGCAAGAGCAGACGCACTTGGCAGAAAGGCAGAGTTATAGCATAATAAAAAACCGTCAGGAGCAATATTACGCAAAGACAAAGATGGACTGATTAGGTATAATTATCCAAAGATAGCAGCAACTAGAGAAAAAAGTCAGACCTATAAGACACCTAAGAGTGTATAGTCGCAAAGGATATAAGAAGTATAGAAAGGAGATCTAGATTTAGAGCAGTATAAAAACTAAGAAGTAACATATATACCAAAAAAAATTATAAAAGAATTTGTAAAGAAATTCCATAAAGGAATAACTTAAGGACATAACGGAGCTACAGGCTTAGTGTTAAGACTTTAAAAGGAGTATATCATTTAAGGAATCTAGGGACTAGCAGGATAAGTTATAAAAGAATGTCTAGATTGCTAGAGAAATAAACTAATAAGACACAAGCTATATAGAGGGCTATAACCTATTAAAATACCAGAAAGACTATAGGAGGTTATATTATAGGACTTTATTATAAAGTTACTAAAGTTAAAAGATCCTATCACCAGATAAGATTATAACGTAATCTTAGTAATAGTGGATAAGCTAATAAAGTGGGGATACTTTATAGCATATACTAAAGAAATCTTAGCAGAGGATGTGGCTAGAATCTATATTAAAGAAGTGTTTATAAGACATAGAGTACTAAGTAAAGTTATATCGGATAAAGATCTAATATTACGGACGCTTTAAGTACGATGTTATAACTACTTAAAGAAGAGTCGGCGGAAGCTAGTTAGTTAATATAGGCATAGTCTAGGATGGATCTGGTGGAACTATGTAACGAGGAATAGTAACCAAGGTTACATAGTGTTAAACGCGTTAACTGCGTTAAACAAAAGGGACGTTACGTTTAATATAGACAACACGTACCTTACGTACAAGAGAGGATTTCTTAGGAGTATAGTTGTATATTTAAAGGACCTTAGTCCCTACTATAGATAGTTCTCTCCTTGTAGTAAATCTTAGAATATAATTAGAGTTAATCTGTTAGGCAACCACTCTACTAGTTATTATTACATTATTATTTTATTCTTACCTATATACCTAGCCTAATAACAGAACCTACCGTAGTCTAAGCTATAAGGTTCCGTTACACATTTACTACTAAGGTTATGGTATTGAACAAGATTAAACAATATGCCACTAAGAGCAGTACTAGTCATAACGGCGTTAACGGCAGCCACAACCTTAGGGCCAGGTAATACTAGTATAGACAAGGGGGATTCTTAAGTAGTTACACAAGATCAGTTATAGGAAATGGTTAATCACTTATAAGATAATAATAGGATACTTAAAGAACGCACTAATAGAATTAGAGCAGTAAAGATTAAGTTACCTTTAATTAAACAATTCTTAGGAGAGAAGTTAAAGCTTAAGGGATTTCTTACGTAAATGCACTTTAAGGTAGTATAGAAAGGAGCGAAGTTAGCAATATCATTAGATTAAGTAGCCTATGTAGGATTATTCCTAACGGGAAGGGCACTTAAGTGGTTTAAGCTATATCTCACGGAAATATAGGCTAATAGCATAACAACTACTAACTAAGACGTACAGTATATATTTGCTAGTTGGAACGGGTTCGCGGAATAACTAATATAGATATTTAGAGACCTAGAAGCCATAACTATAGCGGAACAAAAGCTTTAGAACTTAGTACAACGCACTTTAGTAATTGAGTATACAACACAGTTTTAAACACTAGCTATATAGGTTAAGTAGGACAATAAGGCGCTTATAGCACAGTATAAATAGGGACTTAAGGCTAAAGTCCAGAACGCAATTATCCTAATAAAAGATGCGGATACTCTAAGAGAGTTAATAGATTAGTTAATAAAGATTAATAATAGGATCTACCAAAGGGAACAAGCTAAGAGAGGGCAAGACAGAGTTCCACAGTTATATAAGGCGTAGAGTACGCAGCAACAGATATAGAGTTAAAAACTATAGAATAGCGCAGAGCTAATAGACCTAAGCGGTACTAAAGAAACCTAAAGATAGAAAAAGAAACTATAGAAACCTAGAGGTTAAGGATTAAGTAATTAAAGAACCTAGAAGCAGAGGCTAAACCAGGGATCTTAACAGCAGAAGATATTTAGGCGGACTCTATAGCAAGAAAAATGGTTCAAAAATAGAGCTTATATAAATTGTGGAAAACAGGGTTATTTTGCTAGAGACTATAGAGATGGTTAGAGTAACTATACGGTAAAGGGAACTAGACTAGCAGACAGCACGTATATATAGAGGGATGATGGTACACTATAAGGAATAAAAGAATGTTCAATTAATAGTTTTATATATTGTTATAATAACGCATACCAAATTTATAAGAACGCTAAGTACGGCGCAAGCTATTAGCTATAGGAGCCATTGTTATCTAAGTTTAAAGGAACTAATAAACCAGCTTATAGATCGGACATTAAAGATAATAAATTTAATATAGGCAAAGCATTTACTAATAATAAGGTAATAAAGGCAGCTTACTAGAAGCATATAGACCTTAAAGAAGTTAAAACAGAAGTAGAGACTAAAACCATTATAGAACAGGGTTTAGTAACGGGTATTATAATACTATTAGATACGATTTCCATCGCTTTATAAAACAATAGGAGTAATATTTAGAAGAAACTAAGTAAGCAGATAACTACTAGTACTAGCTCATTACTTAATAAAGGTAAAAGGCTATAGGCTTAAGATTCTTAAGAAGAAATAAGAGAAGCTTAAGATTCTTAAGATAAGATAAGACATACCTAAGGACCCACAACGGACGAAAACCGATAGAAAAGAGTAGCAACTTAGTTTAGTAATAAATGAATAAATATAGGACGCAAGTTTAAGAACTACAAGTTTAGAGAACAAATAAGAATATTAGCAATCCTAGGTAAACGCAGTGTTCAGCCTAAAGATTAAACAGTTAATACTAGGATTAAAAAGTAAAACAACTATAAAGATCTAATTACAAGACGCAGAAAATAAGAAACTATAGATAAGTTCAGGACAAGAATTATTATATAGTAAGAGCAAAAGCTAGACAAGAGGTTAGCTATGCTAGGTTATATAAGGAACAGAATACCTATATAAAGAGTTACTAATATACCAAGTGCAGGGACACCTAGAGTAAAATAGTTAGATAAACTAGAATAAGAAGAGGATCTAGATATTCTAACTAGGTTTAAAAAAAGACATACTAAAGGATATTATAATATAGTAATAATAAGGTACTTTCTAACGGATAGACCATACACACTAAACCAGTTGTATGGAAAGTGGTATAGGTAATAACACAACAATAAATAGGAAGATTTTTATATATAGCTAGATAAAAAAGTTGTCCAAGACTAACCTATTATGGAAAAATGCATAAGTCACATTAAAGGAGCATTAATTATAATGTTAAGGAACCTAGAAGAAGGATCTAGGGACTAGAGAAGTAAGCAACAAATCTTAATACCTATAGTAGAGATACTAGTGGTCAGGTTAACCAGGTATAGGTTTAAACTTAAGAATAAAAATAAACCAAGAGTTAACCTAAAATATATAGCGCATTATACACTATTATGGATAGCTTATGTGGATAATATATGTAATATATATAGAGCACCTAAAGATAAGAACTGGAAGTACCTAGTAAGGATATATTAGGCACCAGAGGAAAAGCGGTTTAGAAATACTAAGTATATATATAGTTGGCGCCCAGTAGAAGTATAAGGTTAAGGAAACTTAACACTTTAACTAGGAAGATTCCTTATAGAAGAATACCTAGACGGATAATAGTAGTGGAAGTACTTAGAGAACACTTGTCTATAGTATATAGAGGAAAAGAAACAAACTAAGTATTAGCCAAAGTTGGACTAAGTATAGGCAGAATCTAGCAGCCAACAGTTAGGAAAAGGGGAGGTATACAGAACTAGAGGAAACTAGTATTAGAGCCTTAGACCCTTAAAGGAATTTAAGGTTAATACCTAAATTTAAGAGCTAAGTGGCAAGATTAGCAGTTTAAAGCGTTAGTAAATAGTAGAGCAACTAAAAACCACATATTACTAAAGGCAGTAAAAAGAATAGGGTTACTACACAGACAGAAGAAACACCCATATCCACTTATAGCAATTTTAGGAGATTAGATAGCCTATAGAGGAGATATTATTAATCTTAAAATAGGACCTATTTAGATAACTATTAAAGGGAGACTAGTTAGAATGTCTTTTAATATCCTACCATTAGGACAGGATAAGGCGATACTAGGAATGCCTTAGTTATAGAAGTACAATCTAAAGATTAATTAGGTTACAGGTTAGGTCGATATTAAGAATATATAACGGCGTAAAGTGCAACAGTAAACCAAGTTGGTATAGTACCAAGTTGGAGCGATATATAAAGAGACTAAGTGAGGCTTAAGTTATATACCAAAGAAATACCATAAGTATAGTAAAAAGTCATGGTTACTAGAAAGTAAAAAGCTATTAGAGCATACAGCTTGGAACCATAAGATAGAATTAAAAAAGGGAATAAGTCTAAAGTTCTTTCCAATCTATAAGCTTACTAAAACGGAGTTAGTAGCGCTTAAGGAGTTTATCCAGGAGAACTTATATAAGGGATATATTAGACCATTATAGTTATTAGTAAGATATCCAGTACTATTTATCCTAAAGAAAAATAGAAAACTTAGGATGTGTATAAACTATAGACAGTTAAACAGCATTACTAGGAAGGATAGGTATCCTTTACCCTTAATTAGCGAAATCTAAGACAGAATAGGCAACGTAAAGATCTTTACAAAGATAGATCTGAAATGGGTGTACCATTAGATTAGAATTAAGGAAGGCAATAAATAGAAGGCAGCCTTTAGGTCAAAGGAAGGACTATATAAGCTATTAGTTATACAATTTAGGCTTATAAATATACTAGTAACGTTCTAAAAGCAAATTAATAGCGTGTTAGGAGAATACCTAGATAAATTTATTATAGTATACCTTAACGATATTATTATCTACTTAGAGAATAAGGAAGAACATAGAGAATACATTAAATAGGTCTTAAAGAGACTATAAGAAGAATAGATACCAGTAGTAATTAAAAAATACAAGTTCTTTACTAGGAAGACCAATTTTGTTAAATTTATTATTAAACTAGGCCAACTTAGTATAGATCTAAAGAAGATTAAGGCTATAGTAAATTAGCAAGAACTAGAAAACATTACGTAGTTAAAATCATTCTTAGGGTTTTGCAATTATTATAGAAGGTTTATAGCGTAATAGTTATAAAACATTAAGCCATTTACACGGTTAACGAAGAAAGAAGAACTATAGGTATAGGGAAGGGAATAATAAGAACTATTTAAGAGAGTTAAAGAGTTATTTACCTAGGAGCCAGTTCTTAAGATCTATTAACTAGGTCTAGAGACGGTTATAAAAACGGATATATTAGACTTTGCACTAGGGGTATACTTTATATAGAAATATTAAGATGGATGGCACCTAGTGGCATACTATAGTTAAAAGATGACACTACTAGAGTTAAACTATAATATCTATAATAAGGAGTTATTAGGTATAGTTACAGTACTTAAAAAATAGAGAGCATTCTTATAAGGTATAGAGAAACCATTTATGGTTAAAATAGACTATAAGAACCTTATAGGATTTCTAATAATAAAGAAACTCAACTAAAGATAGGTTAGATGGGCGGAAATGCTTATAGAATACTATTTTGAAATTTAGCATATTAAGGGTACAGACAATGCACGAGCAGACGCTCTAAGCAGAAAGGCTAAACTATAAAGTAATAAAAAGCTATCAGGAGCTTTATTGCGAAAGGATTAAGACGGATTAATTAGGTATAATTATCCAAAAATTATAGCAACTAAGGAAAGTTAGATCCATAAATTACTAGAGAGTAATTAGATATAGAAGATCTAAAAAGCATAAATAGAGAATCTAGACTTAGAGTAATATAAAAATAGAGAAGCAATGTATATACCTAAGTCTATTATAGAAGAATTTGTTAAGGAATTCTATAAGGGAATAATATAAGGACACAACAGAGCTATAGGCTTAGTATTAAGACTTTAAAAGAAGTATATTATTTAAGGAATTTAGGGACTAGCAAGACAAGTTATAAAGAAATATCCAGATTGCTAAAAAAACAAACCGATAAGGCATAAGCTGTATAGAGGGCTATAACCTGTTAAAACACTAGGAAGACTATAGGAAGTTATATTATAGGACTTTATTATTAAGTTACTAAAGTTAAGAGATCCTATTACAGGATAAGATTATAACGCGATTTTAGTAATAGTAAATAAGCTAATAAAGTGGGGATACTTTATAGTATACACAGAAGAGATATTAGTAGAAGATATTGCTAGAATCTATATAAAGGAAGTATTTGTAAGACATGGAGCACTAAATAAGATTATATTAGATAGAGATCCAAGATTTATAGCAGTATTTTAGGAAATATTTCTAGCAGAATAAGGAGTTTGCGCAGCAATATCTACAGTATATTATCCGCAGACGGATGGATAAACAGAAAGACTAAACTAAACACTAGAGTAGTATCTAAGGCACTATATTAATTACGTACAGAATAATTGGGTATTGTTATTACTAGTTACACAGTTTATATATAATATAACACCATAAAAAGGAATGGGGACATTACTATTTAAGGCGAATTACGGATATAAGCCAAGGACATCGTTATTACCACATTAAGTAAAAAAGACGAGTAGCACAGCTAAGTAAAGAATAGAGACGTTAATAAATCTTTATATAGACCTTAAAGAAACAGCTAAACTAGTACAAGAACGAATAAAAAGGTACTATAATACTAAAAGATCTAAGGGACCAGATC
>Ga0307507_10009914_pt1 | contig 12520 bp, 10 predicted proteins | sample 7_EM_MG_FD_207223 | JGI IMG/M metagenome (GOLD analysis project Ga0307507, IMG submission 207223) | Populus trichocarpa ectomycorrhiza microbial communities from riparian zone in the Pacific Northwest, United States - 7_EM | ecosystem: Host-associated > Plants > Roots > Unclassified | place... | reverse complement strand
CTGGGCGAGGTCGAGTCCGCGCTGCGGGCGCTGCCGAGCGTCGGCGACGCTGTCGTCTCGGTGAGTGCGGACGCGGCCGGGCACAAGCGGTTGGTGGGCTACGTGGTCCTCACGCCGGCCGACCCGAACGCGGACACCAACCTGGTGCGCAAGCAGCTGGGCGAGTCGCTGCCCGAGTACATGGTGCCCGCCGCATTGCTCGTGCTGGACGCCATGCCGCTCACGCCGAACGGGAAGGTGGATCGCAAGTCGTTGCCCGCAGCCGACTTCACCGGGCTGGCGGCCGGGCGCGAGGCCGCGACGCCGCGCGAGGAACTGCTGTGCGCCGTCATCGCCGAGGTGCTCGGCCTGCCGAAGGTCGGCGTGGACGACAACTTCTTCGCCGTCGGCGGCGACAGCATCAGCTCCATCCAGGTGGTCAGCCGGGCCCGGAAGGCGGGCGTGGACATCACGATCGCCGACATGTTCGTGCACCAGACGGTGGAGGGCCTGGCCGCCGAGGCGGACCGCCGCGAACCGTCGCGGTCCAAGGCCATCGCGAGCGTGTTCGACGAGTTCCGCGACCTGGAGGAGACCACGCCGTTCGACACCGTGCTGCGGATGAAGCCGACCGGCGACCGCGCCCCGGTGTTCTGCCTGCACAGCGGCGTCGGGTTCAGCCTGCCCTACATCGGGCTCGCGCCCCACATCGGCGCGGACCACCCGATCTACGGCCTCCAGGCGCCGTCCATCACCGAGCTGGAGCCGTTGCCGGAAACGTTGGCGCGGCTGGCTTCCGACTACATCGGGCGGATCAAGAAGATCCGGCCGGAGGGGCCTTACCACCTGCTCGGCTGGTCGTTCGGCGGGATCCTCGCCCACGAGATGGCGGCGCAACTGGAAGCGGCGGGCGACGAGGTCGGTGTGCTGGCCAACCTCGACGCCTACCCGCCGAGCAGGCACGACGTCGACGGCGACGAGCAGGCGATGCTCCGCTGGGTCGTCGACCTGGTCGGGCACGACGGCACCGAGTTCGAAGGCCGCGACCTGACCTCGCAGGACATCGTGCAGGTGCTGAAGACCGACGGGAATCCGCTCGCCGAACTGGGCGAGGAACGGGTGCTGGCGATGATCGACGTGATGAAGGTCCACTCGCGGATGTCGAGCGGCTACGCGCCTTCGCGCTTCGGCGGGAAGATGCTGCTGTTCGCCGCGACCGCCGACCTGGCGGAGGAGGACCTGGTGGAGCGGGCCCGGTTGTGGGACCCGCACACCGCAGGGGGAGTGGAGATCCACCGGCTGCCGGGGACCCACGACCACATGATGAATCCGGGGCAACTGGCCCGGATCGGCGCCGTGGTGGCCGCCGAGCTAGTTCGGGTGGACCAAGCATCGTCTGAGGATGGGGAATCGTGAGCACTACCGTCGGCGTCACGTCAGCAACCGGGCCGTTCGCGGCCCTCGTCGAAATCCTCGCGGTGACCGGTAGGCGGCTGCGCCACCTCCGCCGTGCGCCGGGCCGGTTCGTGGGGATCACCCTGAACCCACTGGTATCCATGCTCGTGCTCGGCTACCTGTTCAACCAGTCGATCTCGATTCCCGGCGGCGGGAACTACCAGGAGTACCTGTTCGCCGGTGCCGCCCTCCAGGTGGCGCTCGCCGGCGTGGGGCCGACCGCCATCGCGGTGGCGACCGACCTCCAGGGCGGCCTGATCGACCGCTTCCGGTCGTTGCCGATCTCCCGGTTCGCCGTGCTGGTCGGCCACACCCTGGCGGACCTCGTGGTCGGACTGCTCGGCATGGTCGTGGTGACCGGGTTCGGCCTGCTGCTGGGCTGGCGCTCGCACACCGGTCTCCTGCCGACGCTCGGCGGGTTCGCGCTGGTGCTGGTCTTCGTCTACGTGATGCTCTGGGTCGGCGTGCTGCTCGGCATGTCGTCGAAGAGCCTGGAGACCATCGACTCCATCGCGCCGCTGATCGTCGTGGTCTTCCCCTTCCTGTCCAACGCCTTCCTGTCCGAGCAGAACCTGCCGTCCTGGCTCGCGCCGATCGCGGCCTGGAATCCCGTCAGCGCGGTCGCCACGGCGTGCCGCAACCTGTGGGGCAACCCGGTCACCACCGGCGGCGGGTTCCCCACCGACCATCCGTTCATCGTGGTCGCGGTGACGCTGGGCCTGTTGTTCGTGGTCACCTCCACGGTGAGCCTCCGCAGGTACCGCGACACCGCCAACTGAGCCACCCGGCCGTGAGGAGAAACAGATGACCGCTCACCCGCAGGCGGTGGCGGACGACCTGACCGCACTCGACCTCGGCGATCCGCAGACCTTCATCGACGCGGACATCCAGGAGATGTGGCGGCGGTTGCGCGCCGAGGACCCCGTGCACTGGAACGTGCCACGGGGCAACGTCCCAGGCTTCTGGGCGATCACCAAGTACGCGGACGTCGTCGCGGCCTACAAGGACAACAAGCGGCTGACTTCCGAACGCGGCAACGTCCTGTCCACCCTGTTGCAGGGCAACGATTCCGCGTCGGGGAAGATGCTCGCCGTCACCGATGGCGCGCGGCACCGCGAGGTCCGCAACCTGATGCTGAAGTCGTTCTCGCCGCGCGTGCTCAACCACGTGTCGGAACTGGTGCGGCAGCGCACGTTCCGGCTGCTGCGGGACGTGATCGGCATGGGCCGCTTCGACTTCGCCGCGGACATCGCCGACCACATCCCGATCAACACCATCGGCGACCTGATGGACGTCCCCGAGAAGGACCGCCAGCAGCTCGTGCAATGGAACAACCAGACGCTCGCCCGGCACAGCTCCGAAGACGGCGAGCTGGAGGAGTGGCTGGCGCGCAACGAGATCCTGATGTACTTCTCCGCACTGGCGGAGGAGCGCAGGAGCAATCCCGGCGAGGACGTGGTCAGCACGCTGGCCAACGGGATGGTGGGCGGCGCCCCGCTGTCCGAGGACGAGATCGTCTTCAACTGCTACAGCCTCATCCTCGGCGCCGACGAGTCCAGCCGGATGTCCTCGATCGGCGCGATCCGCGCGCTGGCCGAGCACCCCGAGCAGTGGCGCGCGTTGAAGAACGGCGACGTCACGATCGAGAGTGCGACAGAGGAAGTGCTGCGGTGGACCACCCCCGCGATGCACTTCGGCCGCCGCGCGGTCGCCGACGTCGAGCTGAACGGCAAGCGCATCAAGGACGGCGACGTCGTCACGATGTGGAACAGCTCGGCCAACTTCGACGAGGACGTCTTCCACGACTCCCACGAGTTCATCCTGTCGCGGACCCCGAACAAGCACCTCTCGTTCGGGTTCGGCCCGCACTTCTGCCTCGGGGCGTTCCTGGGCCGCGCGCACGTCGGCGCGGTGCTGGAGGGCCTGCGGGACATGGTCGCGAGCATCGAGTTGGACGGCGAACCCACGCGGCTGTACTCGAACTTCGTGTTCGGCTATAGCAGCCTGCCGGTGAACCTGGTGCCGGAGAAGGACTGATCGCCACCGCGTGACGCGGAACCTCTACCGAAGGACGTCCCCACGGCCGCAAAGGCTTCGGGGACGTCCTTTTGGCGTGCGCGAAACCGCTGGTAGGAGGCTGTTTTCCCGCAGCGGCCGCTTCGGTAGGGCTAGCCCCACCAAACCCCCTCCGGTCACCACCAGTGCTGGATCCGTGACGCTCCGGAAAGCTTTGGGGAGTCGGAGGAACCGAACGGGGGACGAAGTCGTGAAGAAGCAGTCGATGACGGTATCGGTGGCCAGGTGGAGCGCGACGCATCCGTGGCGCGCAATCGCCGCGTGGCTGGTGTTCGTCGCCGTGTGCATCGCGGCGGGGGCGTTGACCGGGACGAACCTGGCGTCGAGCGAGGACTACCGGGTAGGCGAAGCCGGTCGGGCCGAGACGCTCGCCGCGAACGGCGGAGTCGCCGACCCGATCGTGGAGAAGGTGCTGATCACCTCGCGTGACGGCGGGCTGGACGCCACGGCGGCGGCGTCGGCCGCCGCGGACGTGACCGGCAGGCTGCGCGGACTGCGTGAGGTGTCGGAGGTGGCCGACCCGGTCACCTCGCCGGGCGCCGAGGCGGTCATGGTGCAGGTCACGCTGGAGGCGGACGAGAACACCGCGGTCGACCGGGTCGGCGCGCTGCGCGAGCAGACCGCCGCGACCCAGGCCGCGTTCCCCGGACTCGTGGTCGCCCAGACCGGGCCCACCTCCATCGACAAGGGCATCGAGGAGCAGCTGAGCGAGGACCTCGCGTTCGCCGAGAAGCTGACCCTGCCGATCACCCTGCTCATCATGCTGGTCGTCTTCGGCTCGATCATCGCGGCGGGCGTGCCCGTCCTGCTCGGGCTGTCCTCGGTCATCACGGCCATGGGGCTCGGCGCGGTGGCGTCGCAGGTGTTCCCCGACGCGGGGGCCACGCAGAACGTGATCCTGCTGCTGGGCATGGCGGTCGGCGTCGACTACTCGCTGTTCTACCTCAAGCGCGAGCGTGAGGAACGGGCCCGCTCCAACGGCACCATCGACCACGTCACGGCGGTGGAGTTGGCCGCGGCGACCTCCGGCCACGCGATCGTGGTGTCCGGCTTCGCGGTGATCGTGTCGATGGCCGCGCTCTACCTCGTCGGCGACGTCGTGTTCTCCTCGCTGGCAACGGGTTCCGTGCTCGTGGTGCTGGTCGCGGTGGTCAGCTCGCTGACCGTGCTGCCCGCACTGCTGGCCAAGCTGGGCCGCTGGGTCGACCGGCCGAGGGTTCCGCTGATCGGGCGGCTCACGGCGAAGGAAGGAGCGGGTCGGGTCTGGCCGTTCCTGCTGCGACCCGCGATGCGCCACCCCAAGGCCACCCTGGCGGTCTCGCTGGTCCTGATGTTCGGACTCGCGGTGCCCGCGCTCGACCTGAAGCTGAGCCTGCCCGGCAACGACGGCCTGCCCAAGGACGTCGCGGAGATGCAGACCTACGACCGGATGACCGAGCTGTTCCCCGCCGAGCGGGCCCAGCACGTGATCGTCGTGCACGCCGACTCCGGACGTTCGGCCGAGGTGGCCGCGGCGATGGCCGACCTGACCGCGCGCACCGGCCAGGACCCGTTGTACGCCAACAGTTCGGCGCCCCGCGTCGTGACGTCGCAGGACGGCACGGTCACCAAGGTCCGCATCGGCATCCCGCACACCGTCGAGGCGCCCGAGGCGTTGCAGTCGTTGCGGCTGCTGCGTGACCGGATCGTGCCCGAGACGGTCGGCCGGGTGCCGGGCGCCGAAGTCGCGGTCACCGGTGACGTCGCCAGGAACGTCGACACCGTCGAGCACCAGATGAGCAGGCTGCCCTGGGTGGTCGGATTCGTTTTGCTCATCACGTTCCTGGTGATGGTCGCCGCGTTCGGCTCGGTCGTGGTCGCGCTCATCGCGGTCCTGCTGAACCTGCTCGCGGCCGCCACCACGTTCGGCGTGCTCGTCCTGGTGTTCCAGTACGGGTTCGGCGAGAGCCTGCTCGACTTCACCTCCGGCGGGTTCATCGTCTCGCGGGTGCCGCTGTTCCTGTTCGTCATCCTGTTCGGCCTGTCGATGGACTACCACGTGTTCGTGGTCAGCCGGATCAAGGAGGCGGTGGTGCGCGGGAAGACCACCCGCGAGGCCGTGCACGAGGGCATCACCACCTCGGCGGGCGTGGTCACCAGCGCGGCACTGGTGATGGTGTCGGTGTTCGCCAGCTTCGTGTTCACCAGCCTGCTGGAGATGAAGCAGCTCGGCTTCGGCCTCGCCGTCGCCGTCCTGCTCGACGCCTTCGTCATCCGGATCATGATCCTGCCCGCGCTGCTGACCCTGCTGGGCAAGTCCGCCTGGTGGCCCGCGAAGCCGTGGCGCCGCAAGAACTCGGACGTTCCGGTGGGACAACGGGTTTCGCCGCCGTCCGTGCGCGTAGGCGGCTGATTCCCAGGGCTCGATCCGCGCTGCTCCTCCGACGGCGAACCGCCAGGTCACGCACTCCGTGGCCGGGCGGTTCGCCGTTTTCGCGCGCATCAGGAATCGGTCAGCGCACCGTCAGCGCCGCAGGACAGCATGAATCGACGGCAACCGGCACAGGGTGATGGAGAGCCGAAGTGACGAACCCCTTTGACGACGAGGACGGCACGTTCCTGGTGCTGGTGAACCACGAGGACCAGCACTGCCTGTGGCCCGCGTTCGCGGAGGTGCCCGGCGGCTGGACGGTGGCGCTCGGCGAGACCAGCCGCGCGACCGCGCTCGCCCACGTCGAGGAGCACTGGACGGACCTGCGGCCCAAGAGCTTGCGCGAGCGGACCGGTACCCGGTCCGCCTGACGTTTCGCGGACAAGAAGGGGATGGGAATCCACGTGGAGCTCGCAATCCAGGTCGAAGGCCTGCGAAAGCGGTACAAGGAACACGAGGCACTGGGCGGGATCGACCTGTCCGTGCGGACCGGGTCGGTGCTGGGCCTGCTGGGCCCCAACGGCGCGGGCAAGACCACCGCGGTGCGCGTGCTCGCCACCCTGCTGCGACCCGACGGCGGCACGGCGATGGTGGCGGGCTACGACGTCGTGAAGCACCCGCAGGAGGTGCGCAGGCGGATCGGCCTGGCGGGCCAGAACGCGGCGGTCGACGAACTGCTCACCGGGCGGGAGAACCTGGTCCTGCTCGGCGTCCTGCTGCACCTCGGCAAGTCCGGTGCCCGGAGCCGGGCCCGGCAACTGCTGGAGCGCTTCGACCTCGTCGCCGCGGCGGACCGCCCGGTGCGCACGTACTCCGGAGGCATGCGGCGCAGGCTCGACCTCGCCAGCTGCCTGGTCGCGGACCCGGCCGTGCTGTTCCTCGACGAGCCGACCACCGGCCTCGACCCGGCCAGCAGGCAGTCGTTGTGGACGACCGTGCGCGGACTGGTGTCCGACGGCGTCACGGTCCTGCTCACCACGCAGTACCTGGAGGAGGCCGACTACCTCGCCGACCAGGTCGTGGTCATCAACTCCGGCAAGGTCATCGCCGACGGCACGCCCGACGAGCTCAAGCGCAAGGTCGGCCAGGAATGGCTGGAGATCGTGGTGGCGCTGCCGAACACGATCGAGGCCGCGGTGCGCGTGCTCGCGCCCATCGCCATCGACCACCCCACCTCCGACCAGGAGAAGGGCACCGTCGCGCTCCAGTTGCGCGACGGCATGGACGGCATCGCCGCGGCGGCGGTGGCGCTCAAGGACGCGGGCATCGACGTGGCGGACTTCGCCATGCGGCGCCCCACGCTCGACGACGTCTTCTTCAACTTGGTGGGCCATCCCGCCGGATGATCCGCCACTATGAGTAACAGTCGACACACGGGGAGTGTGCACATGTTCAACCACCCGAGAACGACCACCCGGCGGATCGAGAACTTCTCCGGCAGCCGGGCGCTGTCGATGGTGCGGCGATCACCGCGCCGCGCCGACGCTGTTCGGGGCGCCGTCTGATGGGCGGCGTGCTCGTGGGCGCGCACGTGGTCGCGGTGCTGGCGGTCGTGCTGACCGCCGCTCTGTTGGGGAGGCTGGCCGCGCGGGCCGCGCGCCAGCCGGAGGTGATCGGCGAGATCCTGGCGGGCATCCTGATCGTCCCCGTCGTGGCCGCCGTCGCAGGGCACGGGGCGCTGGCGGCACTGCTGCCGCCTGACGTGCTCGGCGTGCTGAAGTACATCGGCAAGATCGGCCTGGTGCTGTTCCTCGTGGGCGTGGCCCACGAACTGCGGCGCGGCGGCGGGGGACTGGGGTCCCGCTCCGTCGGCTGGGTCACGCTCGGATCGTTCGTCCCCGCGCTCGGCACCGGTCTGATCCTCGCGGGCTGGGTGCTGTGGTCGGGCGACGGGCCGCTGCGCGGCACCGCGTCCACGCTCTCGCTCGTGCTCATGATCGCCGTCGCGCTCAGCGTGACCGCGGTCCCGGTGCTGGCCCGCATCCTCGAGGACCGGGACATGATGGCGGGCCGCAACGGCAAGCTGTCGATGGCCGCGGCCGTGTTCACCGACTCCACCGCCTGGCTGCTGCTCGTCGTGGCGCTCGGCACCGCGTCCGGCGGCTGGGGTGGCGTGGTCCGCTCGGTCTCCGTGCTCGCGATCGGTGTCACGATCGTCATTCTCGGCCGGATCCTGTTGCGCGGCAACGCTTCCAGCGTGGTGGCGGCCCGGTCCCCGAAGCTGGTGTCGGTGCTCGTGGCGGTGGTCGCGCTGGCCGTGGCGATCGAGATGGAACGCTGGGGGCTCACCGCGGTGTTCGGCGCGTTCGTCGTCGGACTCGCCATGCCCAACGGCGAGGACGCCAAGCGCTGGGAGGAGATCACCCGGCCGGTCGCGTCACTCGGACGCCTGTTCGTGCCGGTGTTCTTCGTCGTCGCGGGCATGGGCCTGTTCGCCACCCCGTCGTCCACGCTGCCGTGGCTCGCGGCGGTGCTGGCCACCGGTCTCGCGATCGTCGGCAAGGTCGGCGGCGGCTACCTCGGCGCCCGGCTGGGCGGTGAGACCAAGCGCGACGCGGTCACCATCGGCGTGCTGATGAACACCCGCGGCCTCACCGAGATCGTGGTGTTGCAGGCCGGCTACAGCGCCGGACTGCTGTCGGCGAGCCTGTTCCTGGCGCTCGTGATCATGGCGCTGGTCACCACCGGCCTCACCGGCCCGCTGCTGTCGTTCATCGACCTGCGCGCCCGCCGCACGGCGCCGCTGCCGGCATTCGAACCCCAAGGCGGTACGCAATGACGCAATCACCGACCCGGTCGCTGACCGACCTGCCGGTAGCGGACTTCCGGTCACTGATGGCGCGGTTCCCGACCGGTGTCGCCGTGGTCACCACCACCGGCGACGACGGCTCACCGCGCGGCATGACCGTGTCGTCGGTGTGCAGCGTGACGCTGTCACCGCCCACGCTGCTGGTGTGCCTGCGCAAGGGCAGCCCCACCCTGGACGCGGTCCTGGACCGCGCCCGCTTCACGGTGAACTTCCTGCACGGCCGCGCGCGGACGGTGGCCGAGCTGTTCGCCTCCGGCGCCCCGGACCGCTTCGACCTCATCCCGTGGGAGATGCCGCCAGCGGCGGGCGGCCCGCACCTGCACGAGGACGCCCACTCGATGGCGGACTGCCGGGTGAGCCGCACCGAGCACGTGGGCGACCACATCGTGGTGTTCGGCGAGGTCTTCGCCGTGTCCGAACGCCACGAGCACGCCCCACTGGTGTACGGCCTGCGCGAGTACCACTCCTGGCCGGGCAACTGACGGCGGCACCGCGGAGAAGCTTGCTCATGGGCTGCGAACGTCGAAGGGGTCGTTCCCGCTGGTCGGATAGCGGGAACGACCCCTCGACGTACCTGCGCGCCAATTAGAACCGGAGGTCGGTGATCGCCGTCAGGTCGATGCCGTACCGGGCGTACACCTTGATCGTGTTCTCTCCTGTGAGCTGATCCTCGCTGTAGCCGAGCAGGTCAGCCACGCGCACAACCTCCTCCTTGGAACCGGACTCGATCTCCAGGTAGGCCGGGATCTTGGGCCAGGTGTCGATCTCGACCTGCGCTCCATCGAGGATGAAGCTGGTCCGCTTGTTCTCCTGGTAGGACTTCGGGATGAACCCGAGCATGGCCAGCAGAGCGTTGGCGGTGGTGAAGTCGTCCACCGCCACCTCGACCTCGTGGGTACCGTCGATTGCGTCGCTGGTGATCTCCTTGACGGTCAGCGTGGTCTCGGTGCCGGTGTCCCGGAGCCTGATCCACTTCGACTGGTCGCCAGGGACGATGTCGTAGACGTAGCGGCGCATGAACTTCTCCCCGAGCTTCTGCCCGCCGCGTTCCAGGATCAGTGCCTCGGTCGCCTCGGGGTCGATGTCGAGGACCTTGGCTTCGTGCTCGATGGGCACAGGGCTTCCGTTGCACTGAGATTCAGTGAATCTCGGTGATTCGCCCATCACTGGGCGAAGGTCCTTGCCTGACCCGAAATCTCAGGGATCCGGTGCAAGGTAGACGTTTCACAGCCACCTGCCGGGCCAGGCCCGGACTCACGGTCGGCTCCACGTCCGTTTCGGGTCTCCGGGCCACTCCCGGCGACCTGCCGCTTGACGAGCGCGGCGAGGTTCAACGCGGCGTTCTCGTCTCGATCCAGGACCAGCCCGCACCGCTCACACACATACGTACGCGTCCGCAGCGGCAGCTTGGTTTTCACTGCCCGACAGCCGGAACACGTTTTAGAGCTGGGAAACCAACGATCCGCGACCTCGACCCGGCCGCCGTTCCACCTGGTCTTGTAGGTCAACTGCCGGCGGATCTCACCGAACCCCGCATCGGAGACGACTCGGGCGAGCGACCGGTTGCGGATCATCCCGGCGACGTGGAGGTCCTCGACCACGATGGTGCCGTACTCGCGGGCCAGAGCGGTGGTGAGCTTGTGGATACCGTCCCGCCGCAGGGTCGCGATGCGGTGGTGGACCTTGTTGCGCTGCTCGTTGGCCTTGCGCCAACGATTCGACGGCCGCCGCCCGGTGCGGCGGTCCGGCCCGGTGCGGCGGGACACGGTGCGGGACAACCGGACCAGCTTCCGGCGGGCGGTGTCGTAGTGCCGGGGATTCCCGACCGGGGGTCGACCGTCGGAGAACACCGCCAGAGTCCTGACCCCCAGATCCACCCCGATGACCGCGTCCGGCCGCGCCGGAACCCGGTCCCGCTTCTCCACCTCGACACAGAACGACACGGGGTCAGCTCGTCCTCGGCGACACCGTAGGAGCGCTCCGCCGCCCGCTGCCCCAGATTCGCCAGCACCCGCGCCAGACCCCAGTTGTGGGAGACCCGCGCCGCCCCCGCGTGCGCCAACAGGACACCCACCTGACGCGGCGTCGGATCCAGCGCGAACCGGTACGCGTGCGTAACCAGCATCAGACCCGACCACCCCACACGACGACCAAGCCGCGAGCCTCCCCGTTCCTCGCGGCACGGACCAGGACACCGGCGGAGTCACCGGGTTCCAGGCCCACCGACCGACACCCGGACACCGACCGGGCCGCGTGCGAGCACTCGACCCCGACACGGGCGAGACGGTCACGATGATCCACGACCAGCAGGGTAACGGCAGGGTCCGACACCGCCAGCACAGGCTCTGCGCCCGGCCACCCGCGCGACAGCGCCTGGGCGACCGGGACCGGCACACGACCCTCGCTCACCCACACTCACACGGTCCGGCAACGCACACCATCATGCGCCGCCCACCCGCACTGCCTCACCCGATCATGATCCACCACACGCACAGAAGGACCGAGATTCAGTGAGATTCACTGATGGATCACGGAACAGTTGTCAGCCCTTCTGTGTTGATCAGATGGTCACGCAGCGCGAGGTGCCCGCGGTTTCCTCTTGGCCGCTGCGAGCTTTCGGCACCGGATACGTCTCAAGGCCCCAGTGTTCGAGATCCGCTTGGAGCTGCCGGATCAGCAAGCGCTGCACGGCCAGGCCGCTGAGGACGTTCACCAACGGCAAGGTGGCTTCAGGCTGCCTACACGAGGAGGTGGCCGAACGTCGCGGTGTACACGGCTTCGAAGCGGGTCCGTTCCTCATCCAGAGGCTGCTCGTCTCCTCTATCCCGCGAAGGGATCGGACATGCCCGGTGCATGTCACGAGGCGGACGAGCATTTCCGTCCGGCGGTCAGCCCTCCCGGTGGACCCGCTGGTGCAGCGCTTCCATCCGGTGGTCGAGCTGCGCGGCGATGAGCGCGGTGCTGGTCAGCTCCTCCAGGAAGTCCGACGGCGCCTGGTCGTCGTACTTGTAGAACAGCTTGTGCTCCAGGGTCGCCCAGAAGTCCATCGCGATGGTGCGCAGCTGCACCTCGACCTTCACGTGCTCCACCCGGTCCGACAGGAACACCGGGATTCGCACGATCAGGTGAAGGCTGCGGTACCCGTTCGGCTTGGGCTCGGCGATGTAGTCCTTGGACCGCAGGATCTCCACGTCGTGCTGGCGGCGCAGCATGGCCTCGACCCGGTAGACGTCCGAGACGAACGGGCACACCACGCGGATGCCCGCCACGTCGTGCAGGTGCTTGGCGATCAGCGCGGGCTCGGGCTCCAGACCCTTGCGGCGGAGCTTCTCGATGATCGCTTCGGGTCGCTTGATCCGGTTGGTGATGTGCTCGATCGGGTCGTGCTGGTGGACGAAGTCGAATTCCTCGCTCAAAATGCGCAGCTTCGTCATCAGCTCGTCGATCGCGAACTTGTACACCAGCAGGTGCCGCGCGAGCTCGACGGGAACGGGCTCGACCACCCTGGCCCGCACGCCGTTGTCCATGAGACAAGGATACCGGCGATCTTGGTCTAGACCATCACGTGACCTGCGGGTTACGATCGCGGGACCATGTTGCGAGTCGCAACAAAGGGACTCCGCCGCCACGGACCCCTCCACCCTGCTCGTCCTGGAGGCTGTTCATGCGCACCGTTGCACTGAGATTCAGTGAATCTCAGTGATTCGCCCATCACTGGGCGAAGGTCCTTGCCTGACCCGAACCTCGGGAGGTTCGGTGCAAGGTAGACGGTTCACAGCCACCTGCCGGGC
>Ga0307507_10009913_pt1 | contig 12521 bp, 10 predicted proteins | sample 7_EM_MG_FD_207223 | JGI IMG/M metagenome (GOLD analysis project Ga0307507, IMG submission 207223) | Populus trichocarpa ectomycorrhiza microbial communities from riparian zone in the Pacific Northwest, United States - 7_EM | ecosystem: Host-associated > Plants > Roots > Unclassified | place... | reverse complement strand
TATTTTTTAATTCATGAGAATTAGTAGTTAAAAATCCTGGTATAAATTGCTGGACCTACAAGTGAGGCTGATATTTGAAATATCAGGAGTTGACTAGAAAATTTCCAGAGTTATTCTAAATATTCTCCAATTTTAATGGGGAGTATTTTTCACCTAATACAAAGTACGAAGAACCTTTTTTTTAAGAATTTATTTGGGTACATGAGTCCATAATAAATTCTTTAAAACCGGATTTATTCATATGAATACATCCTAATCCTAAACCACAGATAAACCATTGATCAGAAAACCATCAAAATCTATAAACCACATGAAACCACACAAACTAGCTTACATAAGGTAGAGTGTGCTAGGGGTGATAATACCTTCCCTAGCCATAACTAGTCCCTTACCCTCAAATCTATAATAAGACTAGTACATCTGGGTTTCCTAGTGACCCTGAACCAAACAACAAGGTGGCGACTCCAACGACCCCTCCGACACCGCTCGTCCACGTGCGATAGAATGACAACTCCACTGGGAAAGGTATTGTTTCTTGTAGTATTAGACTAAGCTTTGTGTATTTGATGTGATTTATCTGTTTTGATGTGTTACAATTTTTGCATTTGGCTTATTTTTACGCTTGAGCATATTTCATCTTGCCCATGTGTACATGTTTTCATGCATCATTAGTTTATTTTTGATATATCGCTTTGGGATGAGCATATGGTAACTTCAGGTTAAGTGGGGGAGTAACGACTTACCCTATGCCTTTCAGTCAGAGTTTAAGTTCGTGAAACCATCTAACTCTTTGCTGAGTGCTTGGACTGGTAGTGATTAAAATACAAGTCATTCCACTACCTACTAAGCCCTCATATTGCATTCACAAGGGTAATCACTAGGACAACGAGAGACCCTTTTTAGAGACCAAATAGTAAACCTACCCCCATGTCTCACATAAAAGGATTAGAAGCAGCCTTTAGGGTGTATGCTCTCTACACATTGTTTTGCATCAAGGCAAGCCCTTTTAAAAGCATCTTGAATTCAGGACTTATAGGTGACACAATGGTCGTCACTCAAGAAATTTCTGTTGTAGGGTTTGGGCAAGAATCAAAATTCTTGTTCATCATGCAAGCATTACGACCATATGTCACCTCTTGAAGGGCAAGTTCATTGTTGCACGTGGGCTATGTGTCGTATGGTTGAGCTCGTTGAAAAATATGTGTGCCTCTATGAGAAGCGTGTTATCAGGAAGGAAAAAGGTTTTAAGTTTAATCATAAAATTATGATTTAGGTTCACGAGTCGCCACCTAGTACTATGGTTACTAGGAACCTATGGTCTATGAGAGTCTGGGTAAGGGACTGGTTGTGTAAGGAGAATATGCATCACCCCCAGTGCACCCTACCCAAGGTATATTGCATTATTGTTTGATTATTTTTCTAGATCAAGTTTCTATTTGTTGGTCTCATCTAAAGTTCAAGGTAGATCTCCCTTCATAAGGGAGTCTCTACCTTATCGGATTAAATCCTAACCGTTCTAAAGTTCAAATTTTAGCATCGCATTTATTTTACCCTTTGTATTTTTAATATCTGATGGTGTACTCTATTGTTTAGTTTTACACCCTACAATATTAAAGTCTACATTTAAACTCTAATATAAAATGAACAAAATGATTGGTGACGAGTTTTTAACATTTTGACCATATCCTAATGGGTAATCATAAATTGGTTACGATATCCATTTTTTTTTGCTTTTTAAAACATGAGAAAGATGCAATTTTTTTTTTTTATGAAAATATGCTTGGAAAACTTTTTAGGATCTGACCATGTGCATGAAAACAAAACATTTTTTTTCTTTTGTTTTTGAAAAGGGGAAATAAATTTAAAAATTTTGAGATTTTTTTTGAATTTTTGAATTTTTTATAGAAATGTTTCGAAGAAAACCGGGTATTTTAATACTAGATCAGTATCTTACAGTGTAAAAATTACAACCAAATATTGTACAAAATTTGTAGAAAAACATGCAAGAGAATCACAAATTTTTTAAAAGGACTTTTATTTTTTTTTGTTTTTTTAAATATTATTTAATATTATAATATATATTATTATTATATTATTATTAAATATATTGGGCTGGGCCGACCCGGTTATATGGGTCGAACCTAGCCTGGTTGGACCAAGATCAGCCCAAAAGAGGGGATGGATCGATGTCGGCCTACTTGGGCAAAGCTGGAATGGGTCTAGTCCCCCCACTCCGACACCCTAGTGTTGGGAGCTGCTGGTGACCTGGTCATGGAGTTGGTGGAAATGACAATGGGTTGAGATGCTGGCATTAGTTGCAGGAGGAGGGAAAAGGAGAAGTGGGAGCTCACGGTGGAGGAGCTGTTGCCGCTATGGAGGAAGAAGGAGAAACAATCAGTGGAGAGGGGGAAAGTGTGATGGCACTGATGGAGGGAAAGGTTGGTGGTGGCTGAAGGCCACAGTGAAGAGAGAAAAGGGAGAGAAAGTTCATGGTGGTAGAAAGGAAATGAAGGGGGGGTTGATTTTCTCTCAAATTTGGACTTCAAAATCTCCTCATTTAGGACATGACATCCTCATCTATTTATAGGGGTTGGAAGAGGGACGTTTGGTCTCAACTGGTGCCAAATCCTAGCCCTTGGTTCGACCTAGAAGGATCTCAATCGTTGGTTCAAAATAGTCATCATGGGCTGCCAGGTTTGTTGTAGGAAAAGGGTTGGTTTGATTGGCTATTTTGGAGCGATGCCAGAAACATTATGGCCTCGATCAAGCAGAATGGTTCACACTAACATGTAGTCAGGTGTCAGATGATCATTTTGGTGTAAATTTTGTCCAATTTGATGGAGAGATGAAGCATAAAATGCCTCAGGAAGGAGGTCACTCGAGCAGCCTCTCTAGAGAAGAAGATGAACAGTCAAGCTCAAAACGACATCGTTTTGGTATTTTTCAGTTTAGTCCTTCGATTTCTGATTTCTTGATTAAACCTCCGATTGACTTCAAACTTTCAATTTTGTTCAATTTTGCCCTTGACAAACTTCAATTTTAGCCCCAGATTTCAGCGCCATTTTTATTTTGGTCATTGGTCTCAGATTTCTTCAATTTAGCCTCTAATTGTCTATTACACTTTTAAATTTCTTCAATTTCACCCCTGATTTTAGCCGATTGGGTCCCTAGAGTTCGGTGCCTTTTGCAAAATGGTCATTGACTATGAATTTCTTCAATTTAGCTCTTAATTGACCAAAAAATTTAATTTTCTTGCGATTTTACCCTTGATTTCAATAAATTGACTTGGTAAAAATTAAATTTGGTCTCTTAAAATTCTAATCTTCTCAATTAAGCCCAAATAGGGCTCTCAAACTTAATTTATCACCAATTAAACTCCTAATAAAATTATTTTAACCCATTTAAAGTATAACTAAGTCCTTGCACTTAATTAAATCCTTCAATTGAACCCAAATTAATTCTTAAACATAATTAAACTTTAGATTGGCCTATGATTAAATCAAATTGACCTATTAAAAATTTAATTATGTCATGAGGCTTAATTTTTAAGTAGATTCGTCCAATAATCATTGAATTTGAATTTGAATTTGCATTTGAATTTGAATTGCCTCTCTATTTTTGGATAAAATGAGGTACAATTAAGCTCCCAATTTTGTCTAAAATTGCAGCTTGATTTTTCTTGCTTTTACTAAAACACCAACCTTCTTGCTATTATTTTTGTTATATTTTTTAATATTTATTTATTTTTATTTTGGAAAGAAATAAGATGAATTTGGGGAATAACCTAAAAATGGGTTATGACATTCATCATATAAAACATGCTCATACATTTGACATGCATGTATCCTTACATGCATATATCCTTGGAAGGTTGAAACATAGGTTCCTCATCTAAGGTCTACTACACCTAATTGAGAGAAAACATGGAAAACTAAGAAAGGGCTTAAATAGAGGCTCATTATCAAAAGAAAATTGAGAGCATCAAAGATGAAGTAGCCAGACTCATAAATCTACTCGAACAAGCACTGAGTTTCAAGAATGGAAAGGGAACGTCTGCACAACCTCCTATAGAAGCACCATCAGCCCACATCCCTCACACATCTTAGAACTTAAGGGCAGATTCAGTAATTGGGCAATATTTTGTCCATTTTCTCTCCATCCAAACACCTCAAGCTTAGGTCGCTGTGGATTTTACAGCAGAATGACCTTCTGACAATAGGTTTACCGGTCCTATAGACCATGATAAATGGGTTGCTCTAAAACAGAGATTGAGAGTAGTTGAAAGGAATAATATGATTGACCCTGTATTAGCATCTGGGGTTTGTTTGGTTCCAAAAAAACATTTGTGGTGCTGAAAAAGTTCAGAGTGCTAGACTTCATCAAGTACACTTGGTTTGAATGCTCAAACACTCATATTTGGTCTACTACAACAAGATGGCTAAAGTGATCCATCATGATAAAATGCTAATCTGTTCCTTTCAAGATACTCTTACAGAGTCTGTATTAAGCTGATATATAAGACTGAATAGTACCAAGATTAATAAGTGGAAGGATTTGACAGATCCCTTCTTGAAGTAGTTAATTTCAATCTAGAAACTGCTCCGGACAGAACCAGTTTGATGTCCATGGAAAAGGAAAACCAAGAGTCTGTGAGGACATATGCATAAAGATGGCAAACATGTGTCCAACCTCTATTGATAAAGACAGAAATGGTGATGTTATTTGTCAACACCTTCTAATCCCTTTATTACGAGCATTTGATGGGAAGCTCAGCTCGACATTTCTATGAAGCCGTGAGGATTGGTGAAAGAATTAAACAAGCTATCAAAATGGAAAAATTAGAGGTCCTACCATGGATTCCAGAACAATTACAAGATATGAATCAGAATATGGCTCTCAAATGGGAAACCTTAGTCATGTGGTCCAGTCAAGTTTTGTTGTAGCATAAAAAATGCCTTTGTTAAAGATTGACATACCTCTGCCACTCAAGTTTGTCTATTAGATACCTGTTAGACTTCAGACTTGTTGCCCCGACTCCATAAAATCTCATGTAACTACCATTTCCTAAGTGGTATGATCCAGAAGAGAGATGTGAATATCATGGTGGGGTCCTTAGGCCATTCGATTGAAAATTAAAAAAATCTCAAGTATCAAGTTCGGATGCTTTCATCAACCATATTGTTACTGGATCATCATGAACATAACAAAGATCATGACAAGACACAAATAATTATTGGAGAATTAGGGTGTCGTATTTTGTTACAAAATTTTGTTATTCAACACTTTTGTTTCGAGATCACACCCTATCATATTTTCAGAGAAATATGTCTTTTCTTTGCCTCTTTATTGTTCTGAAGTCAAGAGATGTTTAACATTTTATTTTGACAAAATATTTTGATCAAACTCTAACATATGAAATTAAGGCTAGTCAATCCTAAAAGATTAAAAATATTTTGATTGCATAAATGACTTGATGTTTGTTAAAATGGCATGATAAACAATGTGGGGTGACTAAATAAATTTTGAGCTCACATATAAAATTGAACCACATATCATGGAGCCAAGTTTTATCAGTATACATAATGACATATAGTGGATTCGATAGTTATAGACTCGTGAATCATTATTTCTTACAAGTCCAAATCATTACGTTGGACGAGTTCAACATTTATCGGTTTTAGTCGACCTTGCTTGAAATGAGAAAAGGCCATATTTGTTTATTCTCTTCATTATTCTTAAAATATATATCTTTCTTTTGAAAAGAAACCCTGACATGGATCACACCCCACACTTTGGGCAAATGAGAGATTTTTGGTTGAAAAGATATCTTTGTTACACATACTTTTGTGAAGCCTAACTTTTAAATAAATTATAATCCCATGTGTGATTGTTGTTGTGGAAATGGAATTTTATAGGTAATAGTGACTGAAGAAAGAAAAAGAAACGCATGAAAATGATGGTTTATATGCTCGACATTCAAACCAGAAATCTGGGTTGTGTTTTTAGTTAACTTATGACTAGTAATTGACCTAAATAAAGGCATAATATGGATAATTGTCCTCATGAAAGTTGTAGAATTGGATGTTAACTTTTCAATGGAACTGGAATCACCTACATTGGAGTTGTAGAACTCTAGATATTGGTAGGAAACCAAAGACAGGTTAGATTGGAAAATTCTGGACACCATGTGCACCAAACCTTGAACTGAGATTTTGGGCATAAAGCTGAGAGAAATTGAAATAAATGGCTTCATGAAAGATGTGTGCCATTATGTTAACTTTCACAGGGAATAAGCCTTGCTCTATTTTAAGTTATATAACTCAAGATATAGATAAAACACAAAGGAGAACTGGGTTGACCCTCTTCATCCCATTTGTGTAATTGTGTCTTAGTTTACTAAAGAAATAAACACCGAAGGGAACCAAGTTCTATAACTCTAGTGGAGGAAGAAACATTAAACAATATATTAGTGCACTTACCATGTGTTGTTTGAATATAATGAGTTTGAGATGAAATTTAATAGAGGTGATTCTTGCATAAGGAATGAGTATGTAAACTCGTTAAAGTATATGATGATGGAAAACTATTTGTATGGTACAGGAGGAATACCGGGCACAGGGTATTCCATCAGAGGAGCTCACGCGATCGAAGAAGCAGGTAAGCAAAATCTCGCCTATAATGAACTTAGATAAATCTGAAATTCTAAATTCTTGATGAATACTAAGGATCTAGAAGGTTATGGATAAAATTTTGGAGACAATGTAAGACTGATGCAATTGAATTGTTCCGTAATGATCGAAAGACCAATGTAGAAAAACATCTCTGAAGTCATCGGAAATTAACGAATTTGAATCGATCATAAATCATGAAGTTAAGTCTTAAACCTTAAGATTTGTGATGAATAATGAAATTAGTAATATGGATGATTCATGAATATAATATGAGCTTAGAAAGAATTTGATTTGCTTTTGCAATGAGCGAAAGCCAATGTTGGAATTGTTTCTAGAGACACGGAAACCATTGAAATTGGATTGCTTTCACAATGAGCGAAAGCCAATGTTGGATTTATTTCTGGAGATGCAGAAACCGTTGAATTTGGATTGGTTTCGCAATGAGCGAAAGCCAATGTTGGGATTGATTTTCAAAGTCAAGGAAACCAACAAATTTGATTTGCTTTCAAAATGAGTGAAAGCCAATGTTGTTATTGTTTTTCGTAGCTTTGGAAACTGATGAATTTGAGTTTGCCTTCGTAATGAGCAATGGCCCTTAAAGCGAAGACCCTCCGGGGAACTCGAGAAGGCATTATATTATAATGATTGTTGAGCGTAGTCATGTAAAATTCTCGATTTATCTTGCATGATTAGATAAATTGTGATTATGAGTATATAGATATGCTACGTAGTTGTTATGAAAGACATGACTATCATTCATGAGGAATTCTTAGAATACTCGATAAGCGAATGGATACTCTCAATCTCGTTATCCTTAGAAGATAAAACTATAATCATAATCTAAAAATTTGCTTATTAAATTTTATTGCAGGACCTTCATATATCGATGGATCGAATAACTAGACGACAGATGGATTCCAGGACTTCAAGGAACTTTTATTGTGTATGTAATAGATTTTATAATTTAAATAATAACTTTCTTTTGCAATAATGTTATTTTATCTTTGTATATCTCATGTAATGAAGTCCTTAGACGAACGTCTTATGTAAAACGATAACTAAGTACATTTCGAAACAATTTCCGTGCATGTTCTATTTTAAACTAAATTGCCCTACACACACACACATACATGTACATCTTAGGATAATTACACATGATTGGTTTAATAATTCTTTCCTTTGATCTAACGTATGTTTCGAATTATACTCTTAAAAATATATGTGATATTAATACTGAAAGATGAATGGTCTATGTGATGTTGAGAATGTTTCTAAGGCCGGGATAACATAAAAAGGAAATTGAGATGAATAACTTATGTGGTTATAAAAGCCTTGAAATGTAGGCAATTTTCGATAATTTGGTATGTCTAACTATAGAGGAAACTCTTTCGAAATTTCATCAACTTCTATATGAATTCGAAATAAAAAAAAAAGTTACAATGTTATTTCTATGTCGTTATTATGTTTGATTTGTTGTTTTGTTAATTGGGATGTTACAAGCAACCTGTCCTTTTTTAAGTTAAAAAATTGGTTTATTTTCATAGGTGACCTGCTTTTTTTTATATAGAAAATAATATTTTTTTCACGGTGATCTGCCTTTTTTTTTTCCCAGAAAATGGTCTATTTTCACGGTGACCTATCCTTTTTGAATTTTAAAAATTGATCTATTTTAATGGGTGACATCCCCCCCCCCTTTTTCAAAAAATGGTATATTTTCATGGATAACTTGCCCTTTCTGAAGTTCAAAAACTAGTCTCTTTTCATGGGTGACTTGCCTGTTTTCAAAAACTGGTCTATTTTCATGGGCGACCTACAATTTCTAAATTTCAAAAACTTGTCTATTTTCATGGGCGACCTGTCTTTTTTTAGAAAATAGTCTATTTTCATAGGCGACATTGCCCTCTTAAAAAAACTGATATGTTCTAATGGTCGACCTGCCGTCTTTTTTTTTGCAACTTAATGCTAGGACCAAATCCTTTCATTTTTTCAAAGATCAAAACAAAATACTCTTTCATGGTATATTAAAACAAATACTAGTTTTTGTGCGTTCATATTACGTGGATAAAGCCTTTTGTCTCCTGCTCATAAATTCCATCATTCTTCTTCTTAAAAGACAATTAATATTTTAATTTCGAGGTTAGATCATATGCAATTCATGTTTTTTGAAATATAGGCCCCCTCATTTTCTTCACAATCTTCACCGAGGTTTGTAATTTCTAGGATGATTATTCTGGCTAGTTTTTCTCTCCGTTTCACCAGAGTAAGTTCGTGTGAGTTGCTAGAGCATTTAGTTGCCTTGTGTAGCCTTCTATTGTGGCTATGATGAATATCATCATGAATTGGAAATGACTAAGAAACTCTCTATCTTGTGACAACATTGTGAGCTTTTAACACTTCTGATGCTCTTTAGGGGGTTGAGGGTGATTTCCTTAACAAAGATTTTGCAAGATTTATCTTGTTTGTTTTTTTTTAAAATCCAAGATTCATTAATGTTATGTCAAAAAGTGTTTTATCATGTGCATTTGGTGTAGAAGTTGACCTACTTTGAGAAGGGTCAAATACTGGTTTGAAGTCTTGTGTTTGGATTCTCTCGACGCGAACAAAAGACAAAAAGTTTTTTAATTCATCATTACTTTCACAATTGATTCCTTAAGTGTGTCATTTATCAGTCTATCTTGCTTGATTGATTAGAAAGGACTTTTTAGGTACATAATAAGGCTGGGTGGCGTGGTCAACGAAGAAAAGAGTTTACAGGCTCAAATGGTGTTTAAGGGTTTTAAACTTGGGATCACCATCAACTACTCATTAACTCCCTTGCTATCTTTGTAAAACAAACGTCATATGACCATCATATTTTTATTGGCAAGTTATGTCTTTTAAAATTGGATAGGAAACTTCATCATAATCCCAAAAAAATGCTTTCTCTTTACCAAACAAGAATTCTCAATGTCATCAAAATCAAACGGTCAGTATATGACTCATTGCCCATATCAAAACTTGATTTAAAGGGAAAATCAGGGTTTCCTACCTATCTTTAGCATTATTATTTCCTTTTTTCTATTTCATCATCTTTGTAAAAGAAAAATGTACAACCATGCTACCCATTCTATGTTTACCTAAAAGATTAATCATTCTTTTAACAGAGGTCGTAATGTAACTCCAAGTTCTATTTTGAAGGATAACCAATTATTTGAAGGTGCTAGAGGCTTCATCTTAAGCTTCATTTTTTTTAAGATGAAACCTTTGGCATCGACTCTTGGCATTAGAACCTGATTTATCTTTAAGTGTGGGCAATGTCTGCTTATGGCTTCTTTACAACCCTCTTTTAGGTTTTCTTGGATTCCCCTAGTCTAGAGCTTTTCACTTTTAGTCCTTTCTAAAACTTTGGGTTTAATAATCTCTTTACCACCAATTTTGTTGTGGTCTTCATCTTCTTGACCAACAAAATCATTTCTCATTTGCCCCTAGTGTGGGGGTGTGTCCCAGGTCAGGGTTTCTCTTTGAAAGAAGGATTCTACCAGGCTTAAAAAGGAATTATAATGGATATATTTTCTTTATAGATATCAAAGATGGTCTTTCCTCATTTCAAGCAAGACTAGTTAGAATTGATAAATTTTAACTTTACCGTTGTAAAAGCCGGTTATATTTTAACCTGACCAAAATAATAATAATAATAATAGATAGATAAATAAATAAATAAATAAGTAAGCAAGCATTGGGAGGGGCAAAATTAAACAAAAGAAAAGTTTTAAGGCATTAATTTATTGAGAAAGAAAGGATGGGGATAAATTTGGAAAATGCTAAACGAAAAGGGGTCAATGTGCAAATTTAAAAGATGGGACTATATAAATGCCCATCTTTTCTTCTTTTGGCTGATGGCTACAAGTCATAAGAGAGGGAAAGGATTTATGTGGCTTTTAGTTGTTTTCTTGCAAATTAAATAAAAACAAAAAAAAGAGAAGTGTAATTAGAGTGATTAGCACTTAGATAAAGAAATAAGAGGGGTGATTTAGTGTTTGGAACTTGTTTTGAAGAAGGAAATCTAAAGCTAGGGTTTAAAAAGAGAGAAGAAGGAAACTTGAATTTTTCTTGCATCCATTCCTTGAATCTTTATCCAAGTAAGTTGAAAAACATGTTTAGAATGATTAATTGTTATAATTTTGTGTTTTGATGAAGAAATTTAAATTGCTATGATTATGTGAATTTGGGGATTTATGGTATTAATTATTGAAATGATGCAATTTATGATTGAACTATATTAGGAAGCCTAAATTATTAATGGGTAAGTGTTTAATTTAGAAATGGAAGAAACAAACCCCTCCCCCTTTTTCGTTATTGGTCTTGGCAAAAGGAGAAGTTTTGGGAGATTGAAGAATTTAATGCAATTGTTTAGGAATTATGGGAATTTAAGAGCTTATAAATGTTAATAAATGGAATGGTGAAGGATGTTAGAAAAATAAAATATTCACCTTTTTTCCTTGAAGGAATTTCGGCCATGACAAGAATTTTGACTTGGATTTTGTTGATATAAAAGAGTGATTTTAGATGAATCGGGTGGATTGTTGGAGAATTAGGAAGTTAATTTTGATGAAGGGTTAAAAAGGAAATTTTATTCTTCTTAACTTAAAATGAAATTATATTTTTATCATTTGGTTATGAATAATAATTGACATGTTGATTTTTGTGCTGATGCAGAAGAGGTCGCAGGACCTAATCAGCAACAGGGAACCACTTCACGCTCACAAACATCAGGTAGGTGTTAAATACCATATAATAAATTAATTGTTTAAATTTAGTATTTTAGAAGAAATTTCCTTTGATTGTAATTTTAGTGTAGAAATTGTGAAATAAAAAGAATGGAAATAATGCCCTATTAAATAAATGGGCGTGCTGAAAGAATATTTCCTGGTTAATGAAAATAATGCCCTATTAAATGGACGCGTCGAAAGATTATTTCTTGGTAATGGAAATAATGCCCTGTTGAAATGGGCACATTGGTTGAACTATTTCCTTTTCTTTCTTACCTGAACTTTAGATATAATGTACTAATTAATGGATGACTTGAGAAAGTCATATCCTGGTTAATGAAGAAGATATCTAGTAAAGGATTGGCAAAAAAAAAATGAAATTTAAATTAAATTAATATATTGACGATAAGTACTTCATTTAATGAGCTAGTGCGTATATTATTGTGTATGCTTCAAATAGGCCTTATTTAAATTGTGTATTATTAATAAGTGTAAATTTCTAGTTTTTACCAAATGTTCACATGTTATATAAATATGTTGTTAGGTACATCGCACCCTCGAGCTGGAAAGTAGATGAATAAAAGGAAATCCTTGTTTAAGTAAATTTTGGGATTGGAAGTATTGATATTATGTTTTATATCGCTTGTATATTAAGAAATTTTAAAATGTTTAAATTATTTTTTTGTCGGGTATGTAATTAAGAACAATGCCCTTACTTTAACTGGTACTATAGTTTTGTTGTATTTATATTTGAATGTGTTTGTGTCCTAAGAAATTAATGTTATTGTGAATAAGTTAGTTTTAAATGTTGTATATGAAATCATACAATGTTAACTATATATATATAACTACATGGGATATGGAAATTGATGTGTTTAGTAGAGTTGTGATGCTTAATTATATTGGGATGAGTTTGTGGTTATTATTTACAGGTTTTAATTTTAAGTCGATAACTTGGTATCCAAAATACAAAGGAGACTCTGCCGAAATTTTTAAAAAATATTTACTTGAAGAGAGACCAATAAACTCTTTTAAATAACTTTTTTTTTTTTGCCTTGACAATCGTCGTAGTAGTCTTTTGAGTTTATTCTATGATTTATTA
>Ga0307507_10009912_pt1 | contig 12524 bp, 4 predicted proteins | sample 7_EM_MG_FD_207223 | JGI IMG/M metagenome (GOLD analysis project Ga0307507, IMG submission 207223) | Populus trichocarpa ectomycorrhiza microbial communities from riparian zone in the Pacific Northwest, United States - 7_EM | ecosystem: Host-associated > Plants > Roots > Unclassified | place... | reverse complement strand
CACTATAAACGATTCGATCGATTGATCGAATCAAGGTAGCACAGACAGGTAGGCACAAATAGGGAGATGCTGACGGGTAGGCAGATACAGACAGGTAAGCAGATACAGACAGGCAAGCAGATGCAGATAGGTAAGTAGATGCAGACAGGCAAGCAGATGCAGACAGGTAGGCAGATGCTGATGGGTAGGCAGATATAGACAGGTAGGCAGATGCAAATAGGTAGGCGATGCAGATAGGTAGGCAATGTAGACAGGTAGGCAATGCAGACAGGTAGGCAATGCAGACAGGTAAGTAGATATAGATAGGCAAGCAGATGCAAACAGGTAGGCAGATGCTAACGGGTAGGTAGATATAGATAGGTAGGCAGATGCAAACAGGTAGGCAATGCAGACAGGTAGGCAATGTAGGCAGGTAGGTAAGTTAATAAGTAGATAGGTAGAAGAGAACCATCGCTATATTATATTAAATTATCTAAAATAATAATATTTATTTTGCTAGCCTTATAAATAGCTTTAAAGTAGCTTTTATTTATTTAAAATATGTTATTAGTATAAAAGAGGTAAATATAATTATGGTTGCCAAATGCGCAGATTACTGGCAGGTTGCGCGCAGGTTGCGCGCAGGCTACGCGTAGGCTGCGTGTTAAAAAAACACGACATAGGCTAGTCGGTCGAGTTACTAAATAACCTTAACTGCGCGCCAATTGCGTTAACCACCAACCATTGAGGCTATTGAAAGGGTACTATATTTTGCCGATGAGGCGGCCACTATGGTTTTAACTATACCTTTAAGGTAATTATATAAAAGTATACTTAGAACGGCCTTACCTAGGACCTCTATAAATACTTAGATAATTATAATGCCTACTAACGCTTTAAATCACGTTGCTATAAACCCTATAGTAAGCTATAGCCTCTTTAGGTCCCCACCCAAGCCTAGCGGTATTATTTACTTAACTTTATTATAGATCTCCCAGAGTTTAAGACTCCTAATAGCATAGAGTACAACTCCATCCTTATTCTTATAGACCGTTTTATAAAGCTAGTGCACTACTATCCAGTGCGTAAGATAATTAATACTATATAACTCACAGAACTCTTATTTAGAGTATTTATACAAATAGGACCTCTAGATAATATTATCTTTAATAGAGGTAGTATATTTATAAGCGAGTACTAAAGCACCATATACTACCATCTCCATATTTAATATAAACTTAGTACCGCATTCTACCTATAAATAGATAATTAGATAGAGTGTTAGAACTAGGAGCTTAAGGTATACCTATATATATTTACAAACTAGGAATAGTCTAATTAGGCCTCCCTACTTAAAGAAGCAGCCTTTACCTACAACTCTAAGGTCTATACTATAACAAAGCGTTCCCCCATTAAGCTTACCTATGGCTAGCTACTAAACGTCCTAGATAGAGTCCTAGATAGCGTCTAAGACGCCTAGTAAGGTAGGAAGGGGTCTAAGTTAATAAATATCCAACTTATAGAGACGCATCTATAACGCCTACGCCTTATATATAAGGTAGCAGCGGCGTTAATAATATACGCCTAAAAGCTTTAGGCAAAATACTATAATCGTTACCATCTAGCCAAGCACTTTGCCGTTAGTAAATAAGTCCTACTCTCCTCTAAAAATATCTATACAAAATGTCCCTACAGGAAGCTTAATTGCAAGTTTATAGGACTATTTTAGATCTTAAAGCGCGTAGGGCAGCAAGTATATAAGCTAGAGCTTCTACCTGCTATGGCACGGCTCTACCTAGTCTTTTATATCTCCCTACTAGAGCCTTATAGGTTATACCCTAGGTTTTAACCCCTAGCAGTAGAAGAGCTTAAAAAAGGCAGCTAGGAAGTAGAAGCAATTATCGCCTACTAGGATTATATTAAACAACTACAGTACCTTATTAAATAGCTAGGATAGCTAAATAAGTATAATAAATGGAAATACAAGACAGAACTTAAAAATTGTTAATAACTGCTGGATAAGTACCGTAAGTGGGATACCCTAGCCTTATAGCTAAAGCATAGGCAAAAAGCAAGCGCCGCTATTAAGATATAACCTATATAAAAGCAGAGCAGAGGACATCCTAAGGGATTAAAGAATAAGTTAACACTTACAGTAAGAACTGCGGCATATATATAGGGTAAAGCGTAATTCATTAATATCCTATATAAGCTACACTTTAACGCAACCTAGTTGTGCTAGCGACTTACAGGCAACTTATAGGCGAGGCTACAGTGACGCTAATAATGAAACTTAATTTAGAAAATACCCTTTTTAGACCTAGTTTATTACTCTATACTAGCTTAGCAGATTGTTTATATTAGAGAACAGGCCTATTTTAACTAGGGTCTACTTAACTAAGGTCTAAGACCTTCTAGTGACTTGCTAGCAGCAACCTATACTAACAACTTATACTATTCTATATATATGCTATATAGATAACGCATAAGGCTAAAGTATGGGTTAGTAGCGGATTTAATAGGTATATAGCCTTACTGTCTATAAATCTGGCTATATATTAGTAACCTATAACCTACCTATAAAGTATATACAGCGCTACGCTGGTATAGTATAAGGCTAAAGCAGGGTTAGTAGCGGATTTAATAGGTATATAGCCTTACCGTCCATAAATCTAGCTGTATATAAATAACCTATAACCTACCTGTAAGGTATTAGCAACCTACCTATATAAGTAAGCTTTTGGAATATTTCTAATAGTCTACTAAATTTAGGCGATAGCATTAAGCTCTACTAGCTCTAAGCATTAAATGGACCAATTAGGATTTTCTATACTAGGTATAGAAAATCGCTATTAGCTTAGTTAAATATTGGGGGTCTTGGCAAGGCAAATCTAACTAATTAGACAACTTTAACCGGCGGTTAAAGTTCCTTAACATCCTTACGCCACGTATATATACTACCTATCTCTCTATGCGCAAAATCAAGACGCTCTTTCCCCTCTAAATTTTTTTCCTTATTAAGGTTTTTTATAGGGTTTTATTAAGGCTTAAGTATATAAAAGATTGGGGACAATCCTTTTAAAGGGGGGAGCATTATTAGGTGAAACCTAAGTAGATAGTTATATAGCCGCAAGGTACTGGCAACCCTAGGGCAACCTAGGGGTAACTCGCCCGTAAGGCACGTGCGCTACACATACCTAGGGAAAACCCTTTCTACCTTGCACACAGACTCCTCCTTTTCCCTTAAGGATTTGTCTGCCTATACAATATACCCTATTGTTCTATCATTGAGCTCCCTATCCACATCTTTACCTCACAGATTGTATATATAGATAATATATATAATATGCATAGAATACCTGAAAATAAGTATTATAAGTATTTAATAAGAATATAATAAATAATAGATAAAAGGTAGTATAGAAATGCCAAGTATATATATAGGTGGCACCTAGTAGAAGATTAAAAGCTAGGCGACTTAATATTTTAACTAGAAAGATTCCTTATAAAAGAGTGCCTAGAAGGATAATAGTAGTAGGAGTGCCTAGAGAATACTTATCTATAGTATATTAAGAACAAGAAGTAAACTAAGTATTAGCTATAGAAGGACTAAGTATAATTAAAATTAAGTAGTTAATAGTTAGAAAAAGCGGAGGCCTATAGAACTAGAGGGAGCTAGTAGTAGAGCCTTAAACCCTTAAAGGAATTACAGGTTAACACCTAAATTTATAAGTTAGTTAGCAAAATTAAAAGTTTAAAGCGTTAGTAGATAGTAGAGCAATAAGGAACTATATATTACCAATAGTAGTTAAAAGAATAGGGTTACTATACAGATAGAAGGAATACCTATATCTATTAATAACGATTTTAGGAGACCTAATAGCCTATAGAGGAGGTATTATTAATCTTAAAACAGAACCTATTTAGATAACTATTAAAGGAAGAAAACTTAAGATATCTTTTAATATTCTACTGTTAAGAAAGGATAAGGTAATATTAAGAATGCCTTAGTTATAGGAATGCAATCTAAAGATTAATTGGGTTATAAGTTAAGTTAATATTAAGAATATTTAATAATATAAGATGCGATAATAAACTAAGATAGTATAGTACTAAGTTGGGGTAATGTGTAAAGAGACTAAGCGAGGCTTAAGTTATATATTAAAGAGATACTATAAGTATGGTAAAAAACTATAGAGCCCAGAAAGTAAAAAATTATTAGAGTATATAGCATAGGACTATAAGATAGAATTAGAACCAGGAATAAGTCTAAAGTTCTTTCTAATCTATAAGCTTACTAAAACTAAGTTAGTAGCACTTAAGGAGTTTATCCAGAACAACTTATAAAAGGGATATATTAGACTATTGTAGTTATTAGTGGGGTATCTAGTATTATTTATATTAAAGAAGAACGGAAAACTTAGGATATATATTAACTATAGATAGTTAAACAGCATTATAAGAAAGGATAGGTATCCTTTATCCTTAATTAGCAAAATCTAAGACAGGATAGGTAATGCGTAAATCTTTATAAAGATAGATCTAAGGTAGGCGTACCATTAGATTAGAATTAAGGAAGGTAATAAATAAAAGACAACCTTTAGGTTAAAGGAAGGACTATATAAGCTATTAGTTATACAGTTCGGACTTATAAATATACTAGCGACGTTTTAGAAATAAATTAATAGTGTGTTAGAAGAACACCTTAACAAGTTTATTATAGTATACCTTAATAATATTATTATCTACTTAATAAGTAAGTAAGAACATAAGGAGCATATTAAGTGGGTCTTAAGGAGACTATAAAAAGAAAATATGCTAGTAGCAATTAAGAAATACAAGTTCTTTATAAGGAAGACCAATTTTATTAAATTTATTATTAAACTAGGAAGAATTAGTATAGACCTAAAGAAAATAGAAGCTATAGTAAGTTGGTAGAAACTAGAGAACGTTACGCAGTTAAGGTTATTTTTAGGGGTTTGCAACTACTATAGAAGGTTTATTATATAGTAGTTAAGGAATATTAAACTATTTATAAGGCTTATAAAAAAGAAAGAACTATAGATATAGGGCAATAAATAGAAGAAGCTATTCTAAGTATTAGTCACACAGGGTGACTCACCAATAACGACTACTCGAGTAGGTTATAGTGATGTTGGTTAATAAAGCTTCTATTAGAATGAGAAAGGGCGAGGAGCTTAAGACTCCTCGCCACGCTAGTGCCGCGGCGTCACGTGACGACCGCTTGCCTAATTCCCAACACTAGCAACTCTTCTTTTGTGGTTGCCATCTATATACAAATACTGCTTAACTAGCGTAACAAATATCGATCCTCCTTACTTACTATTGCCACCGCAATATAAGTCTCGCTGTCCTAAAATTTGCCTTTTAGCACGTGGTGCTTTTTTACTTGGAGTTGCGGGTAGATATTATGTTAGGGCCGCTAAGGCGCTAATTATAAGCAAGCCAATAGCGATTTTCTGTGCCGGGCATAGAAAATCCTAATTGGCTGCTCTTAAATTGCTATATCTCCTACTCCCTTTTAACCCAACCTTTAACTTATATATGTAGAGTATTCGTGTTAACGAACGTCTCTAGTGCCTTATTTAGGTTTGCCTTCGTTATCGCATCTGCTAGGTTATCTTGGCTATTAATCTACCAGATTTTAAAAAGTTCTTAACACTTATAGGATTGCCGAAGTGCCATAATATTAATTATAAGACGCTTCTCCTTTGTGGTACCAAGCTTAACTAAATACTTGTAGAGGGAATATAAGTCGGTGCATATAATTGTAGGGATAATAGGGAGTTTAAGTTAATCTATAATTATCTTTAGGGTAGTTCTAATTGTAATTGCTATATTAACTCCGTTAACTATTCTATATATCTCTAATGCTAGAACGCTTCGGGTAACGCACTTACTCTTAGTTAAGCTCCAATAGATAAAATTGCCGTAGATTGTAAAGTTATTCTCTCTAGTAGATTTATTTGCAATAATAATCTTATATCCTAGCTAGGAGCTAAAATCTTTATTATTTATAAATGATCTATTAACAAATACAAAGAGCTTAACGGTAGGAAGATTAATAGGCATGTAAAGTAGTCCCTAATTAAAATAGTTTATTTGCCAGAAAAGACGCTTATTTAGGGCAAGGATATTATCCTTAGTTAGTTCCTAGTGTTAAGCGGCAACAGAGAGATTAAATAAAGCCTTAGGTTAATAAATAGAAGCAATATAAGCTCTATAAACGCGTTACTCCATATATTCTTACTTTGGAGAATTAGTATTAATAATATTAATCTTCTTACCTTAATCTTTCTGGCGTAAAGTAATAGAATCCTTGTTTAGGGAGAGGATACATTTATTAAAAAGTAATGGTATTGTTAAATTAAGCTTTTCCTTTAGCTTTGTTATAAGATTTGCCTTTACTAGCTCATTTTCTTTAAGAGCTAAGAATTGGTCGTCTTCTAAGATAATTATATTATTAGTTTACATGCTAACAATTCCGAATAGAGTTCCTATAGTTGTAATAAGAAAGCAGGGATTAAATATAGAAGTAGTTATTAAGAGCTTCTCTTTATAGTGCTTGCTATAAGTAGCCTACCAATAAGTTCCTACCTCTGCAATTCCATATAATGGCTTAAGTACAACCATAATTGTATCTTTGGGATATTAGTAGCGAATTTGCTCTAAAAGGTATACTAGTATTAAGCGCTAAAGGCGCGTCTTTAATTAGGTATAGGCCTAAGTAATATCTTATAAATAAACTACTATTCTATTCTTTATTAAGGAGGGAGCTAGCGCAATAATAACTCGCTAACTAGCTTGTTAAATTATAGGGGATTGCATAAGAATTACTTCCTTACCGTTATTATTATAACCTTAAATAACCAGTCTTAACTTCTTAAATAGGGTATTAGTAGCTTTGCCCTTAATCTTATTAACCATTTTTAACTTAAAGATGCGAACTCCATTAAACTTAGTAGGGTTATACTTCTTAAATTTAAAGACTCCTCTTATAATAAGACCGTTAATCTCCTGCTTATTAGATACTTAGAAAGGAGCTCCTAGAGTTATAATACGGCCTTTCTTTTAGAGCTATTTTGCGAGCTTAAAGTCAGCCTTCTCTTTAGCTGTTATAAAGGCCATTAATAACTTGTCTCTACTCTTAATAGCGGTAATAAATTGCTCTTTAAAATTAATAAGGTGTTAGCAATTTTATAATCCCTTTAGGCGACCTCTACCGCGTCATAGTTACGGCATATCTGCTATAATTGTATTAGGATTATAGTCGCCTTCTAAAGTATATTAATTATAGTTCTCCTTTAGGGTATCCTCTAGGGCATCCTATAAAGGCTTAGAACTATCGTTTCTATAGTAGGGCTTAATAATAGTTAAGCGGAATTAAGTAGGTCTATAGGGCATCTAAAGAGTGCAAGTCTAACTATTAATTATAATAAGTTTATATAGGCCTAACCATCCTCCCTTTTTACGCCATACGCGTACCTTAGATTGGAGTGGCAGATTAAGCGTAGTTAAGGTATTTAGGCTATTTTTTATTCCTAGTACGTTGTTGACCTAGCGCGTAGCGTAGAGACGTCGCACCTCTTTTATTGCTTTGCGAATAGCCTCCGCTCATTACATAACGGATAGGGATAGTGGAGAATTGTTAGTTATTTAAGGGTAGGCGCCAAAGACTAGTAATATAGGTACGAGCCTATCTAGGCCAGCAAAATCATTAATAGCCTTAACAGCTATCTATAAGATAAGCTCTTTACTAGCGCCCTCTAGTTTTAAAGAAATAATCTTATATACTTATTATAATGGCGTATAATATTGTTCTACTTTTCCGATACTATTATGTGCCTTAATAGGGACTTCCTTAACCTTAATTTTTATTGCCTTCGCCTATTACTAAAACTCTATAGATAAGAAGTTCCTTCCTATATTATAAATAACTTAATTAGGGGGTCCTAGGTAGATATTAATCTAGTATAATTAAAGAGTATTCTATACGTTCCTAGCTAATATATCCTTTAGGAAATGTATAGCTTAGAAGAAGGTTAAGAGATTAATAACTTAGAGTACTAGCTTGCCGCTAAGATACATAATATTAATAATAATATAGAAGTTAAAGTTATAGTTATCTTTAAGGGTAAACTTAAATCGGCCAGGGGACTTCTAGTTCATTTAGTAGTAATAGTAGTACTTTATAAGATACTTAATTGCCTTAACCTTAACTTTATAGCCTACTCGCTAAAGAACCCTAAGTAATTAGTAAACAGATAGGTGGCCAAAATAATGGTGTAGTTGATGTAGCTCTAACTTAGTTAAGTGGCTTTAAGCAACGCTCTTTTCTAGTTAATAAAGGAGCAACTAGGGGTGACCCCATTTGCGTATAATAGGCACCTAATTATCTCCCTAAACGAGCATATTCTTAAGGTTATCAAGTTTAACGCCTAATTTATCTATATCTCCAATGCAAAATAGAAATGGGGTGTTCGCGGGAACAATATAGAAAGTAATATACCCTAAGGGGGTTTTAACCTTAATTGTGCTAAGAGAGATTGTAGTACCCTTGCCAAAATAAATTATATATTGGCCTGCCATTAATTAGTTAATCTAAACAGAGCTATTAAGCTGCTAAAGAGCTCGAACTTAAGGTTCTCCTACTATAGATACTCCTGCGGCTCTAGTATCTAGTATAATACTATAGAAGACGTTCGCCGAGTATCTATTATTAAAGGAGAATATGGAACTCTCCTTTAGCTTATTAAAGATATCTAACTTCGTGATAGCATGGAGCGTAGATTAGTCATTAAGAATAGTAATAGTTTATATACCATCTACCTTACTATACTTAGTAAAGTATTAGTTGGGAGAGTAGTCCTTAATTTCTATATCTATAAGAAGCTGTTCGGCCTTATTAACCTTACCCTTAAGATCTTCTTCGCCTTTATATTAAACCAGGAAGCTTTAGAAGTAGGCTATAGTAACCTTATAATTTCCAACGTTTTATACGCTTTGGCGAAACTTATTATATACCTCCTTTTGTCTGTTAAGAGGGTGCCTAGTTAACTAGCAATTTGGCTTCTTATAAACATAGCATTTCTTCTGTTAATTGTTTTAAGATAAACCTCCATAAGGACCTCCACGGTTACTTTATAATTAACGTTAATTATACCCTCTACTATATCCCCTACCCCGGCCACCATATGTTTAATCAGTCCAGTTATAATCGTGTTGGTCGGTCGGGTCGATCAAAGTAGGTTAGGGTTAGGCGTTAAATTACTATACTTCTTAAGAGCGCAGAGTAGTGCCAATAAAGGATTTTAATTAAGCACACACTCCTTTGTAAGTATTTACAGGATTAAAGAGGGCAAGGTTGCATTCTTTAACACCTTAGTATACGCTAATAACTTAATCACGTAGGCTGAAGTCCTCTTAATATAATTTGGATAAACTATGCTGAATTATCTAAAGTTAATTAAAGAGCTTTTGAAGATAGTTAAGTCGAGAGGCATCTAGGTTTATAGCAATAATTCTTAGGAAGGTAGTCTCTCTCCACTCTAATATATACTGCTGCTTATTCTCTTCTGTTTTAAAGTGGCATCTTGTCTTATATATCATTCGGTTAAAATTGTATCCTTTTCCTGCCAAATAATTATAATAGAAGGTACTGGCGCGGCCCTTAAGCATAACGGAATAAGCGTTATAATATTAGTTAGGTTCCAGTCCAACCTTCTAGCAATAGTTATAGAAGATGCGCAGCTTTAAATTAAGGATATTATATAGTTCCCCGCCAAACCTCTTCTCCTAGTCTGAATAGAGTTTCGTAAGCTCTATAAGCATTTTTAAGGTGCCTCCGAGCGGTATTAGGCCACGTTGAAATTGCATTAGAGATTAAGGTGGGGATTACTTTATAGGCTACAGTAGAGATGCAGAGCTTAATAGAACACGGCGTGGTACCTAATCTTCCTATAGCAGAGTTCAAAGGTTATTAAATCGCGAAGCAAAGGGGTCTTACACTTACTCTTAGGGGGCAGTAGTTAAAGTTGCGGGTTAAATTAGTAGGAGCGATAGGTACGGCACGTAAGAACTTATGCCTGGAGCAATGGAATTAGAACGTGTCTCTATTGGTATATTATTTGGATTCTATCGTAAGTTAAGCTTCTTTATATTACGTAGTTAGTGCTTAATCTCTTATAGAGTCCATTTGTGCTCTTCTTTTACGTCAATAACTTGCTCTTAAATATTATCTCTAATAGTATCTCCATCTATAGGGATAAATACTCCGTTCTCCTAAAGGAAGTTACGGAAGTCTTATACAATATTCTTCTTCGCGAGGGCCTATGTTTCCTTTGTCCATCCAATAAAGTCCTCCTTTATGCAATACCATAGCACAGTATCGTTGTATTCGCTGTCTATGTATTGTGCTATGCAGTATAGTAAGAATCCGTTTAGGTCCTATTACTCAGCGTTTATAGGGTTAATGTCTTTATCCTATATCTCTGGGTTAATGTCGTTCTCGTACTTCTTTGGGTAGGTCAATGCTATAATAGGAGTAGAATTGACGGGGTATCGTATGTCAAAGGTAGGTAGGATTTTCGGCTTTATAGGATCTCGTAGGTTTGCTGTCAAAAGGTAGGCAATTTGAGGCGTAGTTGACGCGTTTCGGACGTTAACTTGGGACCCTAGGTTCAGTAACACTTCTAACCTAAAGTACTTGACCAAATCTTCGTAAACGCGATTGTTCTACGTGATGGACGCAACTTGGTATCTCCTAGTACTTAGTAACACTTCTATTACTAGTTTTCCGCAAGCCTAAGGTAGCACAGTATCGCCGGGAACCCCTGCATGAGACTATCTCTTCTGTCGATAACCTAGCTGCTCTGTGGTTGACTGTATATTCAACCACTGATCAGTATTGGTCACACAGGGTGACTTACCAATAACGACTACTCGAGTAGGTTACAGTGATGTTGGTTAATAAAGCTTCTATTAGAATAAGGAAGGGCGAGAAGCTTAAGACTCCTCGCCACGCTAGTGCCGCGGCGTCACGTGACGACCGCTTGCCTAATTCCTAACACTAAGAACTTAAAAAGTTATTTACCTAGGGTCCAATCCTTAAATTTTATTAACTATAGTTAGACACAGTTGTAGAAATAGATATATTAAACTTTATACTAGAAGTATATTTACTATAGAGATATTAAAACGGATAGCACCTAGTGGCGTACTATAGTTAAAAAATAACACTAGTAGAACTGAACTATAATATCTATAACAAAGAGTTATTAGGTATAGTTACAGCACTTAAGGAATAAAGAGCGTTCTTATAAGGTATAAAAAAACCATTTATAGTTAAAACAGACTATAAGAACCTAATAGGATTTCTAATAGTAAAAGGATTAAATTAAAGATAGGTTAGATGGGCAGAGATACTTATAAAATATTATTTCAAAATTTAGTATACTAGGGGTACTAAAAATGCAAGAGCAGATGCACTTAGTAAAAAGATAAAATTATAAAATAAAAAAAAAGCCATTAGGGGCAATATTATGTAAAGATAAAGACGGATTAACTAGGTATAATTATCCTAAAATCGCAGTAATAAGAGAAGAAAGGACATATAAAATACTAGAAAGTATATAGTTATAGAAGATTTAAGAAGTATAGAATAGGGATTTAGACTTAGAATAGTATAAGCATTAAGAGGCTATATATATACTAAAACAGTTATAAAGAAGTTTATAAAAGACTTTTATAAAAAAATAACTTAGGGACATAACAGAGTTATAGGCTTAGTGTTAAGACTTTAAGAGGACATTGGCAAAATATAGTACCCTTTTAATGGCCTCAATGGTTGGTGGTTGACGCAATTGGCGCGTAGTTGAGGTTATTTAGCAACTCGACCAACTAGCCTATATCGTGTTTTTTTTAACACGTAGCCTGCGCGCAGCCTGCCCGCAACCTGCGCGCAACCTACCAGTAATCTACGCATTTGGCAACCATAATTATATTTACCTCTTTTATACTAATAACATATATATTATTCATTGCTTAACGTCCGATTTGGATCCCTGTTGGGCCTACGCGGACTACTCCTTATATATATATGGGAAGAAAACTCTATTTAAGAAAACCCCGTAATCCATCTCCCCGCCTTTTTGGGCTCGCTTGCGAGTCGCCTATAAGTTACCAGTGGTGCTCTACTACCTTACTTTTTAACCTCCTTGGGAACTACTGCTGCCGTAACAAACCTACGGACGCGCTAGTATTATACACTGTACTCTACTCCTATAGAGTTATTAGGGGGCGCCTATTACTCGCCCTTTTACCTTTTATTGCTATTTCCTTTGTAACCCGGAACTGGTCTAGCATATTTTGGCCAATAAGCCACTGGGTAGCCGCCTTAAGGCCTTTCTGTGTTGAGAGTAGTGTATTATAGTTTTCTGTGCCAGCTGCTGAGAGCATTGCTTCTCGGCCGGTGCGTAAGGGGCATAACAGTATTACGTGTTTTGGTGTCTGTCTTGGCCAGCCAT
>Ga0307507_10009911_pt1 | contig 12527 bp, 7 predicted proteins | sample 7_EM_MG_FD_207223 | JGI IMG/M metagenome (GOLD analysis project Ga0307507, IMG submission 207223) | Populus trichocarpa ectomycorrhiza microbial communities from riparian zone in the Pacific Northwest, United States - 7_EM | ecosystem: Host-associated > Plants > Roots > Unclassified | place... | reverse complement strand
AACAATCTCTCAATTGTAGCTACGCTAATAACTGATGTTTAAAATGGAAGGAGAAGAGTGAAATGCATACTTTGAAGACAATCATGAAATCCCTAATAAAAAACACTCCACATTTGTGCATTACGAAAAACATTCCACGGTATTCTAGCTGACCCAGAACAAATTTGAAGATGTGCTTTCTTCGCTTTTTTTCAGAAAGTTCCACTTTTTAATCCGAGGACTGATACTCCTGTTCATCAAATAAGACGCTCTGTGCCGGGAAATGACTGAATATTATAACCAACTGGGCAATAGGGGAAACTTCAAAGTTTAATAAAGAAAGTCTAGATGGAGAGAGCAAAGGTAGGGGGTAGCAACGGAAAAATTCACAAGATTGTGAACCTAAATCAACAAATATTACAGTAAAATTTCCTTTCAAAAAATATTACAATGAGATTAGAGCATAGACAGTGCATTCTCTGCTCCAACCTTACCGGATAAATGTCCACTCCAAAGGATCAAAGTACACAGGGTTGATTCTCAGCTGTCTCTATATACTACCATTTGATATATCATTAAGACTGAAAGAACACCAGAAAGCTTCCTTCTGAAAACACCCTTGATTGCACCACACAATCATCCATCATTAATCACCTTGTAGGCAGTAAAGTTGTCTGATATTTCCTGAAGCTGTAACATCATAGGAAAGGCCAATGACAACTCAGTTAATATTTTAGAGCTTCTCATAGAAAATCTACGATAATGTATATGCATTACGAGTTCTGGATGCACAGTTTCACATTAGATAACAGACAGTAACAAATGCAGAGTTGCAAGTGGTTAACATTAACACGGTATTGATATATGGTTTATACTCTTATAATAGATGACGCAGGTATAGATAAGTATTGGGGATCACCACGTCCCCGCCAAGCTCTCCATGACAAGAGAGTTCTAACTTCAATTTGTCACGTTAGAATCTTATCTTATACCCTCAGACAGCAAGATATTCCATTCATTGCACATGCTTTCTTTTTTAAAAAAAAAAAAAACTCTCTAATGCTACCTTCTTTCCTAGAACGGTGAGTCTTTTGTAAAATCAAATACTTGATGCATACCTTTATAGCCCACCTTCTAAATAACATAATCTAACCTAATAAAACCCATCCATATTCTAGAATGAAGAATTGATGGAGAAAGGGTATTACTATCTACCACTTATTCCCTCTAACAGGAAGAATTTACCTATCTACAGCCCCGCAAATTGTCCTACCAATATGTTCCCAGCATGTGTAAATATCCTCCGCCAATTTGCAGGCCGGCAACACACACTGGGTTGAAACAAATGTTATAGAGATTCAATGAATGGCAATTATGACTTGAAGGGCTGAGATTGCTATAACGAGCTGAATTGCAATTCAAGTAATCAGTGGGAAATTTAACCAATAAAAATGATTCAAAAGGAGGATACATGATCACAGCAAACATATTTCCTCAAACAAATAAACCATGCAAGCTATAACCATGGATCCTAAAAATAAAGCACTAGTGTATTTATTTTTTATATTCAGTATCAATATACACAGATACATAGATCATTAAAATATCCATGCATTGATATTACAGAGACTTTTAACATAGATATGTAAAAATCATGTACATAAATAAAGTTAAATGCAGGAAACAAGATGCTTACATGCTTGTGCACACCCATGCACCCAACATTAGTGTGTGTGAGTCTATTCCTATATATCAAATTTTGATTCCGAAGGTTTATAATGGTTGAATCAAACATCTACATTCAATCACATAAACATATACATTTCTAGCATTTTACAATATTAATGAAGAAATAAAAAGAATTAAAGTGATTATTACTACCATATAGCCAGTCCTTAAATAATAGGTGGAGTGCACTTGACAATTCCCGCTTCTGATTTTCTTCAAGAGGAACTTCCCTCAATAATTGCTTTATCTCTCCCAGATTCTTTTGCTGGAAAAGAAAAGGAGGCATTACACTAAATCAAACACCAAAACCTAGCAATTATTGTACATTGGAAAGAGGCAACAAAGGCAGAATCCAGGCTCATGAACTATATGCAGCACAGCCAAAATACAATTCCTATCATCTTATTATAAATGTTTCTCCAGAAGAATAAAAGAAAAGAAAGATCATCCTGTTGTAATCAGTTTGAACGCTAGAGCACATACATTTCTCTGCTGAGATGCCATATAAGCCTCGGGTAATTGAAACGGGTTATCTTTTGTTGACCCTGGGGATTCACCTCCAAACCAGTTTGGAATCTGTCAATCAAGTGAGGGAAAAAAGCACATGAACTTTTTTGCAAGTAAAATTAACTCAAAAAAAAAACCATGAAATTCCATGTGATGGGTACTCAAAGAGGAAGAGACAAAAAAGAAAGGAAAAAGGAGAGAAAACCCAAAATGATAATTTCAAATAATCTGGACATGAAACTTCACATACATGCAAAAGATCAAATTAAAACTGCAAAATTCAACTGAAAATAAATAATGATATCAACAAGGAAATTAAAACAAACTAACAAATGGAACATTTCAATAAATTAACACGGGAATGTATTATTCATACCAGAAAATTGGTAAATTGGTCAGGGTCCAGTCGTGCAGCTGATTCAGCTTGAACATCAGAGACACCAGCAGGATGGGACAATGAATCATGGGGATCAACCACTCCCAAGGCTAAAGTTTCATCCCATCTGTTGATATTTGCATCTATGCCTACGTCAGCCATGTGCTCCTCCAACTCTGAATAAAATGTATTGTATGGTGCCACCTGATTAAAATTTAACAGAAAGTCAAAGTTAATCTTCATTAGCACTTGAAAAATAAAAGGGAGAAAGGATGTTCAATTATAGCCAATGAACTGCCTAGAGGATTCAAAGGTACAGAGGTTTCATTTTTTTACTTAATTAACAAATCGCATCATTGTGATATACATGTTTTTTGAGAGTGAGGTTAAAGAGTTCAGCAAGGCCTTTCAAAGGCCCACATCTAGCCATGACCACTACTATGAAATATCAGCAAAAAGCTCCAAAACTTTAAAAAAAAATAAAAATTTGAGGTTCAAGTATTAGTAAGTTTTCTTTATGTTCAAAACCATACATGAAAGGTAAGTGGACACTTATATCACCATGAGAATTCTCTGCTCTGCAAGTCCTTAATTTATAATGTAGAATAATACAATGGCCATGACAGCTTACAGTTTACTGAACAAAACAGTCAAGCTCACCTGTAACTTATGGTTATCACCGACCATTAATGGTCGTTGATTTACCCCAAGAAAGAACACACACTCACGACAATTGGCAATGCAGACTCGTTTTGCTGCTGTAATAACATGAACTCGCTCACAATGTTCAATCCTCACAGCCTGTAAAAGACATCAAAAAGACATGCACACCATCATTTTTCATCCAGAAAAACCCATAACACATGAGTTGATGATTAAATAACAGGAAAATCATTAGTAGGCTGACAGAGAAAGGGGCATCAATTTATGGGGGGCAAAACAAAAATTCACGACAAAGCATATATGTTTCCAGCAGAAAAAGCACACGCTGCAGGACTAATCACTAAGCAAAAGTAACAACTACTATGAAAAAATATAGCAGATGAAGGAATGTGGAAAGGTACCCTCTCCATACAGAAAGTTGGCAACCATAGATTCCTCAGTAGATGTTCTTCACACAAATATCAAGTGGTATGTCCACACAGGAAGAATTAATAGATGCACTACAGATGCTAATGTAATATATGATAATGCCATATGCACTTGCATATACACTTGTAGACAGCAATGTGGTGAAAAATCAAATTATAAAAATTTAAACGATTCAATTTCTCGTAAGTTAAAGGAGGTGCACTTGGTAACTAAAAAAACTACAACTCAAGAAAGGTTTCCAGCTGGTCCGAACACTAGGTACTGAAACAGTCAATACTCAACAAAAATCAAACATTTGTTACTACCTTGCCAACAGCTCCAAGAACTATAGTGGAATCAGAGCATCCATAAATGGTAGCATATCTCAAAGGTGCTAAGATGTAAAGGATGGAATCATGACAATTCAGAACCTGCAACCACACAACAGTGTCAAAATGGCCAAAAAACAATACAAACTTGAAGCAGAAAAATTTAAAACTATGCTGCATGGACAAAGCAAGCAAAGAAATGTTCACCAAAACAATGGTCAAAAAAAGGCAAGGGCTCTTTTCTCTTCATGAGGTAGCTCACATGATAGATAATAACAAATTGGCATGGTGCAGACTGGTCCAGACAACACATAAATGTCAGAGAAAGCCAGGCGTACCCATGACCAAAGTTCATAACCAAATTTCTAAAGTCGGATCCCATCAGCATTGCAAGCAGATATAAGTTTAAATGTGATTTACACGTTAACAAAATTAAGGATTAAGCCTGCCATGCATTTTAAGAAGGAAAAAAACACGCTTTTAAGTCAAGCATAATGATATTGAACTAAGCACAAAAATCTGCCAGATATCATTAAATAATCACTATTAGAAGCGATAATTTCAAAATAGGAAATCATAAATTCACATAATGCTACCTAGTTATTTGTAAGGAACACAGACACAGAAAGATGAATATTCGTTTCGATGCTAACCTTTACAGAAGAAGAACCTTTAAGATCCAATGCTTGCTTTACAAATGATGACTTAGAGATCCCCTCAATAAAACATGAACCCCTAGCACTAGGCGAGGTCTTGATTGAACTTGTACAGGCATCAGCCATGGCAACATCAGGATCAGATGAATTGGCTGGTCCATTTTCTTTTGCAGAAATTCTTTCGGTAATATGCTCCAAAGCAGATGCAATATTCTGTGAAATCCAATCAAGGACTTGTGTGGCAGGAACAGGAACGGCAGGCATGTCAGGATCAGAATTGGCAAAAAATGGAGCAGCTTGGCTTAAGGTGACTACTTCAGATCCCTTGTCACCAAATTGAATCAGAAATCCAAGGTGGTCAAATCCTTCCATGGATAAAACCTAATACAGTGTAGTTAAACTAGCAAATTAATACCATGATGAAAAAGAAACCAACAAGCAGAAAATAAGTTATGAAGTCACCAAAAGATCCAATCATTAATATGCGTCAATAAAACTCCACAAGTTAAAAGCCTTAGAACATTTTTAAAATCATATTTATTCTGGAATATACTCTCATGAGCAGAAAGTTATAATTCCTAAAGCATGCGTGCATAAAAGAAAACTTTTCTGTGTTAACCTAACCAAATGTAGAGACAACTGAATTGACAAACCAGAGACTCTTCTCCTTCTCCTTCCACAGACTCTGCCAAAAGAGAGAGAATGTTAGCCATGTGTTTTTGTAGGTAGGACAACTGATGAGCCTCTTCATCTGCCTGCGATGGCATAAACCGGCGGCTGTTGCTACGCACAAGCTGCAATCAAAGGAACGCTAGCTAAAAATCAACGTGAACACATTACAAACAAATTTTCCAAAAATAGCAATTACAACAAGCCACAAAACGTTAAAATGAGTTTTAAACTACATTATGTACATGCAAACACAACAAACAAAACAAAACATAATCCCTATAACATCTGTTAAATTGGTATTGTTTGCAGCATTCTAAGCATTGAAGGCATTAGCAAAAGCTGATGAATCCAAGATTGTAGACAAGCGTTTAGTGTCAACGCTGTGTAAACTCCAGTTAGCTCACCATAAAAAGCGAATACCAGGAGCATCAGCTAGCCAGAACTATAGTTCTACAGAATGAAGCTGTGCACCAGATAATGTGCCAAAACCTATCATCCAATCTCCCAAACCAGAAATTCAGAAAACAAAATCATTATCTTAAAACCCCGAGAAAAATTATCCAGAAATGGAATCATAAGCGAATTCATAGCCCGTTGAAATAACCCAGAACATAAAACAAAGAAAAGGAACGCGCATTTTCTTGATTGCGATGATCATTATGATATGAAACGCATTTAACTCTTTCCTAAATGTTATCACATTGTATAATCATCAACCTAATCAACGATGAAATAAAAGATTTCCAACAAATTAATCACAGACAAAACATTTACAATCCCAATTAACATCATCACCATAAAAAAAACACCAGCATTTATACAATTGGCCAAGTTAATCCCTCTAATTACGAAGAAAGAAATACCTGAAGCGGCGATAGAGCCGATAAGTAGCCATCGAAAGCTGAGGTCGACGGCCAAACATCAGCAACAGCAGCAGCATCTTTATGCGTTCTCGGCAACAACTTCTTGTAAGACTGGATGTATAGAAACAAAATCAGATCACGCAAATCGGCACCAGCTGAATCAACCTCATCGGGCGGAGCTTTCACGAGCGGGTCGGACTCGGAATTCAGGACCGACGCGAGCGTGTCGAGGATCAGCCTCGCGTGGTCGGCGGGGATCTGGAGAGAGTCAGCGAGTAAGGATGAGTTGACTCGGTTGTGAGAAGCGAGTTTTTGTTTGAGTTGTGTTAGGATTTGTGTCGTGTCAGGGAAGATTAGTTTGGGGATTGGTAAGAGTCCGTGCTCGAATGGCTCCCGTCGTGGGTGGATTACGGAGCTTGAATTCGGGTTTGGGTTTGGAGTTGGAGCCGGGTCTGGACTCGGGTCGGTTGTCGACGTTGTCTCTGTTGTCATGGTTTTTCAGAGAGAGAGAGAGAGAGATTAGTTATTTTGTGTTTTAGAGATCTTGGAGAAATGATTAACGGTGGTTTTGTGAGAGAAAGAAGGAGAGTGAGGGTTACGGTTCAGTGTGGGTGTATACATGGGGAATAATTACGTGCCGTGAGGTGATTAGAAGATTTGACACAGAAGGCAATCAGATTATGACATGTTTAGAGGTTGTTATGGGAGCACGTGGAATGAGGTTTTCTATGGGATCCGCTTTCTATTTTTGTGATTAACTAAATCATTGACCGAAAAAAGAAAAATATTAATCCATGTTATACAACAAGTCAGCTCAAGTTTTTTTAATATAAATAAATATTTAAATATTTTTTTAATGAAAAAAATAAATTATATGTGAGTTAATTTAATATTACTAGATTGACTTTACAAGTTCAAAAACAACCAAAATGATCTATAAAAACATAATTTGATTAAAAAAAATTTAATATAATATTATTTTTTAATATTAAGATAACAACATATTGAATTGACTTTAGTCAACCTGGGTTAACATATTAAATCTGCAACCTAGGTTATGAGACTATGATTATAGAAAGCAAACCAAAACAAATTATAAAATTTAATTCTCAATCAACTCAATGTTGAATGATAAAATTGAAAAAAAATCAATTAAAAAATAAACAAAAAAATGACCCGAGTTAACTTATTAAACTCATGACCTAAATCATAAGACTGAGATAATCTCATAGAAACAAATCAAAATAAATAACAAAATTTAATTCTCAATTAGCCTAATGTTGAAGAAATCAATTAAAAAATAACATAAAAACAACCTGAGTTAATCTGTCAAACTTATAACCCAAGTCATGAGATTAAGATAATTTTATAAAAATAAAATTAAAAAAAAATAACATGATTTAACTTGGATTGTCATGTCAAATCCACGACTTTAGTTATAAGATTAAGATAATCATATAGAGAGCAAATCAAAATAAATTATGAAGATCAATTCTCAATCAACCATTTTTGAACCCCAATGTTGAACTATGATATTTATAAAAATTTAAATTAAAAAAGTGGCATAAAAATGAGTTGGGTTAACTCGTTAAGTATTATTTTAGGGTTATGAAGCCGGAATAATCTAATAAAAACAAACTAAAACAAATCATGAAATCTAATTCTCAATCAAACACAATATTAATTAATAAAATTAGGGGAAAGTTAATTAAAAAAAACTAAGTCAAATGGTTTAATTCGCCAAACTTGTGACCCGGGTGACGAGACAATGACAACCCAATATCTAATCCAATGTTGAACGGCCTATGACCCGAGTCGTAAGATCGAGATAACCTCTTAGAAGAAAAAAAACAACACAATTTAACCGGCATTAAAATGTCAAAACCCTTAAACCTGATCATGAGACCAATATATTCTCGTAGAAAAGCAAATCAAAGTAGAATATGAAGTTCAATTCTCAACCAATCTAATGTTGAATGATAAAATTAAAAAAAAAAGACAAAAACAACCCGAGTCAACTCGGGTTAACCCAATAAGCATTATTCTCCAGTCATTATACCGGAATAACCTTATAGAAAGCAAACAAAACAACTCATGAGCCTAATTATCAACCAACCCAATATTAAATGATGAGATTGGGAAAAAAAAAGTTAATTATGAAGAAAAAACTGAGTCAATCGGGTTAACCCGCTAAACTCGCGATTCATGTCATGTGAATGAGATAACTTAATAAAAAAAATCTAATATTAAATGATCAAATTAAAATAAAATAAAATAAAACATTGATCGAAAAAAATACCAAAGAAGAAAAAAACCCTTCTTAATGTTAATGTTAATTTCATTATTATTATTATTATTATTATTTTGGATAAGTACATGTCAGTACCCAATTTATGTAATGAAGGAAAAATTAGTCCTTAATCTTTAGAATGTTTCAATATTTTCCCAACCATGATGTTTAAGCTCTTTTAGCCAGCCACCAAAGATGCATGCATTAGAAATTTAGTTTTTTATTTTATTTTCTTTACAGGACAAAGCTAAGGGATGTTCAAAGAACACCTTTAAAGAATATTTAGTAAGGCTTTGGACCATGTATTATGTTGCATAGAGGAGGTAACATATTGATCGTAACTTGTTTAAAACCATTTAAGTTTACTAGACCAACCCTTTTATATCTCTATAAAAAAAAACTTTATTTTCTTGTAAAATACTTAAAATTAAGACTTATATATTATTAATCCCATAATCATTAAAGATATAATATTATATAAAAAAGAAATTAATCAAATTCTTGAGTTGACAGACTATTTTTAAGATTAGTGGATTTATTTTACTCATTGAAGATTGTTAATTATCAATCAACTTGATTAATGCCATGTTAATCCTATAATGACATAATATCACAAGTTTTAATTAGTTTTTTTTTATGAGACAAATAACATGTAATATCTTGAAAGTTGAATAGGAAAGGATAATAGGTGATTATCTCAGGGGTAATTAAAACATTTCACATGTTTAGAAAAATAATATATATATATATATATATATATATATATATATATAAACTAGTAATAATAAATAATATAATATAATTAATTAGGTTTCCTATTATGCCTTTTTGGAGGCGCGTGAGACTTCCTGGTGGTCAAATCTAGTCATCCATCATATAACTAGATGTGCAGACATGCTCTCTTCTACATGGTGCGACGCGTGTAGACATATCATGGTTGGATTGCCGTCGGTGATCGATTGTTTGTGTTTTTTCTTTTTTTTTTCTCTCTTGATAACTAAAGTACATAATTATCATATGTTTATTTGTTGTTTGCTTAGGTTTGACAAACACGCTAGACCCAAGCTACTTGGGTCTGGTTACCACGCAAGACCTAAGGTCCTTGGGTCTGGTACCCATGTTTGGTGTTAGACTTAGGCGCGATCTCGCAACTATGCATGACTGCTTGACCCAACCATGATTGGTGTTTTAGTATTTTCATGTTATATTTTTTAATCGAAAAGTTGTTGGTTCGTGTTTCACACGCCCCAACGAGTGGGCAGCGCCCGTATTATCAAGAAGGTGCATGAGATACTTCCCGGTGGTCAAATCTGGTTATCCACCATATAACTAGATGGTAGATGTGCTCTCTTTCACATGGTGCGATGCGTGTAGACATATCATGGTTGGATTGTCGTTGACAATCGATTGTTTATGTTTTTTTTCTTTTTTTTCTCTCTTTCTTGACAACTAAAGTGCACAATTATCATTTTTCCATTGTTTGTTTGTTGTTTGTTTGGGTTTGACTACTACGCCAAGTCCAAGAGCCTTAGTCTGGCAACCATGTTTGGTGCCAAACCCAGGTGCGGTCTAGCAACCATGCATATCTACCAGACCCAAGGCGCTTAAAACATTCTCTATACACTTGATAGTTTTTTTATATTTTTAAAAATTAATATTAACCTACTATGAAGCGCGAGCTAATATACTAGTGGCATGCTAGAAAAAATTGTGTTCTTTTCGTTTATGCAAGCATCCTCCTTAACTATAACTTTTAGAAATACTGTTGGATCTTTTTAGTTTTTATTTCAAAGAAAAATGACTCTACTCATCCTCATCTAAATATCAATCGCAACTTATTGCGTGTTTAATATTATGGTGTGTGGTGTTTTTTTTTTAATATTTTTTTTATTTTAATATCAACACATCAAAATTATTAAAAAATATTAAAAAAAATCATATCAATTTAATGATTTTTTCAAGTCAAATATATTTTTAAAATGCATCTTACAAACACAAAAATAAACGGTTTGGTTTAATGGGTGACCTAAAGTGTAAAATTCTAAGCCTTTTCCAACTCGTCTTGTGGCAATGAACACAGGCCGTTGGTTTTGCAAATCTAGTTTGGAAATGTTGATTTAAATTAAGAGTTTGAAGTGTTCTTTGAATTTTACTGCGCCTTTTCCTACTGTAATGGAAAGGTGTTTTCATTAGTGGCTCTTTTTCATAACTACCTTTAATTTCCAGGCCATCTTTTAACAAAGGAGAGATTTGCTAGAGGCAACTTTCTCTATCACTTCCCAAAAATTATTTGGACCTCGATCTAGGCCAGTCCTATGCCGATGGGCCTCAAACTAAACCCTCAAATCTCTTGAAATCGAGGCAGCCCGACAACAGTAAGGATCCCTCGCTGGCCATGATTCGTGGCAATAGTTGTCTTTTTTTAAAAAAAAATTAAAATTAAAATAATTTTTATTTTATTTGTAACATTATTACATCAAAATAATAAAAAATATTAATTTAAAATTTTATAAAAAATTTCAAAAACTAAAATAAAAATAAAGTCAAACCGAACTCCTAGACATGACACAAGGCTCCAAACCCCCTCTGCACAGCATGGGCTTTTTTTGAGTAGCTCTGTCTCAAGTACAAATATGTTTGTAACTTTGATAGGCTTGTCACTTCTACGCCCCAACTATGCTAGCCAGTAGGCAGTCGCCAGTGAGAACATACTCTTCCTTGAATCAGAAAAGCTTCAGTTCATTTTCTTTCTCAAAGCTTAAAGTGATGGCTTGGAATTTTTTTACGCTATTTATACAGAGAAGGACCATGACGTCAACATGAAAGGCAGAAAGGGTGAGATATGGAGCACGCAAACTGCTCCACGCTGTTCAGAAACATCAAGCATACTGAACTCTCCTTTGATTTTGCTCAAATTAAAACCATTGATCTGGTGATGGGAAAATCAACCATGTCTTTCTCCGCCATTTACAAGATCGTGCTGAAAAAGTTGGAAGGAAATAACAAAATCTATCCCAGTTGTGTCTTGCATGATGATGCATGCGTGAGACTTTGATTAACACTTTTAAAATAATAAAATGAACACGGCTAATAGCGACGGCAACCTAAAATCTCAGACAAGTGAGTGATAACTGATAAACTAAGACAGACAGGTCAATTACTTGCAAAAGTAACCCTTCCATGCCACATTGAGACTGGTGAGATATTCGGTTATTATTGACAGTGAGGGATCGATGGAATAATTTAGAGAAAATGATGCAGTTGATTGCGTGTAGAACCCACCACGCCAAGTGTCTACCTTTGATTGCAGATCCCGTCAATTATGTCGACAAAAAATATCGAACTTTCCGTGGATAAATCATCAAAGGTTGAATGAGCAATATCACCGTATAAGTTCTTGACGACACTTTGCATGCATGTCTCCATCTATCTCTGCATTCTGATGAAGTAAGTTGTTGCTAACGATGTGCAGGAGAATAAGCCGAATAATGGACTTGTAATTTTCTCTCTCGAATACAAAACTGTACTCCTGTAGAGTCAAAGCATGGCTTTTTTTTACACATTTGGTATTTTGGGTCAATTTTCAGACTTTTGTTTATCGTTTGGTGGATTTAAATACCTCTCATCTTTTTTTTTTAAAAAAATTATTTTTATTTTATTTTCAACGTTTTCTTTTTCACCATTTATTAGCCTAGTGACTACAACACCCAATTCACACCCACCCTATGCAGGTTCGAACATGCTCTTTAAAAAGCATGCGGTACATCTATTCCATTTTAAGGTTGAGTTTATTTTTTTCCATAAACCCATTTTCAATTGTTAATGGTGTATTTGACAAGATGATCTCAAACGCAATTCTAAATTTTTTTTATTATTATTTATTAGGTAAAAACTTAGGTAATTTTTGACTTGTTAAGTCAGGTTTAATTTAAATTGGGTTTGTTTTTAAATTATATAAAAAGTTAACTTTGTTAAATTAAGGTGATTTAGTTAAAAATTAAGTGAGATTCAATATTTTTAATTTAAAATAGGATTTTTTTAAAATATATATCTAAA
>Ga0307507_10009909_pt1 | contig 12530 bp, 9 predicted proteins | sample 7_EM_MG_FD_207223 | JGI IMG/M metagenome (GOLD analysis project Ga0307507, IMG submission 207223) | Populus trichocarpa ectomycorrhiza microbial communities from riparian zone in the Pacific Northwest, United States - 7_EM | ecosystem: Host-associated > Plants > Roots > Unclassified | place... | reverse complement strand
TTAAGCCTGTATTATGTAAAGGAAAGTAAGGGGGAAGGTGGTCAGGTGGCCAGGCATGAAGCAAGCATTCTGTTTTGTATCTTTTTCCTGTACTACAATCGATCTTGGAAAATTTGGGAAAGATATTCTCTCATCGCTGTCACAACTCAGATGTCGTTATTCACACCGAAATATATTGAGAATGTGCACAAGGGGTGTTTAGTAGGATATGACCGAGTCTGAGGGGCCAATAGGTTGCTCAGAACCCAGATTATTATCAGATTTCACCAGGCCATTAATGTTCACACCCAACTTGCTCATCAATAGCTCCTTTATACTCGCGATATCCCCCATGTGAGACCTAGCTGTAGTTAGAAGATCGAAGCTCATACTTTTGCGATCCACATCCTTCGGGATCATTTAGAGCGTACATATGTGATGCGAAGGTTCGCTTATTCTTTGCTGTTTCAGTCCACCAACTCTGCATCGTCCACTGGGAAATGTGGAACCCCGATAGCAAACCATCCTGTCCAGGCCAGTTCCTTCAGGGTGAGATTTTATGGTGTCTGAACTGGTATCAATAGCATAATGAATGCTATCAAGTTCGGCAATCTGTAGTTCACGCTGTTTTATATTTCCAGTTGGAGTACCATTACCAAATGAGAATAGCCTACAATAAGGGAGGGTGGCTAAACTCACACTAAGCGATTAGTGCGCACGCTAAAATAATGTGAAATTCGGCAACAAGGTAAGGGATATACAACCCTCCCTACAACCCACGTACCCAAGTGCGCAATAGCCGCTCTTCGCAGACCTATATTTATATCTTCGCTGCCCGAAGGCTATTTCTGAGAGTTACAATAGCGCGGAGGCCCTCATAGAAGATTACTGAATTGTCTTAGGAACTGCAGTGTTTCGCTTTCTGCATCTCTAGATGCACCTAAGGTGGGGTTATACCCACTGCCTATGATCGCTGTGGTTAGTGCGTAGGCCTTGTCGAGGGGTTTAAAGCTGCCGCTTTATCCGATGGCAAGCGCAAAGACTTGAGTGATATTGTGGGATTCTTTATGGAGATCTCGCCAGCAAGGTTGGTTAAAGGTTGTCGGGGCTATGATGGGCTCCGGATGTTTCTGCGTGGGTGATCATTTGGGCGCTACCGGGGAGAGATTGGCATTTGAGTTTTGTCAGGGCTGATGGGAAGGAGCGGGGAATGGTAGCTTGTAGAATATTTCTCGGTTCCCACACCGCCCTAGTACATTTAATGCCACAGTGAAACTGTGGAGCAGCTGCAGAAACATTTACTGATTAACGGAAGCAATTGGAATAGAAACTCAATACAAGGAAAGGTAACTAGGACTTTCTAGGCAGTGAATCCATTGACGAACCAAGAGATTGACGTAGCCAACTAAATCCTGGATGGGACTGGAACAGGGGGCTGTAATGAGCATACCAGGACATACTCGCGCCGAGAATAAGTCCTGAGACAACGGGCAACCACAATCCCCGCAAAATTCACCCATCCCAACAACCACGATAGTTATCACAATCGCAACCACAACTGTGAAGTCAATTAGGCCTTTATAATATTATTAGAGTATTTTCCTTTTTCTAGGAGCTGGGCATTTGGTAATAGTGCTTTCATTTTGACTGTAGCATCAACTTGAGCCACTGTAGCATCGGGATAGTTCAGCGGGTGGGGAATAATGGTTGCACCCGTTGTCTCACGACTTATTCTCGGCGCGAGTAGATACGAGTACCGCATTACCCGGTTTTTTTCGCCTGCCCCTAGTACGTTGAAATAAGAGTTTTCTTTGTAATCTGTCTCAAATTCGAAATAAACACCCATCATTCAACCATTTAGGGCTAAAACCAGGCTTATTTTTGGACTATAACTGACTGTATTGAATATTTTACTTCAGCCCCTACTTTATTTCAACGTAGTGGCGGGAGGCGAATAAAACCAGGTAATGTGGTACCACATTATCTGGCGATACTGGAAATCGGGCTAAGGCTTAGTGTTGCCATGTGGCCAAAGTGCAACAAGGTGGGCAGCTTGGCGAATATAAAAAAAGGAAAGTGAGTGATAATATGTGATGGTGGAGTTACATGACCTGGCATCAAGGTCTCGATTCTCTACCGAAGAATTCCACCCCTAATGCCTATCACTGTCTCAACTACACTTTCTTTCCAGACTGCTGGGAGATTCGTTTTCTCAATAATACAAGACTTGCTCTTCAGTCAGTGCAGTAAAAAAATAGATCTCGCACTAGCTTGGTTGCGTTCAAGTCATCGGGTCGTCATAAAACTGTTCTTAGTGCCCACACTATCGCTGACTTAATGTAGCCCAACCGTGGTTGCCCCTCACAATTTTATCCTCTTCGGTGATAGCACTATTTCCAGCATTGCCAGATAATGTGGTATCTGCTTTTTGATAAATACGGGTTGGGCGTACAGACATGGCTTAGCACCCCGCAATCACTAAGACTTACCGCATTAACTGAGAACAGGAATACGCTAGCCCGGGTAAATAAGGTGTGGCAAACTGTTGCCAACCTTTAGAGGAAATTCAATTGCCAGAAGAGACGAAATTCGGTGCTTGAGCGGTGACCTTGAAACAATTTCTCCTCAGGCGGTGCTTCCGCACCCTTGCGAACGTATTCCGGTTCTCCCAGGAGATACTCGGCCGAAGATGCTTACTGTATATTCTTATATCCCCAGCATAGCCTATGACAGAATTAGCATACCATTTTGCTTCTTACTATTTTATCACAATATAGCATTATCTGGTTTAGCCCGTTTTCACGCTAAGTGGTCGAAAGAAAGTGTGGCGAAATACACGAGCTTCTTTTAACAGAGAGTAGCCTTTAGGTGTAAGATTTTCACAAATATTTACCACAAGGTGTCATCTTTGAGACTTTTGTCATATATTTAGAGGAAACAAATAACCAAGAAGGGAAAGAGTCTGATTCACACCTTATTCTAACCTCTTAGCGCGAAAACGAGCTTAATCAGATAACGCAGTATGTTACGTTCAAATAAAGCTTGTCTTGATTAAACTCCTTATTGTCATAGATTATATTGTGGGATCTCAGGAGAGACAGAATGGAGATAGTGCCTCGCTTATATTAGGGTTGGCCAGAAAAGGTTCATGAGTATCAAACTATTTTGGTGCCCTAAGTGGGCGATATTATATTACTATGCAATCTAATATAAAGACTGATCTGGGACCAGAAGAGACCAGACCATCCGAGTCAGTCAGTTCCAGTGATTGACATCGACCAGGACGGATGAGCGTGATCCTGACTCTAAGACTAGACTGGATTGACTATTTGGAACCATAAATACTACAGATACAACTCTAGAGGCCATCTAAGTCAGGAAAGCTTGATAGCGCAGCTAGCAAGCAAGACGCTTACCTTATTTTTAGCTTTCGTCATTAGACTTGTAAAATGATGCTGTTTGGCATGCTTTGTGCGGTTTGAGGTAGTTCGCACCTACTCACAACATTATAAGAAGTGTCAAATTCTTTCAGTGTGAATGTTCATCACAGTCAACAGATACAAGTTCAAGGAACGGCAATATCTAACTAATATTCTCAGTACTTCATTCCCACTCGTGCTACTTGTATCAAGTAGACTTGACACATTGGGTCCCTCCACGAACTCATTTTTTTCACTTCTCCCACCATACCCATTATAAGTCTTTCTTCGACCCCTCTCGATACAATGTGGACAGGCCTTCTGCCAATACTACTCCTGCTTCAGAGCATTGCGATCCAGGCTCAGTTACCATGGATGCCAAAAAGCGGCCATCTCACTCAAATCATCTGAAATAGTAGTGCTGGAAGCCGGAACAACACGATTGAGCATTTCTGTGGAGATATCGCAAATCACTTAGCACTGTTAATGAAAACTGTTCTCCTACTTCACGGCCCTGCAAAGTCGAAGGCCTTAGCGATATTACTGTAGGCCCATATATAGTGGATCACACTGAGGCGTTCTTTGGTTCCCGCGTATACAAGGACCATAAAATAGATATTACAGCCACGGAGGGGGACGACGCAGAGAAACAGCAGCTATTCGCCACCTGCAAGGATAGTACGACCCGGTGTGATGATGATACTAGAACATCGACCATTGGGCAACTCAATGAGGTTATAATCAGCTAGTTGCAGGGTTCCGAATAGTCTGCGGAAGACTGGGCCAGGCCAGCTAGTCAGGTCGAAAGTCAAGTCGAGTCCAAGGGTGGAAATTTGACTGACTAAACAGTCAGAATCATTGGAACCGACTTGACCAGGACTGGTCCGACCAGGCCCACCAAGCAATCAGATATGCACGGCCCTTTGACAGAATTGGCATCCAGATTACGCTTTACACTATTTTTATCTCCATATTTATGTTCAAATAAAGATTTTATGAATTAAACCCATTGTGTCCATTGATTATACTGTAAATTCTTAGGGGAGTTAGAGCAGAGATAGTACCTTGCTTAGATTAGGGACGGCGAAAATAAAATAAATTCTTTCTATGTACTAAGTGAGTGATATTAGATGACTATGCGATCTTTTAGGAAGACTGGTCTGGGACCGAGCCCAGACCAGCCCAGACCACCCAAGGTAGTCAGGTCCAGTGGTTGACGTCGCCAGGACTGACAAGGCTGGTCTTTTCTCCAAGACTTGACCAGTCGGACTATTCGGAAACCTGGCGAGTTGCCCTGCACCTTTAAGCCAACATCGATTCACTTGCAGTTGTATAAGACGAATGGTTGCCCGGCAGGCCAGAATATTGTCAACCAAATTTCCAACACCAAATGTACTCAAATCACCAACACCGGCATTACCACCGTGGTAGTCGTTCCAAAACCTGACATGCCGTCAAACTGCGTTCTTACTCTCTATGCCGACACAAACTGCTTTAGCACCAGCAACGCAAGTATTGGCCCAATCACTCCTAGTCCAAATCCTAGTGTTTGTATTAGACCGATCGGGAATTCCGCGGGTGATTTGTTCGAGGTGAAATCTGCAGTTCTCATAGGCTGAATCTAGGGCGTCTCGAGGTGGATTCTATCCGGGAAGTCGACGCAACACAGTAAGGAGGAAGGAGGAGGTGAACTTTTACAATTGTTTTTTTTTTCATCGTATTCTTTGACTCTTGTTACTCCTTTATTACTTTTACTACATTATTTTGGCATTTGCATATCATGGTAGTCATTATTAGGGTTGGGTTCAGAGGGCATTCATTACACCTGAATGGTTATTCTATACAAAAAACCATCACGGTTTTTAATTTGTGGCCCACTCTTGGGTCTCCCCGGTGAAGTTTACTGACAATAGTTTGGATCATTATTGGCAAGAAGACATGAGTACTTGTAGAAGATTTCTCGCTTTCCCGCAGCCCAGAACATCTAAGTTAAGGCCACAGTGAAACTGGAGAGTAGCTGGGGAAACTATTACTGATGAACGGAAGCAATTGGGATAGAAACTCGAAAGAGCCGAGGTACCTTACGGTTTCCAAGCTCTAAATCCTTTAATCAGCGAAGAGATCTCAGTTTATATAGCCAACTAAACTATTGTCGGGACTCGGCCGAATTTCGGGATAGGCGAAATGTGGGCAGCAAGAGGAACTGACCAAGGTTGTAGGGGACAAAAGCTGAGCAAATAGGAAACAGAACTCGAGGTCGGAGGGAGGTGTGTTCAATGCTAACTCAGCCAGGATTGGTCAGACCAAACCCGCCAACCAATAGGATATGCACAGTTCTATTCGAGTATGACAGAATTAGTATCCCACTTTGCCTTTTACTGTTATATCACAATATATTACGTTCAAATAAACCTTTCCTTAATTAAAACCCCTTGTTTCCATAGATTATATTGTAGAATCTCAGGAGAGACAGAATGTAGATAGTGCCTCGCTTAGATTAGGTGTGGCCGGGATAGGTTCCTGAGTATCAGAGTATTTTGGTGCCCTAAGTGAGCGATATTATACAACTACGGAATCTATTATTAAGATTAGTCTAGGACCAGTCCAGACCAGATCATCCGAGTTAGTCAGGTCCAGTCATTAAAATCGACCAGGAGCGGTGAGCCTGGTCCTGCCTCCAAGACTTGACTGGTTGGACTATTTGGAACCCTAAATATTACAGCAACGGTACAAATATACAGGACATTTATATTAGAGAAGCTTGATGGCACAAATCCTGAGCAAGATGTTTAACCTATTTTTAGCTGTTATTATTAGACTGGGAGTATGATACTGTTGGCATGCTTCGTGCGGCTTGAGGCAGTTCGCATCTACTCATAGCATTATAAGAAGCGTCGAATTTTCTCGATGTAAATTTTCATCACACTCAACCTATACAAGGCTTCAAGGAACGGCAATATCAAACCAATATTCGGGACACTTCGTTTTCTCTCGTGTTACTCGTATCAAGTAGCCTTGACACATTCGTTCCCTCCATGAACTCATTTCTTTCACTTCTCCTACCACACTCCTTACAAGCCGCCCTTCGACACTTCCCCATACAATGTGAACAGGCCTTCTGCCAACACCGCTCCTGCTTCGGATGACTGCGATCCAGTTACCACACACAATTGCGGACAAGGTTCATCTACCACCGATGCCGAAAAGCACTCTGTTCACTCAAATCGTCTGTAAGGATACTGGAGACAAGACCAACAAGATTGAACTTTTCGGCGGAGATGGCAAACCACTTGGGACTGTTGGTAAATTCTGTTCTACTTCAGGCGGCATATTCGAAGGCACGAGCAATATTGCTTTAGGCCCATATACAGTATTCCACGCCCAGACACCATTTGGTCTCTGCACATACAAGGATTGGGCATGGACATTACAGCCACGGATGGGTCCTACACAGCGATAGAGCAGCTATTAGCCACCTGCAGGGCTGGCCCGATTGTGTGTCATGGGGATTCGGGAACACCGACCATTGGGCAACTCAACCAAGTTATAATGAGGAAGGCCCCCAACTTTAATCAAGCGTCCATTGGCTTGCCGGAATATAACAAGGACGGTTGCCTGGCAGATCAAACTTTTGCTAAACAAATTTCCAATCAACCCAATTGTAATCTCATCTCCGGCACCGGCATTACCAATGGCGTAGTTGTTCCAACACCTAACATGCTGTCGACCTGCGTCCTTACTCTCTACGCCGACACAAACTGCTTCAGCCCTAGCAACGCGAATATTGGTCCAATCACTCCTAGTTTAAATCCTAGTGCTTGTATTGGACGGATTCGGAATTCAAAGGGTGTGGTGTTCGAAGCGAAATCGGCATCCCTCAGATGCTGAATCCACTGCCTCTCGAGCTAGCTTGTATTAGGGAAGTAGACAGCAATAGCGTAAGGAGGAAGGAGGAGGTGACTCTTGAAAATTGGTTTTTTGTCGTTTTTTCAGCGTATTCTTTGATTCTCGTCACACCTTTATTACCTTTATTACATTATTTTGGCATTTCGATATCATGGTGGTCATGATTAGGGTTGGGTTCCCAGGGCATTTTTTACACCTTGCTAGTTAGTCTATAGAAAAAATAATCACCCTCTTTAATTTTTGGCCCACTCTGGGGTCTCGCCAGTGAAGTTTAGTGACAAGGGTTAGTACTGAAAATTGCATGAGTCAGCTTTAATTCCTCTGACTGGGGCTTACTCGAATGGTTAAGGTTGGCCAGCTTGCTACCTTGTGTATTCTCTCGATTCTAATCCTCTGCTGTTGTAGAAAGTGATGACAGATTAAGTTTCTATAGAACAGGTGGATTAAAGTTCGACATCCTGCAGAGATTAGAGGATAGTTAGGCAAAGGAGCTCAAGATGAGGCCCGCCATGCACAGAGTGACAAGTTTGGATTTTTCCTTCATATGTATCATAAGTGCATTATACTGATTTTCTTTCATCTCGATGCAGTGCATCTTGAGCTATCAGTATAGTGACTAAGATTGAGGTGATGTGGTGTGGATTGGGTGCGCAATTTCTTGACTGGAATGGTACTGTTCCTAACGTTTCCCCCCTGCCTAGCGAGATATATGGTGGTAATCTGACTTTAAGCAACTCGATCTTTGCCACACATTGATATTTGTCACACTGGACTGGACTAGCTAGTCGGGTCGAAGTCCAGTCCCGTCTCGTAGGGAAATAAGACTGACTAGAACAGTCAGGATGATCAGACCTGACTCAACCAGGATTAGTCAGACTAACCCCGCCAAGCAGTACGATATGCACATCTCTATGATAGAATTAGAATCTCGTTTTGCTTTTTACCATTATAGGACAAGATATGATGTTCAAATAAAGCTTTTCGTAATTAAACCCCTTGTTTCCATTGGTAACCGAGCCAATAGGAGGGAGTGAAGAAGGCGAATTCGCAATAGTTTAAATATATCGGCACCCATGGTTGGGTAGGCTCAAGAAAATCGTTGCTAGCATCAATCCGACTTTTGCCAGATTTTATGGTATAACTTTACAGGCCATCTATGTTAGCAAAGCTTGACGGCACAACTACCAAGCAAGACGTTTAATTTATTTTTAGCTGTCGTCATTAGACTGGTAGCATGATACTGTTGGCATGCTTTGTGCGGTTTGAGGCGGCTCACATCCACTCCCAGCATTATAAGAAGCGTCGAATTCTCTCTGTGTAAATGTTCATCACACTCAACAGATACAAGTCTTCAAGGAACCGCAATATTCAACCAATATTCTCAACACTTCGTTTTCTCTCGTGTTACTCGTATCAAGTAGATTTGACACATTCGTTCCCTCCACGAACTCCTTTCTTTCACTTCTTCCATCATAGTCCTTATAAGTCGCCCTTCGACTCTTCCCCATACAATGTGGACCGGCCCTCTACCAGCACTGCTCCTACTTCAGAGCATTGCGGTCCAGGCTCAGTTACCACCGATGCCGAAAAGCGCTCATTTCACTCAATTCGTCTGTAAAGGTACTACTGGAAGCCGGTTCAGCCAGATTGCACTTCTCGATGGAGGTGGCAAACCACTTGGATCTGTTGGTGAAAACTGTTCTCTTAGTTCAGAGGCCTGTAACATCGAAGGCCTTAGCGATATTACTGTAGGCCCATATACAGTAAATCACCCGGGAGCATTCTTTGGTAACTGCAAATACCAGAACTCGAAAATGGAAATTACAGCAATGGATGGGTCCAACAACGCGCAGCAGCAGCTATTCGCCACCTGCAAGGTTGGTTCGACCCTGTGTGGTGAGGGTGGCATCCAACCGGCCCTTGGGCAATTCAACGAGGTTATAATGAGCGAGCTCCCCCTCACCACGATTGGCTTGCGGGAGTATAACAAGGACGGTTGCCCTGCAGATCAGAATTTTAGCGACCAAATTTCCGACACTGCCGGGTGTTATTCCATTTCCGGCATCAACATTAACAACGTGGTAGTCGTTCCAACACCTGACATGCCGTCGACCTGCATTCTTACTCTCTACGCCGACATCAACTGCCAAAGCGAGAGCAACGCGAAGATTGGTCCAATCGCCCCCAGTTCAAATCCTAGTGCTTGTATTGGACCGATTCGGAATCCAAAAGGTGATTTGTTCACGGCGGGATCTGCAATGCTCGTATGCTGAATCTACGGCATCTCGAAGTAGCTTGTATTCGGGAAGTCGACTGCAACAGCGTAAGGAGGAAGGAGGAGATGACCAGTTACTATTGGGTTTTTGTTTTTTTCATCGCATTTTTTGATTCTTGTCACTCCTTTATCACCTTTACTACATTATTTTGGCATTTGCATATCGTGGTTGTTATTATTAGGGTCGGGTTCGGAGGGCATTCATTACACCTGATTAGTTAGTCTATAGAAAAGACCATCACGCTCTTTAAGTTTTGGCCCACTCTTGGGTCTCGCTGGTGAAGTTTAGTGACAAGAGTTAGGAGGACGTGAGTACTTGTAGATGATTTCTCGATTCCCCCGCAGCCCAGCACATCTAAGTTAAGGCCACAGTGAAACTGGGGAGTAGCTGCGGAAACTATTACTGATTAACGGAACCAATGGGGATAGAAACTCGCAAGAGGAGAGGTAGATTAGTGTTTCCAAGCTCTAAATCCTTTAACCGGCGAAGAGATCTCAGTTTATATGGCCAACTAAACTATGGATGGGACTCGGCCGAATTCCGGGATAGGAGAAACGTAGGCAGTAAGAGGAACCTGCCAAGGTTGCAGTGGACAAAAGCCGAGCAAATAGGAAACAGAACTCGAGGTCGGAGGAAGGTGTGTTCAATGGTCCTAGAATACTAAACTGAAATTCTAGAAGACTTACAGGGATGAGCAGAGCTCATGCTCAGAAGGACCTTCTGGCAAAACTAGAGACCAGGTGTCTTCGGGAGCCCCCTGTAAAATTTAAACATAATAATTGACTCGTTATCCAACAAAGATACTGGGGGCGCCCATATCGATAGTTCACAGCGAAAGCTGTGGGATTGTGCCAACTAATTGGGAAAGTTTTCCGGTGCTATTACTAGATATCGAAATGCTCAGTCCTAAGGGAGAGGCAACTTGCCCATAGTGTGGGGGAAATTCTAGAAGGGAGACGGTTTAGTGGACTTAAGAGAGTATTTTGTGGGCTACACTGATCCCTATGGTAAAGAATTATAAGTGAACTACTTATAACTACACGATAAATCAATTCGGCGAGAAGATGACCTCGGTATTCCTTGTGTTATCGTTGTGTTAATGATATAAAATAGAGATAAAGGTAGCGGTGCTTGTCGATGGAAAATAGCTGATAGCAAATCCGAGATAGCAAATAGGGATAAAAGCTGTGATGCGGGTAGAACAAAAGTTCAAATGGTGATTTAGTTAGTCAATTTAATCCCTACCTTTCTCATAGCATTATGAGTTAGCTGTTCAGACACAGCCCCGAGAGCACGAGCTCACTGACAATACAGGCCTTACAGCTTTCTCAAAGTATACATCGATCGCAATCGGTCGAGTTTGCTGATATTGTAAGTTCTAGTTTCCTTCCAGACATCATACATAACCGAGCAACACTCTGCGCTAGCCCCCCCCCGCAAAAAAAACCCTACCTTAACACCGCTGCAATCACCACTCTCCCATCAATATAATAGCCGAGATCTTTTCTTCAACAAATAGGCATTCTATGGTCGGGAGTGGGGATGGGTGTTTTCCCTTGGTGTGGGTCCGGGGTGAGGATTATGAGGGGGGCAATTTCCTGTATGCCGAGGCCGGTGAAATACTGAACTACTCGCCCAAATCAAAAGTCTGTCCTCGACTTTTGCCACCGCGGCTGTTCTTAAAACTTACCTTTCTTTCATTGGAGCGCGACCAATTGAAATAAGGGAAGCACGAATATAATTCCTCCAATAGCCGCGGTGGCAAAGGTCGGGGACAGACTTTTGATTTGGGCGAGTAGTTCAGTGTGTGGGTATTAAAGCGGGCGTTGATAGTGCACTCACGACGGAGGGTATCTCTGTCTGGGATTCCGAATTCCTAAGGCTGCCGTCAACATCCCCCATGTAATAGTTGAAGATAGAGTGGAACAAACCCTCTGTTGAATCCGACCATCTTCAGAATACCCCTCACTCCCTAGACTGACAAAGTTGATATCCAGCTCTAGAATCTTCGTAGTAACAGTCTCTTGACGCTTAGGGTTCTCAGGACTGCTTTCGATCCTGTTCACACTGCGCGGTTCAAGGTCCCATTTCTCCATATTTGCACTGATGTACTCCGAGAGTCGGGCTGAGAAGCCGCGCCACCCGTATCGTTTCTTACCGCGCCGTCACTTCGGGCGCCAAGGAGCTTATCGCGGATCCAGCCACCAGTGAAGTGTAAAATTATGCAGTCATCCTCGGGTCTATCTTTGTCGATTTCTTACTCAGCGTTAAGAAGGAGCTTTCGCACGGCGGCTTATTGGAGCGAGAGAGTGCGCGGAGTAGTGGAGCCGTGGGTCCGCCATTGTATTTACTGTGTTTATTCGCAATGTTGGTTGGGAAGGTAGAGACGATGTGGTGGTAGTGATAGCAGGTGAGATTAGTCGCCTCCATTTATGATTAGGTATGTTTGCTGGATGGAGAGCAAGTGGTGGCCCCAGCGATTAGTAGTCGTGGGGAGAGAATTCAAGTTCTTAGAGAAAGTAAAAATTGTGACCTTAGGAGCGGTGGGGACCTGAGTTTATGTTGGCTCATTACTCGGTGAGAGAGTCGTAGGAGGTTCTCTTTGCCCCGGAGATATTGTACGGGGTTCATTGCCTTCTTGTTGTGGGGAGCGACGCGAGTGGGAGGCTCTGCGGTATGGGGTAAAAGTTTATTTCAGCCGCACTACCGATACGGCTACCGGTATGCCTACGGCGCCTAATGTTCAGAGTGACAGTGCTTAACTTGCCACACAGAGGTGTTAGTTTTGACCACGTGATGATAATAGGGGGTCTCACACCGGTGGTTCAGGTCCGGGATGCGTACTGCGGTTCTAGGAGGTTCAGTGTAGTATGGTGTGAAGCCTCTTGGTACAGATTAAAGGTTTACTACTCGTTTTGCCTATTTGATGATCAAGAACTAATTCTTTACT
>Ga0307507_10009907_pt1 | contig 12530 bp, 15 predicted proteins | sample 7_EM_MG_FD_207223 | JGI IMG/M metagenome (GOLD analysis project Ga0307507, IMG submission 207223) | Populus trichocarpa ectomycorrhiza microbial communities from riparian zone in the Pacific Northwest, United States - 7_EM | ecosystem: Host-associated > Plants > Roots > Unclassified | place... | reverse complement strand
AGAAGGTATCAGGGCAAAGAAAGGAGACACTGTCAAACTGGGGAAGAAGGGGGGTAAGCACAAAGAAAGGAAAGCCTAGCCTGCTGTACGGTAGACTCAATCCAGTCTCCAAGGGGTTCAATTCACCGTGTTAAGTACGAGAGGTGGACGGAGGGATTTTAATGTATGAATCCGCATGGGGTCAGACTAGCTGCATGCGATACGTAGGAAATTGGCATCAACGAGGAATGTTGTGTTTACCTTCGCAGGGTACTCATCACAAGGCTAGTGTCCTAGGTAGAAAAATTGCAAGTTGTATAGAGATGTGAAGTCCATGCTTTGAAGAATGAAGTCGCGGAGAAGAGCTACTAGTGGTTGAAGCTTGATGATTGGTGCTTGGTGATGTAACTTCTGCTATTCCTCATTGGCTTTCAGTTCTCTTTTGCAATGAAAAGGTTTTCCTATTAAAAACGAAAGGTATCTTGTAGGGAATGAGGGTCAAATCGGTTCACACAGCACATCACAATACAGAGCAAAGACATAGCTAACAAAAGCCAATAGGGTATCCAAACATGCAATCCTGCGGGAATTGAAGGGAAGGAGCAAAGCAACTAGTCGAGCCAAGCAAGATGGGGTAAATGACATCACCAAAAGAACAGCTTGCGTAAGACCGCAACATTCGGTTGATTGTTTAGCGAAGACCTTGGGGGACTGTCATCGAAGTTAAAATCGGCTGAAGCAATCCTAGACTTCTGCATCTGCAAAACAATAAACAGTCAGGAGTGAGGCATGTGTCAGAGGGGGGCAGAACGTCACCTCGAGACTCATCACAGGCCGCTTCACGAAGAGTTCGGCGATATTTGGACGGTCAGGAAACGAATATTCTGGTGCATTTTCACACTGGGCTTGACATTGATTGGTGCTGCTGATGAACCTTCCCATCATGTTGAACTTTCCCCAGTGTATTTTGGTGGGGTCGGAAGGGTTCACATCCTCGTTGCCTTCATGAGCTCGGATGAGGTCTGACATATGAACCTCCCTAAAGGGGTTGAATCAGCAGTGCCAGTCAAGAGGAATGAAGCGAACTGACAATGCAGGAATACAGGCCCCTTTAGTATTTCGCAGAGCGAGCCGATACGCACGATGTGCACGTATCTGCTGAAGAAGGACATCCCACGACTGAAGATTCTTGGCTTGTTCTGGTGACTTGGCTTTAAATTGTTCCATCGTTTCGTCACCTGGAAACGTGGCATTGTTGATGCCAGCGACGAATGCTCGCAATGCCGAATAGTTATTTAACGTTCGGAGACGTTGGGCAATCTCAACAAATTTCTCGATTTGACGCGCTCGTGATTTGGGTCGGTCGTGACACAAAATGAGAGATACCACCCTATAAGAATATCGTTAAGAGCAGATAGGTAGCCAAATTGAGCGAACTCACCAGTCCCCTAGATGATTAGAGATGACATTAAAAGCCGTAATGGGTTCAGAATCAGTTTTTCGACCCAAGAGAAAAGTATAGTAGAGCCAATGACGTGGCTAGGCATAAAAATAAGCCAACAATGGTCGGTATATGTCCGACCAGGACAAACCTTGATTTCCAAGAATCGCTTTACACCCTGCCTTGTGATTTCCTGTGCAATTTCGTCTGCGTCTGAGTTCATGACATCTTGAGCCAGCTTGACTAAGTCTTTAATCTGCTGTTTCGGAGATGGATCCACAGAATCGGTCTGGTTAATATTCAAACCTGGGCCAGGATAGAGCAACTTTGGTAAGGGAAGGCTTGACTTGCGTTCCCGTGAAGACGTTGTTGGGGGAGAGACGGGATCAAACTGTGGAGGATCATCCGACGTAGAATCAAAGTTGGCTTCAGATAGGCCAACTTCAATGAAACTATATCCATCATCACTCGCATCATCTTCTTTTAACGCCCAGGCAGCATCTTGGTCGGAATAGGAAGATGCCAGGTCAAGAAACGGAAGAAATTCTGAGCCGTAATGAATGAGGTGGGTCTTGGATGCAATGAAGGTTACCAAAGCTTTCAAAGCCCCCTCGACACCTTTCACTGCAAAGTCACTTGGGTATTGTTGAATCCAGATGTGCAGTAAATGACATATACTAGATTCGCTTCAGTAAAAAGGAAGGAAAGGTTGGAAGCAAGAAGAACAAACCGCATTTGAGCGAAGCATGCGAACATTGGATCACCACAAGGATCGTCCAGCTGACGTATTCGTTTGTGCATTGCGATCAGCACGCTGCGAGGTGCCGCAAATCTACGATATGTTAGGAGGAAATGGTTAATGAACGTTGGATCTTGATTGTTTGCGAGTAAGTAAATATCCAACAAGATTCAAAACAAACATACCATCTCCACTGACAGCCAAAAACAGAAGCTTGTCAAGCAGTTCATCCAATGTGGCCCATTGCGCTGGTCGTCTATTTGACGAATGACTGTTAAGAACGTCCGTTGACAAGTGATCAATAAACTTACGGATCCCTCTCCCTTACTTGGTTCTTGTTATCAGGTGAGTTTTGGGCATCGGTAGAAGAGCCAACCACAGGTTCAGCCTTAGATGACGAGTCGGAATTCGACGTATGAAGTAGAGATTTCTCAGACTTGGCCACCAGGATTTCCGTGCGATCATCGTTAACCATGTCGGTACCTTGCAATAATTCTGCAGTGTGAATTGGAGAGGAAGGAACGATTGGCGAACGCCGTGAAGACGCGTCGAGTACTTCCGGCAGCCCACCAGCGACAGCAGGACCAAAAGGTATCGTGCTTATTGATGAGGACACTGTAGGAGTAGCAGTTTCAGAAATTTCCCAAGGTGTTTGTTGGTTGAGAACATCTGGCGAGGCTGGATTTCGATAATCAGCACCGAGATCACCCAATTTACTTGAACCTAAAGCAGTCCAATTAAGACCCATCAAGCGAACAGTCAAGGAAGACTCACGTCTTGCACGAAATATGGCTTTCAGAAGAAAATCAAATGACTGCCTCATTTTGGTTTTCCCAGGCTCAGAAGCTTTGTGGACTTCAATGAGGCCAACATCGTAACGGACTTTAAGATCTTCCGCGACTTTACCCGGTTCAATCTGAGGATCCAGATCAGCTTTGCAAGCTAGTACTACGATTGGCAGTTTCAGGGCACTATATTCACCTAATGTGTAGCATAAGTCAAAGTAAAGAGTAAAAATGGAAAAAGACATACGCAGAAGATTTTCAACGGGCTGGAAAGACGACTGATCGGAAGAATCATAACAGATAACAACACCATTTATGGGGGGAGTACCCTCTGGGCCAGTTGGAAGGCCAACATTGGTTGGCGCAATGTCCACTTCTAAAACGTGAAGAAGGCAGTCAGACAAGTCTTCAGCTTGACTTATTTGACCAATTCGACGTGTAACTTTGTTTGTTCAGTTACTAGTGAAGGTCAGTTTGGAGGCAGAAACTTACAGCAAAGTGGACCGGAAGATGGTCCAAGTAAGCTGGTTGCCAAAAGATCGTAACCTGCTAACCCTTTCTGAATTGCAGTTGACTTGCCGCATCCAGTGGTTCCAACAACAACAACTGTAACGACCAGTTTCGAAGAAGGAATATTAGGCTGTCCATTCAAGAGCGGTCAGAAACATTTTGAGATACCAAGTGGAGAAACGCACGCGTCCCAGATGAATGTTGACGTCTATGCGTGAGGCATAGACTCCCAAACTTCCGCTACGCGTTCTCCCAGAATCCAACGTGGATGGATCAGCGGCTTGTCGAAGGGACTGCAGTGAAGTAACAGATTGAAGAGGCGGTCTATTCTCACGAGGACTCGAACTGCTTGGTGCAGTCACACCTCGGTTCAGGAGATGGCTTGGGGTTTGAGAACGAGAGGGAAGTGGCAGCTCACCGCCGCGAATCACAGGGCGTTGGGATCCTTGACCCTTTAGGGACGCATGTCGATAGCGTTCAAGCAATGGGCTGGATGGTTCATAACGTTCAGCATCGCTATCAACGAGAGATGATGGCTGATATCCATCACGCTCAGAGGCGGCACTCTCGCCGCAACGTCGACCAACCCATTGTCGTTGGGAAGGACCATAGGTTGAAGTCGACACGGAATTAGGACCAAAGACTCGAGATTGGTTGGATGGTGGACCCGAGGTACGGTTGAGACCATAGCTCACAAGGGAGTCGGCTGAGAGAGACTTTCGAAGAGCCTGTGGAGGGGAAACGACAGGAGTTAGATGAGTTGGTGAATCCAGCCGAGAAGGAGAGGTATTCGCCGTGACAAAAGAGGGTGTAGGGGATTGGAGAGCATTGGAGGTTGGCTCTGGGATATGGAGGGGAGGGAGGGGCGGAATATTAGGGAGTTGGTGAGCGACAGACATGAGAAATGGACTGTGTTGGCCTGGAGTTGACCTGGTCTGCTGGTGGAACCTCGACTGACTTTGACTGACCTTGAGCAAGCAGGACAAGCAGGGCAACCTTGCAACAACCTGAGTTCCCCGTACAGGAACTAGGCTTGGTTTGTTGCCACTTGTTTACATAGGTGTGTCCGCATCAATCGGCACACGTACTCTTACCATTCCAAATCCATGTCCCCAACTGTCCTGCTCACCGTGCGTTATCCTCTAAACCCATCCCAGACAATATATTCACAATACACAGAACGACGATGGCCCTCCGAATGTTCATGAATCTCCCTATGTTCTCGGCTTATATCTCCACTTGACCAGGGTCCTCGGTATCCTTTCAATTATCCTATACATTAACCTGTAATCTCATATTTCTCAAAGGCTGGAATGTTCACGTCGTTCTTCCAAGCACACAAAACTCATGGATCGGTATTGTGCAACCACCCCCTGAACGTTCTGCCTCTAACCGTCCACGTCGTCAGGAAAGGCATACCAGATCAAAGAAATAACTAGAGGAACCTACTTTTATCCCAAGGAAGACGGTAAGGGTGAGACTTCTCCGAAATCTAGACCTTTAAAGGATGGTGAACTTGTTAGTCTCCCTCTCGCGTTCCATGTACTGCATTTACTAAGGATTTGGCCTTTATTTAGGCCGAATGGATTCTTCTCGATGGAGTACGGCTGCTACATTCCTACAAACAGACTACAGTTCGACTGATTAATTTAGACCCCTGCGACGTGTGCTAACGTTGCATTGCACAACATCTTTCATGAAAAGATTGACCTTGTAGTGTGTTCTCCAATTTCCTTGAGATCGACGTCTCTCAACTTGTACTCTAGATTTCTGGCCCAAATCTTGGCCGCAACACCTCTTGTGGGTCACAAAAGAAAGGCAATGTCATATCGGGCTTACCCACCTCACGTAGCGGCATTTGCGTTGTCCTCTGGCACCATCGGCGCAGCGATGTCGTCCTCATTATCCAAAATTCGCTCCATTGCACTGTCATACGGAACAGTCGTACATCCCACACCAACTGCATATTTTGAACCAGCACACGACCTGGCTTGCCGTATTATCCAGCATCTCTGGAACAACTGGGGTGAGGATGAATGTGGCCTTAGGACTGGCGAAGTCGATCTGTATAGCATCAATATCCCTCTGGTGGAAGGTATCCTGGGTGAAGAAGGGTTGAGGATTTGTTGGACGAGGATGTGGCGCAACTCCTATGGAAGACTTTTCAAAAACATTTCGACTGTAAACCTAGATTCAATCTCACCGGGAACGACCTCTATGCCAAAAAACGAAGGTGGGGAAATCGGTGATCTGCTCTTCAAGTGGTCACCTGAAATGAGGGGGCTTATTACACCAATTCCATCTATGTTGCCCTTTGGGTCTGATGGTTGGGCCATCCACAACGGATGGGTGAGCGTTACGCCCCTTCGGGCCAGCTTTGGCGAGCCACATATTCACGATAATATAGACCCTGACTCTGTGGTATGGAAATTTAAATTATAGGCTTGTTCATATCAGCGTTGTCTATGTGTGTTGTAGCTTTCACCAGCATTGTGGCGGTTTTTTTCGGGTCCTAAGCACTGGCAATTGCAATGAAGCTTGAAGCTTAAGTGAAGGGCGACTACTCGGACAGACTGAATATATAATTTTAAAGATAATCTGATTGATGTCCACCACCATACCCAAAGTACTTTTGTCTATCAGGGTGTGGGTCTCCGAGGATATGGTCCGCTATCTATCATTATGTACGTCGAGGGTCATTTACATAAGAAATCATCAAATGAGGAGACCTCTCAACAAAATCATGAGGCATAAGGTAGTAAATTTCATTGTAACCTTAGACGTGGCTGAGTTTGTGACCCGTGCAGAAAGCAGTTGCTTTCGATACACTTTTAGTGAATTTATGCTCCAGGATGCATTCTGAGGTTAGTAGATAATTTAGCTTCGACTTGAAGGTCACCAGATGACACGCACTTGAAAGTTTGATGGGTCCATAAGCCTCTGTTCGCAAGTTCCTGGACACCCTGATGTAGCATAGGAATTTCCCGCCCAGTCACCTATCACATAACAGATCGAAAACACGACATCACCAACAGTGAATACACCTACCGCACAAGGTGATGTCTGTCGCAAAGATTCTGCATTAGAAGACAATGCACCCACAGATCGGGAGGACTTGCCGAAAACGATTGAATGATTCGCAAAGAATTGTCCAAGGCTACATTTCGAAGCTTCCAGAACGGCGGACGGTGCACCCCATCTGGAGGGATTTGGAGTGCCGTTAATGACATCTTTTGGTATTGCGACACGGTAAAATGACCCTTTGCATTCGTTGAAGTCGGGCAGAATATTGGCAGTGAAGTTCACGACTCACAAATTGCAATGCTGTTTTCATCCCATTTCATAGCGAAAACTCCTCCTCCTTGTGAGTCAAAATAAGGACCATACGACGCCCTACTCCACTCGGTCATGCCACAACCGGAGTTGCTATTAATGAAAGAATTGCAGTCTGTATGGTTCACGCCGCCGCTTGACTTGAAGGTGGTGAGAAAGACGACAAGCAAGACGATGGTTTGACACACTGATATTGTTCCAGTGAAGTTCGCAGTAGTATCCAATGTGCATCCTGTCTTCTTTTTAGAGCATGCGGGTTGACGGACGTTTTGTCGGCTTACCTGGCGCAGTATGCCATGCCACTTGATTATGTTCGTTGTCGTGAACGCCCTCTATGATGTCGACTTCACCGTTCTAAACGTTGAGATGTCAGATACTTCTGCGGGGTCCCTCGCTACGAACGAACATATGGCCAGTTCCCTCCAACTGTCCAGAAAGCGGGCCAGACGGCTGATGGAGGAAAATAAGTCAGTAGATTCATGGCAACAAAATTGGAACAAACCTACCGCATCCCCATGGTGCTCTGTTTAAATCCAGAATAAATAAACCAGTGTTGTACTGGGCCTGACTCGATATTCGGACACTACGGTTGAGACGTTGGATACAGAAAGTAGTTTTCTAGGTGCGAGCTCACCTGTTCCGGTATACACCTTGAGGCAAAGATGTCACGTTATCTGCCTTCATAATAACAACACCATTGTCCTGCACGTAGACGAGACCAGTCTGACGAGCAACAGTTTCGTTGACGTAGCTGAAGGACGATCAGTTTCTACTCCATAGGCATCACGACGGCTGTACTATTCAAACCCACTTCACTTGGCCACTGGAAGGACGTCAATGACATTTGACTGTTTGGAGAAATGCTCTTGAGAACTCACTTTGTAGGATCGGCGCCAGTAAAGAAATCCCATGAACTACACAGTAGAACAAGTAAGCGGAGTCCAAGATGGTGAACAAAGGTAGAACTTTACTCAAAAAACGTCCGCCCAGAGTACGAATCTTGTGGTAACCAGAGAAAACTTGATCCATTAGGATTATAATTGATAGTATTGCCCGATGCAAGGTTGAGGTTACGTGAAGGCCACAAGTGTTCACTGAACGATGGCAACCAGGAACCGGCCTGGGGTATTGCAACAGCTGGGTAGTAAATTATGAAGATCAGGAAACAAGCAGGGAGCATGATGTTATCGAAAAGGGAGGCAAGCGATGAGTATTATATATAGCGGACAAGGCATCCCGTGAACAAACCTCGGACCAGATGTTGGATCGCTAAACATAGCCACTTTATCGGCCAGTGAAGGGGGGAAAGGGGGCAAACAATGGAAACAACATGCATGCCGCAGCAAGTCTTGCTGTTGCCTCGTGTTCAATGCGTTTATAGAAAGGAAAATGATACAATTATCAACGGCTGTCACTATAGCGCGCGTCAGACATCAATTTTGAACTCAATCGATTTGACATCGTAGCATAGCATACATAGTTCACGAGGCGCATGGATGGATGACATAAGTGAAAAGATGACAAAAAAAGTAATCAACGGTAGCGACGGAGGCTGAGAGTGTTGTGTTTCTTCCAGGTAGAACGAGCAGGAGTATGATTGTGACGGTGGCCCTTGCCCAATCCACGATTCTATCAGGTTGTCAGAAGAAGACCAAGTCTCGAGGGCAGCATTACAAACCTGCTTTCCGATGCTAGTAAGACCCCGCGCCTCGCGACGAGTGTGCACGGGGTTGACAATCCAATTGATCCGCGGGTCCCGACGGATCTAAATCCAACCCAGGTAAGATGAAATGTGGTTCTTGCAGAAAAGAATAGAGAACTTACCGCCTTGTGGTGAGGATCCACCAAGATCACCTCGTAATACTTGTATACACCATCTTGATTCACCCAGTACGAGTTCAGCACCCTCAAATTTCCACATCGTTTTCCTACTCGCTCTTCAGCGGTGCTCCGGAGGCCTCGTTGGAACTTGAGGTGGTTGACACCTTGACGGACAGGTTTACCATAGGTGGCACCTAAAAAAGACCACAAAAAGATTTAAACCTGCTGCTTCACAATACTTCACCCACGTACCCTTGGGAACGTGTTTCTTGCGGTTTCCACGGCGGACTCGAACACGGTAGACGACGTACCCCTGCTTGGCCTTGTAACCGAGACGGCGGGCCTTGTCAGGGCGGGATGGTCGGGATGCGCGATGAATGACGTTCAGCTGGCGATACTCCCAGCATCTACATCAACGAATGAGATAGGCGATTCAACATACCCAGAACAAACTGACCGCACGCGGAGCAGGAAACGGAGGACATCCGACTGCTTTTTTTTATACAGCTCACCAATGTATTTGTACGCACCCATCTTGCGGCTAAATAAACGTCGTCAGTCACACCAACATGTTGAAGATGTGCAAACACACCTGTGGCTTGAGGATATTGAGGGCTGGCGACGCTAATATTTACGTTGATTGTGATGGGATAGAACTGTGTAGTACCACCGGCAAATGCCGTGATCCCTAACCGAGAGATCTATTATCTAACATTCACGTCCATGTCTCGCTAGTCGGGCCCAAGTCATAATGTGCACTACATTTGATCCTTATTTACCAACTGATTAACCTCTTAGTTTAAGCAAAGCCGTGATCATAAATAGAATCCATGCGGAGAGTATCAGCAACAGCCCTAGCACCCCAAAAAATTCTCCTCGCTTTACTTCCCTTCTAGTTTTGTCCACATCTCGGTAATGAGCCATTCGAGCCCTCAGTGAATTGCGTCGGCCAGGATCATGGCCTTCCGAGTCCTCCAAAAGCGAGCGCTCTTGGTCAATACTATGAACGGAATTTTCCCGAGGTCTCGCCGAAATGGTAAACCAGCGCTCCTTGTGCTTTTCAAGCAAAATTAACCACACAATGCTCAATAGTTGAAAAACGTTCAGAATTAGAAAGGCATTGAGAAGACTCTGTGCCGCAGTGGTCGATCCAGAGCCTCTCCCCTTGGTGTCTAACACAAGACCAGCGAGCGTTTGAAAAAGTGTTGCTCCTGTCTGTTCCATCTAGAGAAAGTTCCGAAATCAGGGTGTCGGATACACCTTGAAAATGTTCTTACACTCTTGTGCGCTCCAAGAGCGGTCGAAACATATTTCAGAGGCACAATCCTTGGCACAAGCATCACGAGCAACACTATAAGCCATTAGAACATCATCCAATCACATCCCGAGTGGAAGAGCGCATCACTAACAAGGTGCAAATCCTTGGCCAATTGCAAAGGTAAAAATAGCTGGCGCAGGGGATCGGGTTATCTTGGGAGGGAACGCAAGCCATGTGTAAGCAGTTAACGTTAGCACAGAGGACAAAACCAAGAGTTGTATGACGATTGGCCGATGCTTGAAACGATCGACAAGAAATCCACACTAGTGTAAGAACTTGAGATGAAAGACCACAGTATGCTTCATCCAGCTTACGATCGGATATAGTACCAGGCTCCCAGCCAAAAGATATGAGGCTTGGTTAGCAGCGCCCTCTTCCGACATTCCATAGCGTTTCTCGATGATATTCCTGAAGGTTGATAAGATCACACGAGAAGATGGAAAGAGGACCACGAACGCTGCAATATGGGTGAATGGGGACCAAATCATTCCACAGAAAATGTTGAAGCCTATATACCTATGCATACGTCGTGAATAAATGGATCAACTATAATCAAAGACCAGCGTACGCCCAAAAAACATCCCCAAGTCTTGCGATCTGACGAAAGTGGACCTTCTTCTTCTCGGCCACGTTTTCTAGAGCTTGGGCTTCCGTCATGTTGCTCGACAGACGCCGACGAGCTTCCTCAGTTATGTCGGAGGCTTCAAGCTCTGCTTCTGCGCCTTCGACAAGCCATTTTGAAGATAGTATGTATAATAAATTGACGATAACAGACAAAGCAGCCAGAAATGTCGCCACATAGAATGGGGCTCGGGGACCAAAGTGTTCCGCGAGTGGATATGAAGTCCGTGCAGAAATGAATGATGCTCCTTTGCCTGCGATTAGACCAAAAGCCATAGAAACACCGAGACCATGCGACTTGAAGAATCGAATGATAATAGTTTCTTGCACGACGGCGAGGGGGCTGATGCCCATTCCAAAGATAAAGAGACCAAGAGTCATCCACCGAACGCTTCCCCACGTGTCGCCTAGCAGAAGTAAAATCTGGCCTTGTGAAAACTTAACGTCGCTTTTCCAAATGTGATAAACGTAAACACACCCAGCAGTATGATGCCGCTGGCCAGGATGCTAGTAAACGTCGTCCCGAGCCTACTCGCGAGCACTCCTCCTACAAGCGGTGTCCAAGTGCTATTTAAACTATAGGCAGCGATAAGGAGTCCGAACTCTGTGTGCGATGTGCCCATTTCCCGTTGCAACCGACTTTTTAGTGGGCCTAGCAAATTCGATGCACTAGATGACGCTGGTTTCAGATAACATTCCATTCAAAACTCTGTGCATACTAGTGACTCCCAACACTCAGACTACATGCACACAGGAGTGCTAATATTCGAATGAAAGATGCTCGCCGAGAATACGGCTTGGGAGTCGATTTCGACTGCGCCAGTGCAGGCTGTAGGTTTTCGTCCAACTCTATAAGACCGAGCAATCCCTCTGGTTCTGCGGGCTCGCTGTATTGTTCCGAGTCAGAATCGCTGGTCGCTTTGGCTAAAAGTTCGTCACACGACGAACGAAGGTGATTCAACCTAGCATCCACTGAGTCAGTGAGCATCGATGAACAACGAGCGGGGGCGCAGAAACGAGAGTGCTGGGTTCAAATGGTCAACTGATCAAGATGGGTGTTGATGAAATAGTGTGAAGCACATTCCAAGCAGTATTGTCGTCTGGCAAAGCCTCACGTGATTATTCTTCCGAATGAGTATACTCAGGTAATACTACGAAATTCTGGCATACATAACGACTCGATAAAAAATAAGTAGCGCTCAACACACTTAGAAGGATGTACATAGTACAATCAGCACACGATTTATACCAATCGTGAGGCGCTATCAGCTTCACTGATGTTTGCTTTCAAAGCTGCTTGTCTACTGGCCACCAGCCACGAGCAAGTCGCAATAATCGCCAAAATGCACAACCCAAATGCTGCCCAGCCAAGAATTTCCACCGTGAGGGACTGACGGCAACTGTGGATCACGATAATGAATAGGTGAGTTGAACAATGATATGCGATGCATACCGGGATATGATGGGGCTGCCTGGGCAGCTTCCGCCGGTCCTAGCATTATGCATTAGCCCGGCTGCCGATCCCTATAGATTGAAGACAGTTAGTGGAAATACTGATTTTGTTTAAAAGAGCTTCACCCATAATACTGACGTAATCAACAGCCATGCCAAAGAGCTGGCTACATTGGCTAGGATATGGCCTGCGCCATCGACCTGGCAAATTGAAAGATGGTCACAACGGGAAGAAGTATCAAGGCCTGAAATTAAATAACGCACCAACCAGAGCAGGTAGGTCGAGCCAAACAACGTAGTCCACGCGCCGTTGAAGCAAAAAAGGATTATTCTTTCTATCGCTTAGTCTCGCTCTCAAGGATAGTCATACGGCGAGATACTTACAGATGGTGGTATCGTGAAGTTGGCCACGTCTGCTTGTCGACGCCTGTATTGATGAGGAATGCGGTAAGGCCTAGCTCCGCCATAGCACACAAGGTTAACGTCGTGAATAAGAATGGGTGATAGTGAGCTTCAACAAAAGACATCAAA
>Ga0307507_10009906_pt1 | contig 12532 bp, 16 predicted proteins | sample 7_EM_MG_FD_207223 | JGI IMG/M metagenome (GOLD analysis project Ga0307507, IMG submission 207223) | Populus trichocarpa ectomycorrhiza microbial communities from riparian zone in the Pacific Northwest, United States - 7_EM | ecosystem: Host-associated > Plants > Roots > Unclassified | place... | reverse complement strand
AACCAAGTATATTGAAAACTCTGTCTGTCGAAGTCTGCTCTCTCTAAGTCCGGAGAATAGCAGGTCTTAAATACACTTGTCAGGCTAACCGGAGCCTTGTAAACTATAACCATAAAGACTCCCAAAACGGTAGCCTTGAAACGTTACATAAAACATATCAAGTATCAAACGATACCTTGACACAATAACTAAATAATACTCAGTATCAAACGATACTCAAAACCAAACATAAAACATCATGAGTATCAAACTCAATCATAAAACATGCTGAGTATCAAACGATACTCGAAACCAAACTGTAAAACATCATGAGTATCAAACTCAATCATAAAACATACTGAGTATCAAACGATACTCGAAACCAAACTGTAATCTGCACCGGTTACATCTGTGGTATCAAAACCCATGATATCGCTGTCCTCGTTAGATGCACTATGTTGGCGGAATTTCACTCGATGGCAGATTACTCCCGACCGTTTGATGGATTTCAGTTCGGTTTATTGGACGTTGTTGGGCTTGACGGCAGCTACCCGCCGGTATAGGATATGTCTCTGTGGGATCAAAGCTCAGGATATCACTGTCTTCTATAGAGGGGTTCTCTATAGGGTTTGCCCGGGGAAGCCATAGGAAGGTGACGCCAGTATTTAGATCACTTAGGTAGACTAGCAGAATTACAAATATAATAAAACACTATTTAAATAGCCGTTGTACAATCTCCCCGTGTTGTGACCTAGGTCAGGGCGGGTAAAGGGGGGACCCTTGACTTTTCTCTTGAAGATGTGGTGTTGCGCCAGGTGCGTTCAGGAGAATCAGGTGTTGCCCCAGGTGCATTCAAGGAGATTGGGTGTTGCGCCAGGTGGGGTCAGGAAGAGATGCTGTTGCCCCAGGTGCGCCCTGAGTTCCTGGAAAGTTGTGGTTGAGTCCTGATTCAGGATTCACGTTATGTGCGCCTGGTGCGCAAGACGCACTGGGTGCACTGAGCGCTAAGTATTATTTTTGCTGATGTATGGTTCCGGAAGACTAGAGGTAGACACACTTTTCACATAGCAACCGTGACAATTTTGGGAGAAATGGCAACTGTAATGCTTGAACTTTGTCTTGGTATTATAGGTTAAGGATGACAAAGGATTTTTAATATGTTAAAAATATAGGTTGTAAAAAATGGATTAGCATAAGTGAAAAGTAATTGAAAGAAGATTTGTAATCTCACTTAAAGAAAAGGTATAGCAAGTCCACGATGACTTAGAATATAGAAATGAAATGAAGCCTTTTAGTTCCATGATGTTGAGACTCAGGAATACGCCTGTGTGAAGCATCATGAGTAAAAACATGTCTCTTAAAGTCCTCTGAGCCCTAAACTATATCATTTCTATATGGATCCATCATTTGCAATGTTCACTGATGATACTTAAATATCAACTCCTTTGAAACATATTCAAGTGCCTCAGGAACCACTTTCCCCAATCCTGGGAATATGTAATCACAGTGTGCTCTGGCATATATCTTTGCCGGACCCCAGAAATCCTCAATAACATTGAGCTCGCATTGGTAAACAGGATAAAATATAACTAACTGCCCCGTGGCTTCAATGGTTTCCTCTAATTCACCATTTTGTGCTTGAAAGGCTAGCTGGAGGAACAAAAGGGCACGGGGATAACAGGAAGCATTGCTTGCATATTTGCAAGTAGGATTGAGTTTAGTAGTTCCAGGACTATCGCCAGGAATTGAACATTGGGTAAGGAACCCACATCCAGTTGGCCAATGGCCTCTCTCTTGCAAAACAATCCGCAAACCCTTCAACCAACCATCCGGCAACATCATTGACTGTTTCTGAATCTCCCTTGTTCTGTCTGCTCAAACAAACCAGGCATCTAGCATTGGTACAGAACTTTTCCCACCTGGTGTAAGATTTATATTACGAGTATGAAGTGCATCTGTGGCATATTTCTGATGACAGTTTGCATTATCGAAGGCAAACAATGCTTGACACCCAGGGAAAGCTCTCTCAAAGGCTGGAATAGCCCTATTGGTAAGCTGCTCTATCGTTAATTCACCAGTCCACCATATATCACCACCACACTTGAGTGTTTCACAGACTTTACCATCATCTAATCTTCCAATAGGAGTCAGATAGTCTGAAATATGGAGCCCTTATCCTATAACTTTTTTTCTCAAAGAACTCTTAACCTCGTGGATCCAAATATGCTTTCTCCCATTGTTTGAATTGAACGAGGACTTATTATGAGTGATAAATAGAAGTGGCTTCTCTCCCTCACACAATTGTTTGAAAATAGGCTGCAAATTGTCATCCCAATCTATCATTCTTGACTTGAATGCAGCCAGGCAGAAAAGGCAAATATTCTGATGGTATTCATGCACATGAGAACACTCATGGTCATCCTTCTATATTGCCTTATGGACTTCCTTCTAGTTCCAGCCTAACTTGGCAAGCCAGGCCCGGGTAGAGCCTTTTGACAATGCCATTTCAATTCGTTTTTGAATACTAGAAATGGTGTATGGCTGAGCAGGCTCTTGAGCTTGGCCCTCACCCCCTGGATACTTGTCCCACCAATAATTGGTTATTGTAGTTGCAAGTCCTATCGAATCCATTGCTGAAAATGAAATGAATTAGGTAATTATCACGGTTAAATAACAATACAACTAGGACAATAAATACAAAATATCATAATAGACATACCTTCACCTGCCTGAGCCATTTATTCCTTCATGGCAAATATTGTACCCTCATCGCTTATCCAGCTAGCCACCTTGGCGTGCTTTCCCTGCTGTGGGACAAGAAGTTTACTATGGCGGATGTACTGAAAATTGTGGGAAATAATATGCTTGGCAACCGATGTTGACCCCCCTGCTGACTTGGCTAATTGAAGTGCAAGCTCCATGGGTGAGTGATATGCTGTGATTGGATCGGTGGGCTGTTGGGCAAGCTCTTTCTTATTCCATAGCATTTCTTCATTCAGTTGAAGTTTAAGAAATATAGAGAGCTGCAAGTTCCAGTCTAGCTGCAAACCATAGTAATGGCCAGAATGTGTTTTCGCCTGACGTTTAACCACAGTGGTTATTCGCCCATAAGCATCTTGCAAAATCTCTTGTTTGACAAATTTGAGATCACCAGGATGTCTTGGCCATGCTATCCGAGCAGCAACTTTCTGTCTTGCATACTCCTCTCAAAAGGCTATCCTTAATGGAGTAAGCTAAATCGCAATTAGTGTTATGTTCAAACTTAAAGTTAACAACTTACTACACTTGGTTAAGCTAATTCATTCCTCTCTAGGTCATTTGAGTTTCTCTCTAAAAAGGCCTTAAGCCAGAATTGTTGTTATTTCGCATAATATCGTTGGCATAGGTCATTATTCTTAAGTGGTATACCCTTCTCCCAGATAGGTAATGGAGCTCTGGCTTGAAGTCTCAGACGACACTCGCGAGTATGGTCTTGTCATAGGTACTATTTTGGTTAGCTGGGTCGAGGAACTTGCTCCTGGCGCGCAGGGATTGTTGTAATACTCCCTTGACGCTTACACTCTCTGCATGTTTGTGCTCATTCAGCACCAGTCAGAGGAGCTGCCTTGGGTTCAGCGTGTGGAGGTCTAGCTCCAGCTCGATATCGTCGGACCTGTTCACGATTGACAGCTTGGCTCTCTTCATTTTTATCCATATCTGGCCTTCTATTGAACCCTCTTAGTTAGCACTTTCCACCCTTAGTCTATGCACAGAGCTTATCATGCTCACGTTTGTTTCTAATCCGTCCGATTATTTTCCACTATTGGATATAGTTCGATTGACTGGGCGGCCGTTGGTATTATGTGGAGGATAATTGTTTCGAAGATATTCATGAATGACTCAACTCCTAAAGCATATCACATCCAGACTTTGTGCTTGCAGGTAAGGTATGGGACTTTTATTATTTATTTTCCATTTTTTTAATCTATAGTTCTTGGCAGGAAGAAATACAGGTTAAGCCCAGACAAATTTCAAGCATTACGGTTGCCGTTACTGTAAAAATTATCACAGTTGCTATTTGAAAAGTGGGTCTAGGTCGAGTCTTCCCTGAACCATACCATCTTTCTTTCTTAAACCCATTTGCACCTCGGTGACAGCTTCGTACCTTGCCCAACAGTGTTTGAAATAAGAAAAATTAACTTGCGGGAGACCAGACTGTATTGACCATTTCGGCAGAGAAGGCTAGTGTTTGGGGTGGCCGGTATGCTAACTTTTATTTCCGGACCAGGCCGTATCCTCAAGGGGTTTTAAATATGGAGAATCTTGTCTAGGAAGGTGGGTGGTAAAGTCTAACTAAGTTACTCGCATAGTATAAAGGTAATGAGGAAATAAGAGTTCTTTAACTTCTTATATTGATAAGATCTCTTCTCCGGTTCTTGTTGATTCCGTTTTAAGCGAGGGAGACACTTCGATAGTTATATTCCGCGTGTGAGTGTTCGCGGGCTAAATATTCCAACCATACTGCGTAAGTATCGACCAAACTAAGTTCTCTGAACTGTCGAGTCCGAACACCTCTTGACCCTAAGCACGGTTCGAATCCAGACTCACATTATGAAGATGTACACTACCATATTATCGTGAGGGTATGTAAGTCCCGCCGATAATAGGGCAGTCTAGCGTACACGTAGCGGACTAATGCCAACGTAATAATATCTTTTCACTGAACAGTATGTGAAGTGGCCAACTTCAAAGGCGTGTCACAAATGATGACTAAGCAAGGCAGACTCTCACATGACTAATAGTTATTAGTCATCGGCTTGTTATCTCTCACGCTATGAGATCAGTTGACTCATAGGATTTTACATGACAACGCCAGAGCGTTCCATAGTTTTATTGTTATTGGTTGATATTTGACATGATGCATGTTTGTGGTCATGTGATTTAGGTATTTCGCACATGACTCATGGTTATGAGTCATGGGTTTCACGCATGTGACCCCGTTCAAGCATATGACTTGTTTTATGGGTTTTGATTGGTTAAGAGATGCGGCACAGTTGACTCATGCGACTCAGCTGATGGATTTCACACTAGGACTCACTATGAGTCACAAGTCGCATGACGCGAGGGTATGAGTCATGCAGGGTTAGGGTTTAGGGAAGAACCACGATATAAGGGCACCCTTGGGGCATGGGATTTAGGTTCTGCACGCAACCATCTAAGTTTTTTCATACACTAAACTGTCAATATAAAGATCGTTATCTATCACGCTTTCGGGAATCAAGAGAAGACTGTGTTATATGAGCCTAGCGATCAACGTTGCTGGATAGGAGTCAACGGACTTAGCTATCTCAACAGCTATTTGACTAAGAGCAGCCGTTGTTAGCGAAGTATTAGTTACCTGCTGCAAATATCACCCGGGAAGAGAGAGGATTGTAACATTTTGTTGCGTCAACTAGCATTACCTACAAACAGACAAAGCGGAGTCCAACAACGAAAACGACATGGACCCCGAGCAGAAAATCTCAACCTTTTCATCACTGGGAGAAGAACTTGAAAGGGGCTTAATGGAAGAGATGGCACCAAGCCCTATAATAGCAGAGCCACCATCACCAAGTGAATCAGAAGAAACAGAAGAACAAGGAATGACACAACGAAACACGATAGCGGCTACCGCAGAAGAAGCAGTAGAGACATCCTCGGAAACAACCCCGATCCTGAAACGGCAACAGATGAGAGAAAGCATCGCATTCTTATGCGGAGGGACCAGGAAGTCCAAGGCGAAGGAACCGCAGGTTTACCGAACAGAACCACACAAGCTACGAGGATGGCCAGCCCAACTCATAGTGTACTACAGGACAGTAGGATGGCAGAACGGCCACGATGAGGAAAAAATCCTCTATGCAACAAGCCTCCTGAGGGACAACAGAGTGACCTGGATCACAGGTTACGCAGAAGAACCCAGCACCCCAACATGGGACAATCGGGTAGGATTCAAAGGAGAATTACAACGACAATTTGGCGTAATCAAGGCCAAGGAAGAAGCAAGGATCACGCGGAAGAACATGAAACAAGGTAAATGATGACTTACGGAATACTGGGAGGAATTGTGCCTCGTGGCTAGCGAAGCCGAGTTGGACGACTCAACCGTAGAAGAACTACTCTTAGGAGGGATGAACACAGAACTCCAAAACGCCTGGGAAGCCAGCTGTGCAGAATAAGAAGACCTTGAAGCCCTACCACAATGGACAATCTGGCAGGAGACCAAACTAGCGCCGGTCAAACATAATCAAGGATCCACATCAACAAAAAACATCCAACAAGAAACCATTACACCACGAAACCCAGACGGGAGATACCGAACTACGAATAATAACAATCAGAACTATGGCGATCCCATGGAGCTAGGTGCTACCAGTCAACCACCGAGGTTCAATATCTCAAGAGACGAATTCCAACGAAGGATGCGAGAACAACTATGCCCTAAATGCGCACAACATGGACACTTAGCCAGGAACTGCACAAGCAAGGATGGACCCAAACCATTCAACGCACAAACCAAGAGTTGGCAACCCACAAATAAACCTGCCCCTTGGCAGACCAGACCCAAGATCAGGGAAATCGAGGTCGAAGAAGATCATGAGCAGGCTGGAAACGACGAATGTCCCCAATAAAAGATGGTCTGAGGGACGGACCTGAGCTGAAACCCATCATCATCAAAAACCACTACCCGGTCCACAACTACACGGAAACCCACGAAAACGACGATCACCAAACCATGGTCAAGATACAACTACATGGCGCAAAAGAGTCAGTCACAATCAAGGCCATGATTGACTCCGGCGCAACAGAAGACTTCATCGACCGAGAAGTCTGCAACAAACACGGGATCAAGATGAGCAAAGCAAAAAAGTACCAGGGAAATTTACCTTGTGGACGGAAAACCACGCACTATGAGACCTGTCACCCATATGACGAAAGTACCCATGGACATTAGTACCCATAGCGAATTGTCAACCTTCCAAGTGGCAAATCTCCAAAACCATGAGGTCATCCCCAGGATGCCATGGTTAAGAGAACTCAATCCAACAATCCCTTGGAACGACAAGAGGATCAGATTCAACAGCGAACGAGGTACGACTAGATCGCTCAACAGATCACCCGTTGCATATGCAATACCCAAAGAAGAAGCCCTGGAAGAGAGTCTCAAGACCCGAATTCTCCAAGATCTAGTACAACAATTGCCCGATGGCCAGTGACCAGAGTGTCAGAGTAAAGAAGCTATCCACTGAGTCCAGAGTGCCTATAAAGGGATCAGCAAGGGCAGCAGGACAGGACCTGTACGCAATTGAAGGAACCGATGTTCCTGCCAGAGGGCAAGCAATTGTTGGGCCGGGGATAGCTATTGGATTACATCACAACACCCATGGACCAATTGCACCAGAAAGCAGTCTAGCAGTCAAACACCAATTCACGACAAAGGCAGGTGTGATAGACTGCGACTACAGAGGTGAAGTGAAGGTGGTCCTAGCCAACCTAGAAGACCAACCATACCGAGTGGAAAAAGGAGACTGGATCGCACAACTGATCATAAAAAAGGATCAACAACAGGGAACTACAAGAAGTAAGCCAGTTGGACGATACAAAAAGAGGGGATCAAGGGTTCGGGGGCTCCAACACCATCATGGACCAAGAGGTCAAGGGCCAGAGTGCCAAAACACCGATGGAAATCAATGAGATATCAGCAAAAGCGTTCGGACTGTTCTAGCGCAGAGGAGAAACTACTTGCATCCTAAGATGGGATGAAATCAAAAACGAAATTGAGTTGAAAGCTATCAACATTAGCACCGAACTGGTAATAAAAAAGAAAAAAAAGTAACCAACATCAGGACACGAGAGACACAGTCCCTCAGGAATATAACCACCTGTTGGATGTATTTGAAAAGAGAGAGAAGATGACGGTACCACCCGGCAGACCAGACATCGATCTAGGAATCGATCTGGACGAATCAAAGACGGTACCCATTAAAAATATATACGCCGGGAGTTACGACCAATTGGAGGAACTCTACGGATACATCAAACGGAGCGAAAGTCGAGGATGGATCCGCAGAGTGAAGTCGGGACACCCTACACAAATCATATTTGTCAATGAAGAAGATGGCAAACTCAGACTATAAGCCGATTATCGGGTGCTCAGCTGAGTTGTCAAAAGCGATCGACACCCGCTACCACTCATTAGCGAAGCTCTAGATAGACTGGGAGGAGCCAAGTACTTCACCAAACTGGACATCAGAGAGGCCTACCACAACATTAGGATCAGAGAGGGGAACAAATGGAAGACAATCTTTTCAACAGAGCTAGGGACTTACAAATACCTAGTCATGCCATTTGCACTATACAACGTACTGGCAGCATTCCCAAGATGGATCAATGAGGTCCTTATGGAACACAGCAACATGTGTTGTATCGTCTATGTGGATGACGTGCTGATAGATTCAAACACCCTACAATAAGACTTAAAAGACGTCAGCAATATCCTCGAGGCGATACGAAGATCAGGGATGAAGGTCAAACCATCCGAATGCGAATTCCACCAAAGCGAAACAGAATACCTAGGATTCATTATTGGACACGAAGGGGTCAACACAGACCCAGTTAAGACACAAGCCATCTGGGACTAGACAACACCCAAGAAAATCAAGGAAATCCAAGGCTTCCTAGGATTCTGCAACATCTACCGACGATTGGTAGAAGGTGTCAGCAGCATAGCCAAAACGCTATATGCGGAAACAAAGAAGGAATCTATCCACAAATGGGATTAGGGGGACAAAAAACAGCCAGCATTCGACGAATTAAGGACCAAACTCACCACAGCACCAGTACTGGTCTACTTCAACCCCCTCACACTGACCAAAATCGAAAACAGACACCTCAAAATACGTCTCCTCCGGTATACTGTCACAACAATGCCAGAACGGAAAATGCAGACCAGTGGCGTACCGATCCAAGATAATGTCGGACGCCGAATGCAACTACGACATGCAGGATAAGGAACTACTGGCAATCATTCAGGCGTGCCACAAATGGAAAAGATACACAAGAGGAAATCCGAAACCAATACGGGTGCTCACGCATCAGCAAAATGTAAAACCCACTCCTGGTCCAACAAGGGGGGTTATAGTCCCCCTGGTCCTCCTGGTCCACACTGATCCACCCTGATCCACATTTTCGGTAAAATATCCAAAAGTGTGGATCAGAGAGGATCAGAGTGGACCAGGTGGACCTCGGGGACCACGACCCCCCTTGGTGGACCAGGAGCGTCCAGGACCACCTTGGACCATGCTCCGACATTGCCCTGATAACAGACCACAAAAACTTAGTTACCTTCATGATAACGAAGGAACTAAATGAACGACAAGGACGATGGATGCAGGAACTAAGTCAATATACCTTCAAAATTGAATACCGACCAGAAGAGGAGGGAGTAGGGCCGGATGCCCTCACGAGAAGAGAAGGAGACCTACTCACGGCGGAAGATAGGAGACTCATCCGAAATGTGGGAATCTTACGGCCAAAGGAACGATACTGGGATATCCCAGAGAGCGCAGAAATCAAGCTCGACATATTGGGAACAACCGAATTTCCAGACAAAGATGAAGGGGAAATACAGAAAGCCAGTAAGGACGACAACGAAATTTAGGATATAAAAAGAAACATGGACTGAGGAAAGAAAAAAATGCAAGGAATAGCACTGGGGCTCTGTCAATGGAAGGACAACCTCTTATGGTACCAAGGAAGGATTCAGATACCAAAGGATGCAGGAGTACGAACGACTATTATCACCAAACACCACCTCCTCCCACAAGCAGGACATGGCGGAACAGCAAAAACTACTGAACGGATCAGCCGTGGATACTATTGGCCAAAGATAAGACAAGACATCAAACAATTCATGAAAAACTGCGACACATGTCAAAGAACCCAAGTAGTCCGACATGCACTCTACGGATTGCTACAATCAAATGAAGCCCCCGATTGACCATGGAAATCAATAGCTATGGACTTCATTACAGACCTGCCAAAATCAGAAGGGTATGACACCATAGTGGTGGTCATCGATCAGCTGACCAAAATGACGCATTTCATTGCCTGCTCGAAGGACCTAGATGCACGGCAGTTTGCCAATCTCTTCATGAAAGAGATAGTCAGGCTAGACGGACTAGCATACGATATCATCACCGACAGGGAGACATGATTTACCTCAGACCTATGGAAAGAAACCAGGGGGAAATTAGGAATTGAATGAAGGTTCAGGACAGCTTTCCATCCACAAACGGATGGACCAACCGAACGAACCAACGCCATATTGGAACAATAGCTCCGAGCCTATATCAACTATCAACAAGACGATTGGTGTGGTTACCTACCACTTGCAGAATTTGCATAAAACCACAGTTATCAGGAGACCATAAAAACCAGACCCATATTTGTAAGTTACAGAATCAACCCTTCATAGAAGATGATCGGTCATCGGATCCAAGGAAAGCAAACCAAACCACAAGAAATGACTCACTTACATGAGTTATTAAGAAACAAGATCGTGGTCACGCAATTACGCCAAAAAGAAATCTACGATCTACGCAGAAAACCCGATCCAAACCCACAGTCAGGACACATGGTGTGGTTGTTGCGACGCAACATCAAAAGCACAAGACCTTGGAAAAGGTTTGACTAGAAGAAAATCGGACCATTAAAAATCTTGGCAAAGATTGGGATAAGGCCATATAAGCTGGCCTTACTGCCTTCAATGGCCATACACAACACATTGCACATCTCTCTCATCAAACCTTACCAGGACAGCTGATTCCCCTCTCAGATCAAAAAACTCTCTCCTCCTATTCAGAGAGACGGAGAAGACAAATACCAACTCGACGAAATCATTGACTCTCGACACCACTACAACAAGCTCCCATAGCAGGCTAAGTGGAAAGGCTATTCACCCGAACACGACAAAGTCTGGTATCTAGCCAAAAACTTCAACAATGCGGAATACACAGTCCAAGATTCCAGGGACGATATGAAGGAAAGACCGGGGTGGATACATGTCACGATCAACAGATGAACCTCCACACCTCCCCCCGTCGTCAGACAAGAACGACACTCACACATCCCGGTAAGCGACGCCTAGTGTTTCGCCCGCAATGCTACCCCTACTAGCCCAGATTACTCGTGCTCACCAAGACAAGACGTGGCACATGGTTCGTTGAGTTGGACGGACAGCCACAACGACGAATGCCAGATGCACCTCGGCGAAAAATAAGGGTCAGGCTAGTAGCCACCATTCACCAGGATATCGAGCAAACCAAACGGCGCCCACGAGCACCATTGGCGACATGAAATAGAACCGAACCCAGGAGAGGACTGGGCCCCACGAGAAGAAACTCGTTAGCGAAGGGCCACAAGGGCCCATGGAAACCTCACGAGCTGGGAATATTGTTTTAACGACAATTGCAAAGAACACTGTGGGTAATAGGGGGACCCTGCATACTACCCCAGACAAGGGTGAGAAAAAGGAACCCTGTCAAAGAACGCCAGGAGCGAACAATGAAAGAAAAAAGCCATGAAGACAGGGCTAGGGAGGGAGGTAAGCCAAAAAACCATTCCGGACGTGGAAGCCCTGGAACATCAGATCTCAAACCTCGAAAGCCAACTCGATCGCGCTGCGCAAATCATTGTGGCAAAGAACAACAACCTCGAACGACACGAGAAGGAAAAGGAAGAACTACAACAAGTCTACAATGAAGTCAAACAGAGAATGCGCCAAATCGGAGCCACGCTCTGGAGAGAACGAGTTTAGAATCGTGGGACCGATGCAAGAGAGGGAAGGGAGCTAATGTCACAATGGGTGACTAAGCAAGGCAGAGTCTCACATGAGTAATACTTATTAGTTATCGGCTTGTTATCTCTCACTCCATGATATCAGTTGAATCATAGGAGTTAACATGACGACGGAAGAGGGTGTTATCCGTTTATTGTTAATGGTTGATATTTGACATAATGCATGTTTGTGGTTATCTGGTTTATGTATTTCGCACATGACTCATGGTTATGAGTCATGGGTTCACGCAAGTGACCCCGTTAGGGCACATGACTTGTTTTATGGGTTTTGATTGGTTGCAAGATAGGGCACAGTTGACTCATGCCACTCAACTGATGGATTTGACACTATGACTCACTATGAGTCATGAGTCGCGTGACGCGAGGGTATTAGTCCGGCAGGGTTGGGGTTGAGGGGAGAACCCCTCTATAAGGACACCCGCGGGGCATGGGATTTGGATCAAACTCCTCGCCCTCTACCACCCCCCCCGTACATTCTACCCAAACGCACACCCCACTTTGCTTACGGGACACCCCTCCGCGCCTCACCCCCCCCTCCGTCCACTGATGGAGATCTCCCCCATCCCCCCAGGCAACCAGGCTCTGGCTGCTGCCATTTCCCGTGCCAACACCCCCGGCCTCCAAGAACCCCCCACCCCCTCCCCTTCGGCACAGCCGTCACCCCTGCTCGTCTTCC
>Ga0307507_10009905_pt1 | contig 12533 bp, 13 predicted proteins | sample 7_EM_MG_FD_207223 | JGI IMG/M metagenome (GOLD analysis project Ga0307507, IMG submission 207223) | Populus trichocarpa ectomycorrhiza microbial communities from riparian zone in the Pacific Northwest, United States - 7_EM | ecosystem: Host-associated > Plants > Roots > Unclassified | place... | reverse complement strand
GTTTTTTGTGCCCCGGTTTTTGTATTCCCCCCCCCCCCCCCCCCCACACGCTGGAATTTGGGGCTAAAGTATCATAATTATGATGCCTGCTATACAAAAGAATTTCGGCACGCGATTGTGCAGTCCGGTGTTGGTTCTCGATGGGTCACTCGAAGGTTAACGTGTCAGTCACCATCCACCCACTGGCGCTAGCAATGGCCAACAACGTGCGCAATTTTGTCTCTAGGGCGCAATTGAAGGGCATGGATGATGTGCTCGAGTATTGATGCATTGTTGGCTAAGATACAGTTCACTGGCGGGCGCAGGCGTGGTTGGTGGTTCCTTCGTATGCGATGCGGGACATGGGTGGGGGAAGTAGGCTCATGCTGCTTGCAAGGGGTTTACTTACTGTACCTGAAAGGTCAACTTTACTACTTGCAAGGTACTTTGCTGTACATGAAAGGTCAAATTCATACTTTGTGAGAACCCTTTTCACATTTTGTTTTCGCTTTTTTTTTTCTGCTGTGAGAGTGGTTGTCACCATTACTAGTACTATGGGAACGTGAAATAGAGCCGAGTAAAGAAAAAGAAAAATAAAGGGGAAAAAAAAATAAGTATTGCTTGACTTTCTCGACAAGCAAACCCCATGGTATGGGATGAAAAAAAGAAAAAAAGAAAAAAAAAATTAAGCAAATAACGACGTAACATGATAATATACACTTTCCAACTCCCCCATCCCCCTACCAATTCCCCTACAAAATCCCATCACCCAACTTCACTCCTCCATAACCTCCCTCTCTTCCCCGCCCACATGCTCACCATAAGCTTCGCGCCTCGCCGCATCCAACACCCCGGGAAACCAAACTCGCAGCTGCGCCTTCTCTAGGAACCTGGTGAGGAGCTTGTTCTCTTGCGAGAGGTCGAGGCCAATGGTGTTCAGCTCGGACTCATCAGCGCGGGCGAAGCGTGTGCGCAGCTCCTCCAACGAGTCGGAAAAGAATGTCTCCTCAGGCGCGAGCGGTTGGTAAGGGGAGTTTTGGGCGAAGAGGCCGCGCTCGTAGCCGAACTTGATGGTCTTGTAGACTGCTGTATCGTAGGTGGCGGCCTGCACGTGCTTGTCGGTCTTGTTGCGGGTGTCAAGGATCGCTTGCCAGCTTTATTATGTATTCATTTGTTAGCTTTCTTTTTGTGACGATGATGATGTAGTGGTAGCTAGCTAGCGGAGGGGAGGGGGGTAGGTATACTTATCGCGGAGAAAACATCTCCTCCAAATGGTCTTTTCCGTGAATTTCCTGCGCTCGAGTGGGAGGCCGCCGAGACTGAGAGCTTTTAGAGCCCAGTAGAATTCCTCGCCCCTTTCCGCGTGTAGTAATAGCGATGTCCCCTCGTCGTCGTTGTCTACCAGTGTGAGTAGGTCGGCGAGCTCCTCCACACCCATCACCATCCCCTCTACGGCCCGCGCGAAGGCGCGTTTCCAGAGCTCGCGGCAGCCAGCGCGCTTCTTGCTGGTTAGTGTGCCACCCGCATACTTCTCCAGGCCGATCTGCACGGCGCCGTCGGTATCGATGGTGGTCTTCCCGATGACTTTGACGGCTTCGTAGACACGGTTTTGTATATCCACCAGTTCCAATTCGGAGTCTATGTTGCGCACGCTTTGTTCGTCCAGATATCCCATTGCTGCGATTTTGGCTAGCTTTCCGATTGATAGCTCGACCTTCTTGTTCCATTGGTCTTCCTCCTGCTCCGTCGCGACTTCTAGAAGGGTGTCTGCTGCGAGGGCGTACTCGCCGAGCCCTACGTCATGGATCCAAGAGAGCTTTGCGTATCTCTTGCTGGACCGGAGGAATCTGGTTAGGTAAGTTTCTCGCCAGTTCTCGAAGCCGTTGAGGAGCTTCTGTAGCTGGCCGTTCTCGACGAGGTACTCATACATCTCTATCGCGTAGACTTCGCCAAACTTGTCGAAGTAGGCTTCCATTCGCTCGATAGTCTGCTTCTTGGTGTGCGCTAGTTCGGCGTTTTCCCTTTCCACAGCTTCGCGATTGGATGTAGCGTTGCCGAGCTCCTTCTGGTTCGCTTCGATACGGATGATCTCCTCTGAACAGAGCTCTACGAGTGTTCGATAGTCTTGCCATTTCTCTGCGAGCTCGTAGGCTTTCTCCGGCATGCCTAGTTCTGCGAGGGGCTTTATCCACCCGCCGCGTTGCGCTATGTAGCGCTCTTTTATGGTTATGCCTTCTTGTAGGGTGCCCTCGCCGTCTTCGCTCTGCTGCTCGCACCATAAGGAGCGCTCTTCGAAGCCGCGACAGCAGGCTTCTGCTAACCCGACTAACTGTTCGGCAACTCGTTCGATGACTTCTTTGCCTTCGAGGTCTGAGGCTAGTCTTGGCCCCCAGAGCGTTTTGATCATGGCCACGCTGACTTCGTGGTGAACGCTTAGGGCTTGCAGAATGTCTGTCCCACTGGTCCACGGGGGTAGCAAGCCGGTAGTTTTATTCATTATCCCGTTCGAGTCAACACCGGGCTTGTCAAGTCTGTATAATTTGACGGAGCGGACTCGGAAATCCCATGCCTTCATCAACGCCGCGAGGACAATATCATTGGCCTCAGCATCCATTTTGGCCATCGTTACTTTTTCGTATCGACCCTTGCTCGTTTTTTCTACCATTGCGTGCTTAGCCTTGGGAATTAGATCTTCAATAGATCCTATGTATCGCAGGAACCAGGTTCTGATAGGGTCGCTGCCGCCGATATCGTCGTCTGAGGCTAACAGTTCAGGGATGATAACCTCGAGGGCCCCTTCCTCGCCTTCTTGCCTGTGGCGGAGGTGGGTTTCCCGCACGGTCCAGACTGCACGAGCGGCGTGGCACTTCTCTGCATCGGTGAGGAGGCGCCACATTGTTTTCCTGGAGAGTGGAGGGAAGGTGGCTCGGAGGTGTTCGGCAAGCGCGCGGAGGTGAGCTGCGCGGAGAGAAAGATGGGTATCGAGTGATGGAAGGACTGCTGGGAGATATTCTGAGGTTGAGGATAAGATTTCTTGGCTGATCTCTAACGCTGCCTCTTCTACCTCTTCTATTTCGTACTTGGTTTCTTTTCGTCCTTTGAAATTTAATGGATTCTGTGGATTCGTTAGCGGTCACTTTTTGGGATTCATGGGGTCACGGTGTCTGCATACGTCTTCTTTAACGCCGTAAAAGACCGCTTGCTCAATCTTGCTCTTCACCTTGACAGGCTCTGTTGGGACCCTCGTCTTGACTGGTTCGAGGTCAAAGGTTTCAAGTCGGACGATACCAGCACCTCTGGCCACAAGCATGACACCGGGGTTCCTGATCTTCTTCCCTGCTCCGGTTGCGCCTGCATCAGAAGTGAATGATCCCATCATATCTGACCGAGGCGTGGAATCAAACATGACGTCTTCGGGGCCACTGCCCACTATCTCTACGTTCAAATCCCCCCGAAAGTCAACCACGTCCTCAAAAGCCCCTCGATCCTCCGTATCCTCATTCATCTGGTCATCATCAACATCGGGTTTCTGTGTCGAGACGAGAACGACAGCCCTCGAAAAGACCAAGAATGCGGTTCTGCCGGGCCTTGGAAGGTAAAGTCTAGGTCTAGTTTTCGCTTCCTCTAATGGAGTTGTGTAGCATCTGACAACATGGACATCGCAAACGTCAAGTCTCCCACTTGACCGGAATTTGAGGGAAACCAATACATGCAGGGCACCAGGGCTATTGGGGGTTGGCATGAAAGACGCTAATACAAGTACATCGACGTCGTGGTTGTCACCCTCGACCGCGTCATGGTTTTCCCCAACAGCAGCATCAACGATCACAAAAGCGTCCTTGCTTCGTAATTGCACCTCATCCGGAGCTACCTGCTCAATAGCTGAAAGGATACTGTCCCGTGCGTCGATGTCGGTAATATTTGCGTAGGTTCCGGAGCGATTTGCTTGCCATCTGGAGAAGTTGCCTCTAGCTGTGGCAACTATTATCTCTCTCTCCCCCATTCTCAAGATTCGCCCGGCGCGGACAGCAACAATATCTCGCCGACTAGACCCGGCTCTCAATGCCCCTAAAAACCCACCCATCATTCCAGTGCCGTAGCCCCTCATAATTGTTACGGTAATCCCGGGCCTCCCAGCCGGATCTCTCAATGCTAGATGTGCTAGCCTTCCCGAGCTCAAAGATAGTATGAACCCTGCTGGCTCGGCGTTGCAGATGGCGGTAACGCTTTCTCCAGATATCAGAGGTACTTTGCCCTCCACTCCTCGCCGTTTGGAGAACAATCCTTCCGCGACAGCCGAGCCTACCGAATCCCAATAAGCGGTTCTTCCGCTCAATGGCATAACCACAACTAGACCCGGTTCATCGCTGTTCGCCGATGGAGAGACCAAGGCGCCAAGCGGAAATGGGGAATTAGCCCCTTGTTCGTCATTAGGCAGCGGAAATGAGAATGTGTGCGGAATAGTATCGGACGAGGTATATTGCCAAACGAAGGCAGCGGTGTGGGAAAGAACGAGGGCATATCCATTGGATCCTTCGGTAGCGGCAGTAATGGGGGCGGGGTTCGCTATTTCCTGATGTCAGCCTTTTGAAATCCTGGGGGTTAAAAGAATATTTAACAAACCCGTTTTAAGAGGGGGCGGTAGAGCAGGCAGTTTTGATACTCGGAATTTATTATTTCTAGTCTTGAACGAAGAATGTCAGCGAACAGACAGATTTCAATAGATCGACTTTCATACCCAATCTATAGCACCTCCGTCCGTATTCTTCCCATCTCCGCGAGCGCTCGCCATAGTCATTGGTTTTCCTAATGAAAATAGATCCCTTTCCGTAAAGCTGCCGGAGACTCCCCGTTGCGATATAACTGAGCTCTCCCTAACGCTTCGGTTCATGGACGCGTTACTACCTGATCGTTCCTGGCGATGTTGGGTTCGCGAAGATGGTCGCGAGGTCGGCCTAAGTCTCCTTCTCGCAGCGGCAGCCGATTCGGCGGATAGATGATTTGACGAAAACATGCTGTCTCTTTTTTAACCTTGTTTGAACAATGAAAAAGGAAGGAATGCTGTTAGGGGAAAAGTGGCTGAAAGGGACGAAATGGAAGTGAAGCTGTTAGAAACAACGAAAAGGAAGTCGCGCCTGTGTATAAAGTCTTGGCGTGATGGTCACGTGCGAATCTTAAAAGCGGGTTCGTTTTGTGATTGGTTGGAATGTGTTCGGTTTCATTGGATACTTTTTCTCTCTTGTGGTTAGGTTTCAGGGCCGAAAGGGTAAGGGTAATCGCTGCAACCATTGCACCTCAAGTAAACGACGTAACCTTGTTACGGTAGACCAAAAGCTTCCCATACGGTGCGATAATTAAGCTATTCGATACTATACCGCCATTCTTCAACCTTTCGAATCAACTTGCGATATTCGGTGGTTGCTGTAGTTACTGTATTATAGTTATTATACCGCGGTTACTGCACCGGTAGGGCATGATACAGTCTTCTGCGAGCTCTCCTCAACCCTCTCCATCTTTTAGATAGAGAGATCACGAGATTCCCTCCCTCTCTCTATATCCCCTCCCCCTTCTCATCCCCATCCAACATCTCACACTCGCTCGAGACATCCACACCATCCACGACCACACACCCCTCCCACCCTCAAGTTCACTTCATCTCCGACATCACCCCACCTCATCTCCCCTTCAGATTCCCGTTACCGTGGATACCCTTACCGGTTCTCTTCGACAAAATGAGCGTTATCATGGGTATGGCTTTTTCTTTTCTTTTCTTTTTTTTACGAGACCTTCGTCCTACAATCGCCCATCTACCCTCCCCCTTTCCTGTCTTACCCCTCTATCCGATTTTCCTCCTTCTGGAATATGTGGTATAGTATAAAATAAAAACTGATATATCATTCTTCCCTCCTCTATAGCAACAGCGGGGTATGACCATACAATTAGGTACTACCATCTCCTGCCCCCCCCCGACTCCCGAGCTATCACTTCTAACCTTTCCCTTCTCTAAGGTTTTGGGAGGCCCTCTCCGGAATATGCTCACGTACTATTCAGCACTCGGACTCGCAGGTAAATCGACTTTGCATTTCACCCGACAAACGCCTTCTCGCAGCGGCAGGCCACACTACAGTCAAACTTTATGACATCAAGTCTACAAACCCGAACCCGTTGCTACAGTTTGAGGGGCACTCGAATAACGTGACAGGAGTTGGCTTCCACTGTGAGGGGAAATGGATGGTGACCTCTTCGGAGGATGGTACGGTCAAGATTTGGGATACCCGCGCCGCTAGTGTGCAGAGAAATTACTCTCACGGTAGCCCAGTGAACGATGTAGTCATTCATCCGAACCAGGGAGAGTTGATCTCTTGCGACCAGGCTGGGAACGTCAGAATTTGGGATTTGGGTGAGAACAAGTGCACGCACCAGTTGATCCCTGAGGATGACGTTCCAGTGAGAAGTGTTACTGTTGCTACTGATGGAAGCATGCTTGTCGCTGGAAACAACTTGGTATACCAACCCGCCTCTCGTGTGCTTGTGTGCTGTTGGACCTCTCTTACTCTGGGCGTCGCTGACAATCAATAATGGAATCCATTCAGGGCAACTGCTACGTATGGCGTATGATTCAGAACCGAGATGTTACTCAGTTGGTTCCTGTTACCAAGTTCCAGGCGCATACAAAATACATAACTCGTGTGCTCCTCTCCCCGGATGTGCGACATCTAGCGACTTGTTCAGCCGATCATACTGCAAAGATCTGGAGTGTTGACGAGAAGAAATTTTCTCTGGAAAATACCCTTCATGGCCACCAACGCTGGGTCTGGGATTGTGCATTTAGTGCTGATAGTGCCTATCTTGTTACTGCTTGTAGTGATCATTATGCTAGGCTATGGGAATTGAGCAGGTCTGTATCCAGTGATATCGGTATTGCAGTGAGTTCTTGGCTGATCGGTGATAGCCAACAAATAATCCGTCAGTACAATGGGCATCACCGCGGGGCTGTTTGTGTGGCTCTGAACGACTACAGCGAGAGATAGGAATCTCCCGATATTGCCCGTAAAGACCACCTATTCGACTTGTCCAAACCTCCGCCTGAGCCTAAGCCTACCCCGTCGGGTGTGCCGGCCTAAGGGCCGGAGGGGTTGTATGTGGCCTTTTCCCTATTAGGGCTATTCAATTATTTTCTTGTAGTCTATGTTCTTTTCATCTTTGCTTTCTGGGAGGCGAGCTTTTCTACTTGATGTCTGGGATTAGGTCTAAGGAAGGCGTGTATTCGGCAATTCTCCTGGTTTGGTTTTTCTTTGCTTTTCATCAAGCGGTACAGTAGAGCATACGTGCTCGTGGTCTGCTGGTTTTCTTTTTCGGCGGTATACCTGCTTAGTGTACGATATCTCAAAAATGCTGGCTAGTCTGGCTTGATCCCTGCATGTTAGTGTATGGAGGAGAAGATCAACTTTTAGCAAGCTGCCCGAGTGTTGGCTACGCGACCCCTGCATAAACTCGAGTATCAGTGCTGCCTTCCGGGCTTATGTGGCGTGGTGGCTCATGAACCCTGAAAATCCCTACCCTTGTTCGGGGGAGTCGGCGTTGTCAACCCGGGGTTTTCTCACTAAACCTTCGAGAACATTATTGATCGGCCTTGAGAATTGGTATGGTACTAGGATGTGTCATGATATCATAGCTCTCCTGGCGCACCAGGTACTTGGTAAACATTGCGAGAACCCCGAAGAAAGCATCCGAGTCCTAGGCACCCATATCGAGTGATACTCCATGCCCAACACTATATCCATACAATAAACTCCGAATAGATGTAGCACCCACATCGCCCTCCGAATACGGGCTTTAGATTATTTGAGGCTCTTCTAAGGCAAACCCACACCTGCAAACCGAGTAAACCCTCCTTTCAACAAAAACGACAATCAATTACCCCGTCCACCCTTTCCGAAATCCATATCATATCAGTCCCCCCTCCGCTCCCCATCCTCCGAAAACCCTCCCCTCCACGCAAATCCTTGCCAAAACCTATACCACCCAGAAAATAACCACGAAAGACGACGAATTATTAACTTACGATCATGTCCCTCTCCCTCAACGGCAAGAACGTCCTAGTAACTGGTGGCTCCCGCGGACTGGGAGCCTGCATAGTCCAGCGTTTCGCGGCGGAGGGCGCGAACGTAGTGATAAACTACGTCTCAGCGGCCGATCGTGCGGAGGCGCTGGCAAAGGAGGTGCGGGAGCAGTACGGGGTTAGGGTGTTGGTGATTTGTGCGGATGTTGGGAGTGATCGGGAGTGCCAGAGACTTGTGAAGGAGACTATAGAGGGGTTAGGAGGGTTGGACGTTATTGTTTCCAATGCTGTGGGTTTTGTTTTCTCCCTCGGGTCGTTGAGCGAGGGTAAGGTAGGGGAGGGGGCTAACGTGGGGGGGTGGGTGTAGGGGTGGACTAAAGTATCTGACTGGAAGGACTTGTATGCTCTTGGGGAGGAGGAGTGGGATAAGGTATAATAACTAGTTACTGGTAGTAGACTACTTTGGAAGGACACTATACTAATGAAAATAGTGCTGGGCGGTAAACGTGAAAGCGAACCTTCACCTACTCCGCGCTACGCTGCCAACATTCAACGCGAATCCTGATGGCGGATCTTTACTTATTACTTCTTCAATAGCTGTTTTTACCACCCCCCCCCCCCCCCGGGTCCTTCCCTTGCATTCCCCTACTAACTTACCTGTGCGCGCTAGGGCATACAAACCTTTGGCAGCGCAATGGCATACTCAGTCTCGAAGGCGGCTGGGCTCCACCTTATGCGTTGTCTGGCGTACACCCAAGGGCCCAAAGTCCGGGTGAACGCCGTCCAACCGGGCCTTCTGATGACCGAGTGGGGGAAGAATTTCCCCCAAGAGGCGATTGACAGGACGAAGGACAGGTCGAAATTGAAGGTTGCGGTGGGTGTTTCTTTCTTTCTTTCTTTCTTGTCTCGGAGGGTTGGGGCTAATGAAGGGATGGAATGGGGATGGGGGAATAGCCTACGATTGAGGAGTGCGCAGATGCGTTTGTGCTTATGGCTAAGAGTTCTAGTATGACAAGTAGCACGCTCAAGATTGGTGAGTCTTCTTGGTAGTTTGTTTAGTGGCTGTGGCTGATGAGGGGGGGGTTCGTAGATGGGGGGTTGTATACTTAGGTTTGAATGATAAGCTAGGCGAGGAGGAAGAGGAAGAGGTGGAGGAAGGGTTTCTTATGTCTTCGCTGCGTTTTGAATTTCGTGTCAGGGTATTTTTTTCTGAATACATATCCAAAACTTTTCGTTCTTACATCCACTATCCAGATATCGGAGATTTACTCCTTTTGATAACTTTGTTGAAAATATTCGATGCGGAGGTAATGATTAACGGGGAGGGTTTTACGCAGCGGAGTGGAACAGCTTAAGTGGAGACACAAAGTTTGTATTATGCGAAGATGAAGATCATAATTGATTGTGACAAGTTGATGAAAGGAAAGACTTGAGGAAAGTTGTGTAGAGGAAGAAAGAAGAAGAGAGAGGGGGGGGGCAGACGAAAAGAAAGACGGGAGTATGAAAGCTTTTTCATAGCTTGGACGTCCTTTAACTAGTGCATACGCGTACCAGTGCGGCCATAACACTGTGATTTCCAACAAACTTCAAGCCTTCCAGAACAAGTGATCATCTATGAACCCGACCTCTCCCATACAGCACAACACACAGCGATTAATAAATTAGCTCCCGCAGCCCACTCCAACAGTCAAGTGTAATACCTTAAGCAGGATTATAACAAGTCGCGAATATTGTACCCATAATAGTGGCCTTCTGCTAGTACATATTAATGTACCTGTCCAAATCCTGTTCTACCATCAGTGAAACCCACCTTCCCCATCCTTGCCACTCACTCCTGGCCTTACTCCTTCACACGCGTAGAGATCTTGCCGCTAGCCGTCGTGTTAGTAATTGCCATTTACACTCCCTCTTTCTTTTTCTTTCTTTCTTTCCCTTCTCTTGGGTCTAATTCCCCCTACTGGCTGGCAGGAGGATAAGTATAATATTTGTTCCTAGGGGGTACCTTGCGAGGTAAGTTAGTGGTTAAATTGTCAAGACCGGAAGGCAGATGGTAGGGGCCGGGGGGTTCAATGGGTTATTGGACGGTGCATGGTTAGAGGTATGGCGGGAAGGGAGGGGCAAGAACTGGGCACAACTCCCTTTTTAAATCATAAGTTGGCCTCATGAAATCTCTTCACAGGGCATTGCACGGCTATGTTGAAAAGTGATGGCGAGAACCGGGCAGACCTTGGCAAACCCTCTCTGTAGGTGCCATTGTTGTAATCATGAGAAATCACTCATGTCACCGTTCCGATCTGAGATGGAGGTAGTTCCTCGAAGGAGGTTATGATGGGCGATAAGAAAAATATTTTGATATCGCACTTTCTATCAAGAGTAAAGTACATAGTACATGGAAGGAACAAAGGCCCCCATCGTAATACCTAAAACCCCTAACATGCGTGATTGTGCTGTAAAGAGACAGCAAATCACCTTAAGCCAGAGCTCTAACGGTAGTGCTCAGAGTGACCCTTCTTGTTCTTCTCCTTTTCTTTCCTCTCCTTTTCTCTCTTCTCCTTCTCCTTCCATTCCTTTTCCTTCTTCTCCTCGGCGGAGCACCTCTCGCACTCCTTGGCTGCCTCGGCCTCCTCGCATTTCTCACGTGATTCCTCCTCCTCGCAATGGAACCAATCCTTTTTGGCAGCCTGTTTGTCCTTTTTGTGCTCGTCCTCGCGGAACTTCCTGTTTATGTCGCGGCAGTAACCGTAGGCTTTGTCGTACTTGATCGCCTTGTCGAACCCTATCCATCCATCCACCCGTCAGCCATCGCCGGAATTACCAAAGGAAAAGAAGGAGGAAATACCGAATCCCTTCTCAAAGCAACACTCCTCATCACAAACCTCCTTACTCTTACTCTTATCACACTCCTCAAACCTCCTGGATTCCTCCTCTTCCTCCCTCTCTCTTTCCTTCTTGAAACGTTCCTCTTCCGCTTCCTCAAACTTCTTGGCAAACTTATCCTTATGGTGCTTGGACTCCTTTTTCTCGACGTCCTTGAACTTTTTCTCCTTGAACTCTTTCTCCCTTTCCTTTCCCTTGCCCCCGTGGTGACCCCCATCGTAGCCCCCATCGTGGCCCCCGTCGTAGTAGACAAATTCCTTTCCGTACGGTGAGTGATTGGGAGTGCGGTGGGAGGACTTCTCATCGTGGAATTCTGGAAGGAAGGTGTGGTGCTCGACCCCCTTCTCACCGTGGTGAGCGTAGCCGTCGACCTTATTTTCGAATCCCGGAGCCGGGGCGGGGGCTGCGCTTGCAGTGAGAGCGCTCATGGCGAGGAGGAAAAGGGCTGAAGCGTGCATTTTGAAATGAATGAAGTTGGTGTAATGAGTGATTGTGATGATAAAGAAGGCGATATGAGATGTGGGAGGGAAGTGAAGTTGAGCGGCGAGGATGGGGCTTTATAGGAAGCTGCATCGCACTGTATGTCATATAAGACCTTAGCGAGTGATCAAACGCCTACAGCTTGGTACCCTTCGCCTTCATTCGCCATTCTGCTGATTATTCGCTGCGTAGCCTATAGACTGTGAATCGCCTGCTATTCCTCAAGACTTTGTCGATAGCAAGTACGGTACACTCCTTCCGTCAGGTTTACAACAACAACCCTGCAATTAGGAACACACAGTCCCAGCCATCGTGTATTCCTTCTCACAGCCGGCTTTTCCGATCCAACCGGCAGCCGCAACCCGGGCCGTGGCGAGCGAGTGATGCCCGATGATTATCTCGTGGTGAAAAAAAATAAAAAAATAAGTGCTCAACCTGTTTCCGGGCATGACAAGAGGTTGTTGTTGTCCTTCATGTGAGAAAAAGATATATTTTAGGAAGTTTTGGTTCGTTCCTTGTATGAATGAGAGATGTTGGTTGATGTTTATACTCGGTCATGACAAAAGGCTTTGTCGTTTAAAGTTACCATTGAATTAGGCGAGCCTGGAGGTTGAAGCTAGGTTGCTAGCAGCGGAACGTTTTTATTTCTATTTTTGTTTTTTATTCGTTGAAGCTGAGGTTCCGGGTTTGCGGATATTGGTTCGGTTATATTATAGGTAGGCTCTGGCGAGACTAAGTTGATGGCTCTGAAACGGAGATCTAGCTTAGCTTTTTGACTAGGAGGTAAAAGAGCTCAGTCGTACTAGTACATACCATCTCCCGCCAAAAGCTAAGTTACAAACCCATCCTAATTCTAACCGATACTTTACTTAGCACATATCAAGTCTAGCCTAAAGAACCGCCCCCCCAGGTGTTTGCCACGAGCTGAGAGGCTCGAGCCACACAAGCCGACATATTCTCGAGCCGAGCCAGACTCGAGCCGAGCTCGATCTTTTTGCGATATTTTTTTCTTCTCAATTTTTCATCTCAAATCTGGCGAAGGGCAAGACGGTGAGGAAACAGGAGGAGACGGGAGGGGATGGGAAGAGGCTAGAGAAGGCGGGGGGGGGGGGGGGGGGGGGTTTAACAAAAGAAA
>Ga0307507_10009904_pt1 | contig 12536 bp, 15 predicted proteins | sample 7_EM_MG_FD_207223 | JGI IMG/M metagenome (GOLD analysis project Ga0307507, IMG submission 207223) | Populus trichocarpa ectomycorrhiza microbial communities from riparian zone in the Pacific Northwest, United States - 7_EM | ecosystem: Host-associated > Plants > Roots > Unclassified | place... | reverse complement strand
GCTGTCCTCACGGCATTACCAGGCGAAGGCTTCCGGGGACGGGCCCGGGCCCGGGAAGATCTCGTCCAGTGAGGTGAGGAGTTCCTCGCTCAGGTCCAGTTCTACGGCGCGCAGCGCGGAGTCGAGCTGTTCGGCCGTGCGGGGGCCGACGATCGGGCCGGTGATGCCGGGGCGGGTGAGGAGCCAGGCCAGGGCGGCTTCGCCGGGCTCGATGCCGTGCTTGTCGAGGAGGTCCTCGTAGGCCTGGATCTGGGCGCGTGACGTGGGGTTGGCGAGGGTGTCGGCGGCCCGGCCGCTCGCCCGGCGCCCGCCCGTGACCTCCTTCTTGATGACCCCGCCCAGCAGCCCGCCCTGGAGCGGGGACCAGGGGATGACCCCGAGGCCGTACTCCTGCGCGGCCGGGATGACCTCCATCTCGGCGCGGCGCTCGGCGAGGTTGTAGAGGCACTGCTCGCTGACCAGCCCGATGGTGCCACCACGCCGCGCGGCGATCTCGTTGGCCTGGGCGATCTTGTAACCGGGGAAGTTGGAGGAACCGACGTAGAGGATCTTGCCCTGCTGGATGAGGGTGTCGATCGCCTGCCAGATCTCCTCGAAGGGAGTGGCACGGTCGATGTGGTGGAACTGGTAGATGTCGATGTAGTCGGTCTGCAGCCGCTTCAGGCTGGCGTCCACGGCTCGCCGGATGTTGACCGCGGAGAGCTTGTCGTGGTTGGGCCAGGCGTCACCGTCGGCGGCCATGTTGCCGTAGACCTTGGTGGCGAGGACCGTCTTGTCGCGGTGGACGGGGCTCTTGGCGAACCAGTTGCCGATGATCTCCTCGGTACGGCCCTTGTTCTCGCCCCAGCCGTAGACATTGGCGGTGTCGAAGTAGTTGATGCCCGCGTCCAGCGCCGCGTCCATGATCGCGTGGCTGTCCGCCTCGTTCGTCTGCGGTCCGAAGTTCATCGTGCCGAGGACCAGTCGGCTGACCTTGAGGCCTGTGCGTCCGAGCTGCGTGTACTTCATGAGTACCTAGCCAACGACTTCGAGTGCGCTCCATGCAAGGGGGGCAGAGGGGGGATCAGTCGCGGGGGAACTTGTCGGTCTTGAGGACTAGGTCGACCACTGTGCCGGTCAGGTCGACGTCGGTGCCGAAGTCCACTCGTACCGGGTCGTCGTAGTCGCCGCTCTTGGGGTCGGTGTAGATGTGACACCGACCCTGGTAGGGATCGGCGATGACATAGAGGGGGACCTCGGCCTCCGCGTACGCGAGCCTCTTGGCGACGTAGTCGTTGTCGGCCGTGCCTTTGGAGATGACCTCTGCGACGAACCGCACGTCCTGGTAGCGCCAGTGCCCCTTGGCGTCCTTCTTCGCCGAGTCCTTGAGCAGGGCGATGTCCGGACAGAAGCCGTTCTCGTGGCCGGGGAAGTCGATGCGGACGTCCGAGAACACCTTGACCTTCCTCCCCAACCTGTCCTCGATGGCCCACAGGAACGCGCGGATGATCTCCCAGTGTGTGTCCCGCTGCGGTGTCACGAAGACGCTGCCCTCGACGATCTCGACCCTGAATCCTTCGGGGACGGGCATACGCTCAAGCCGCTCGAACCACTCGTCCAAGCGCTGGGTGTTGGCGTCGGCGTCGGCCATCGCGATCCTGTCTTCAAGGACGGTCATCGTGGCGCTCCTCCCAGGCTGCCCCACGGACGGGTGCAACCGCGCAGTACAACGATACGCACGGTGACCGGGATACGTAGTGATCACGCCATCGTCACCGTCGATATTCGGTTGCCGCCCCGACTCCCACCCCCGACCCTGTTCCCCGTGACCCAGCAGACGGACACGGACACGTACTTCCTCTGCGCCACCCCCCGAACCGGCAGCTCCCTCCTCCTCGGCCTGCTCGACTCCACGGGGGTCGCCGGGCACCCGCAGGCCTACTTCCGGTCGCCGGACGAGGTCGCGTGGGCCGAGCGGTGGGGGATCGCGCACACGCCCCAAGGGGCCCTGGACTACGGCGAGTTCGTGCGGGCCGCGCTGGTGGCCGGCCGGACCGGCAACGGGGTCTTCGGGGCCAAGCTCATGTGGGGCACGCACGTCGAACTGACCGGCAGACTGGCGGGCCTTCACCCTGAACTCGCCGGGGACGAACTGCGGTTGCTGGAGGGGGAGTTCGGGCGGCGGGTCCGGTTCGTGCATCTGCGCCGGGACGACATCCTCGCCCAGGCCGTCTCATGGCTGCGGGCGGATCAGACAGGGGTCTGGTTCATCGGCGGGAAGGGCGAGATCGGCGGAGGTGGCGGTGACGTCGATGCTCAACCCCGCTTCGACCGTGACGCCATCACCCGCATCATGCGAACGATCGAGGAGCACAACGCCGGGTGGGAGCGCTGGTTCGAGGCCTACGGCATCCAGCCGTACCGCATCCGCTACGAGGACCTCGCCGCCGATCCGCAAGCCGTCACCCACGGTGTCCTCGACCACCTCGGCCTCGGTCTCACCCTCCCCGCCGGACGGCAGATCACCCCCAGTCACCAACGCCAGGCCGATCGGCTCACCGAGGAGTGGATCGCCCGGTATCGGCTACTGCCCCTGATCCAGGGGGTGTTCGGCGACGATCTGCTCGGGGTCTGTCTGCACGGGTCCGCCGTCATCGGCGGCGGTGGGCTGCGGCCGGACAGTGACATCGATGTGCTCGTCGTCGTACGGCAGCGGATGACCCGCGATCAACGCCGTTTGCTGGTGCGGGAGTTGATGAAAGTCTCCGGTGGGGACGCCCGGCCCGTCGAGCTGATCGTCGTAGTGGAAGGCGATGTACGGCCCTGGCGGTATCCGCCCCACTGCGAGTTCCTGTACGGGGAATGGCTGCGGGCCGGGTTCGAGTGCGGGGTCGTGCCGGAGGCCGAAGTCAGTGCCGATCTCGCCCCGTTGCTCAGCATGGCTCTGCTCGGGGACGCACCGCTCTACGGGCCGCCGCCCGCCGAACTGCTCGACCCCGTCCCGCTCGGCGACCTCCTGCGCGGGAGCGTCGCCGGGGTGCCGCAGCTCATGGACGACCTGGACATCGACACCCGTAACGTCCTGCTCACCCTCGCCCGGGTCTGGACCACCCTCGCCACCGGGGCCATCCGCTCGAAGGACGGTGCCGCCGACTGGGCGTTGGAACGGGTTCCGGTGGAACATCGGGCTGTGCTGGAGCTGGCCCGGGACGGTTACCTCGGGCGGCGGGAGGACCGGTGGGAGGACCTTCTGCCGGAGGCGCGGGAGTGTGCCGCGTCCCTCGTCTCGAAGATCGAGGACGCCTGGGACATCGGGGGCATCGAGGTGGACAGGTCGGAGCCGGAACCGGAGTCGTAGTCGGTGCCGTCTTCGCCGTACTCCTCGCCCATGCCCCACGCCTGATGCAGCGCCCCCGCGAACGCCCCCGCGATCTTGTGCTCGCCGGACGCGTTCGGGTGGGTGCCGTCGTACGTGTCGTGGGTCACGTCGTACGAGTCCGGGAGGGAGGCGAGGAGGAGGGGTGAGCGGGGGTCGTCGAGGTCGGCGACCGCCTTCGCCTGGAGTTCGTTGAAGCGGGCGACCTCGGTGGCGAAGGGGGCGTCCGTCTCGGCGCGGACGTTCGGGATCACCGGCAGGAACACCATGCGGACGGAGGGCTTCGCGGCGCGGGCCTCCGCCACGAAGGCGCGCAGGTTCTCGGCCGTCTGGGTCGCGTTCGTGTAGAAGCCCAGGTCGATCAGGCCGAGGGAGACCAGGAGCACGTCCGCCCGGTGTGCGCGCACCGCCTCGCCGATCAGCGGGGCCATGTGCAGCCAGCCCTCGCCCCAGCCGGCGAGGTGGAAGTGCGGGAAGTCGGGGTCGGCGTACTCGTACGACGTGGGCGTGTCCGTCGCCTTGTCGTACAGCGTCTCGCGCGGGCCGACCACGGCGAACGGGCCGCCGTAGGTCGCGCGCAGGTGCTGCCACATCCGGTAACGCCATGTGTGTTCGCCCGCGCTCCCGATCGTCATGGAGTCGCCTACGGGCATGAACCTGAGCATCCGCTCATGATGGACGATCGGCGGCCGATCACTGGAGCCGATGGGGTGTGAGGCCTGCCACGATGGCAGGCTTGGGGGCATGCGTCGCTTCCTCGCGTTCCTCGGCGCCGGCTTTCTGGTCGGCGCGCTCGCCCTGCCCGCAACCGCAGCAGCACCGGCTGTCGCCGACGACGGCGGCAAGGGCGACAAGGGGTTCACGATCACGGACTCCCGGATCACGGAGTCCAGCGGGCTCGCCGCCTCGCACCTCCACCGCGGCATCTACTGGACGCACAACGACAGCAACGACGGCCCGTACATCTACGCCGTCGACAGCAGCACCGGCAAGACGGTCGCCACGGTCACCTTCAGCGGGGTCGGCAAGCCGCGGGACGTCGAGGCGATCTCCATCGGGCCGCACAACGAGATCTACGTCGGTGACATCGGCGACAACCTCGACGGGACCTGGCCGTACGTCTGGATCTACAAGCTGCCCGAGCCGAAGGTGCTCAAGGACCAGACGATCCGGGCGACGCAGTACGTCGTGAAGTACTCCGACGGGGCGCGCAACGCCGAGTCGCTGATCGTGCACCCCAAGACCGGGCGCGTTTACATCATCGACAAGAAGGAGGACGGCGGGCATCTCTTCGAAGGCCCGGCGACCCTCTCCTCCTCCGGCACCAACTACTTCAAGCCCGTCGCCGCCGTCGACCTCTGGGCCACCGACGCCGCCTTCTCGCCCGACGGCCAACAGCTCGCCGTACGCGGCTACTTCGGCGGTATCTACTACGACTGGAACGGCGGCAAGATCAAGCGCGAGGGCCGTCTCGACGTGCCGTTGCAGGGGCAGGGGGAGTCCGTCAGCTACTCCGTCGACGGGACGAAACTCATGTACGGGAGTGAGGGCACGGACAGTCCCGTGCAGGCCGAGGACGCTCCCGGGGGGAGTTCGGGTTCCTCCAAGTCGCCCTCCGGCGGCGGGAGTTCGGCGAGCGGTGACAGTGGGGGCGGCTCGGGCAATGAGGTGAAGGTGGGCGCGCTGGCCGTCGTGGTCGTCTGCGGGGCGGTCTTCGGGCTGCGGCGCCTCACCCGTCGTAGCTGAACTCGCCTGCCTCGCGGCGCTGTTGGACCCGCACCTCCAGCCCGTCCAGGATGCGCCCGAGCCCGAACTCGAAGTGGTCGAAGTCCGCGGTGAACGTGTCGGGGGACAGGGACGCGAGGGTCGGGTAGGCGCCGGTGGCCATGGCCTTCTCCAGCGCCGGGACCTGGGCGCCGTAGAACTCCGCGTCGGTCAGGCCGGTGCTCCGGGCCGCCTCCTCCTGGTGGACCTGGGTGCGCGCGGCGCCGACGACGTAGCCGTCGATCATGACGACCGTCGAGACGAGTTCCGGGTCGGTCAGCCCCATGGGGCGGATGCGGCCGAGCAGGTGTTCCAGGGTGGCGAGGGCGCGGGGGCCGAGCAGCGGGCGGGACTGGTTGACGCGTAGCAGCCAGGGGTGCCGGCGGTGCATGGCGAGGGCCTCGCGGGCGGCGGTTTCGAGGGCGGCGCGCCAACTGCCACTGTTCTCCCTGTCGTTGGGCCGGTCCGGGAAGCGGACGCGGTCCAGCATGAGGTCGAGGAGTTCGGCCTTGCCGGGGACGTACCGGTACAGCGACATCGCGCCCGTGCCCAGGTCGGTGGCGACGCGGCGCATGGAGACCGAGTCCAGGCCCTCCTCGTCCGCGATGCGGATGGCCGCGTCCACGATCCGGTCGACGGACAGTCCCGGCTTCGGGCCGCGGCTGGGGCGGGGGCCGGTGTCCCACAGCAGTTCGAGGGTGCGGGCGATGTCACCGCTGCCGCTGGACTCCTGACTGCTTGCCATGCGGGGAGTGTAGATCCCCGGGCGAAAACCGGGTACACCGTACGCGTAATCGGATACGGTGCACGCAGTTCGGAACGCTAGGAACGCTCAGTGCGGGAGGGAGGGATCTGCGTGGGTGACGCGTACGTCGTGGAGGCCGAGGCGCTGGAGAAGCGGTACGGCGACAAGCGCGCCCTCGACGGCTTCGACCTGGCCGTCCGCGAGGGCACCGTGCACGGGCTGCTCGGCCCGAACGGCGCCGGCAAGACCACCGCCGTACGCATCCTCTCCACGCTCGTCCGGCTCGACGGCGGCAAGGCGACGGTCGCCGGTCTCGACGTGGCCCGGCAGCCGCGCCAGGTGCGTTCCCGGATCGGGCTCACCGGGCAGTACGCGGCGATCGACGAGATCCTCACCGGCCGGCAGAACCTGGAGATGTTCGGCCGCCTCTTCCATCTCGGCCGCAGGCGCGCCAAGTTGAGGGCGACCCAACTCCTGCGCCAGTTCGACCTGGAGGCCGCGGCGGACAAGGGCGCGGGCGGCTACAGCGGCGGCATGCGGCGCCGCCTGGACCTCGCGGCATCGATGATCCTGGCCCCGGCCGTCCTCTTCCTCGATGAACCGACCACCGGCCTCGACCCGCGCAGCCGGGGCGAAGTCTGGGAAGCGGTAAGGCAGTTGGTGGCCGACGGCACCACAGTCCTCCTCACCACCCAGTACCTGGAGGAGGCCGACCGGCTGGCCTCCCGCATCACCGTCATCGACCAGGGCCGGGCCATCGCCGACGACACCCTCGACGGCCTCAAGAACCGCGTCGGCGGCGACCGCGTCGAGGTCGTGGTGCGCGAACCCGCCCACATTCCCTACGCGTTGCAGGCGGTCGCGAGGGTCGCCCACGGTGGCGAACCGGAGGCCGACATGGGGGAGTTGCGGGTGCACGCGCCGGTGGCCGACCGGGTGGGCTCGCTGACCGAGGTCGCCCGATACCTCCATCACTACGGCATCCCGGTCGAGGACATCGGCCTGCGCCGCCCGAGCCTGGACGACGTGTTCCTGCGGCTGACGGGCCGCCGTACGGAAGAAGAACCAACTGCTCAGGAGCCGGAGTTCGAGGGTTCGGAGACCGAGGGGGCGGCGGCATGAGCGGCGGCGTCTCGGCGGCGTCCGAGGGCACCGGACGGACGTACCGCAGACGACCCCAACACGGCCGTCTCTTCTGGACGGTCGCCGACTGCTGGAACGTCGTTCGGCGCGGCCTGACCCACTACCGGCGTCAACCGGTCAGCATCCTCTGGCAGTTGGGCTTCCCGATCCTGTCCGTGCTGCTGTACGGGTACGTCTTCGGCAAGGCCATCCAGGTGCCGGGCGGCGGCGACTACAAGGCGTTCCTGATGCCGGGGATGTTCGTGATGACGGTAGCCATGGGCTTCGTGTCGACGGCGACGATCTTCGTGAACGACTCCAAGAAGGGCGTCATCGACCGGTTCCGCTCCATGCCGATGGCACCGTCGGCGGTGGTGGCCGGGCGCGGTGCGACCGATCTGATCGTGTCCTGCGCGGAGTTGGGCATCATGATGGCCACGGCGTACGGCATGGGCTGGCGCCCGGAGTTCGGCACGGGCCCCCTCTTCGGCTACGGCCTCGGCTTCGTGAAGGCCGTGGTACTCCTCCTCTCTCTGCGCTTCGCGCTGATCTGGGTGGGCGTCTGGCTGGGGTTGCTGCTGCCCGGCCCCGAACAGGTGGGCGGCCTCTTCGCGATCGTCTTCCCGCTGACGATGATCTCCAGCATCTACGTCTCCCCGCAGCAGATGCCCCACTGGCTCGGCCAGGCCGCCCTCTGGAACCCGCTCTCGTCTACGGCGGGCGCCACCAGGGCACTCTTCGGCGCGCCGACGGGGAGGGGCGCGTCCTGGCCGGAACAGCACGCGTTGCTGCTGGCGGGGGTGTGGCCGACGGCGCTGACGTTGGTGTTTCTGCCGTTGGCGGTACGGAGGTTCCGCAGGCTCAGCCGGTAGGTGTCAGCGGCAGACGGCCAGGTCGACCTGGCCGCGCGGTCGATGCAACTCCTCGCCCTGTTGCAGTGAACGGTGTCAAAGTCACCGACCTGCGTCCCGTCGGGCAACTACTCTGCGAACGCGTCGCGTTACCCAGTGCGGCCACCGGAGGAGGAATCCTGTGTCATCGCCCTGCGACCCCGCGCACGCTCCCGTCGGAGATGTGGGCGCCGCGCTCATGATGGTCGACTCCCGGCTCAAGGCCGTTCATGCCGGAAAGTCCGCGACGGACCCCGAACAGCAGGCGCTGATGGACCAGTTGCTCGCGTCGCTGGGGCCCGACGGGCTCGATGATCTGCTGGACGGCGCGTGCACGCTCATCTATATGTTCATGACGTGGCTGAGGAAGGCCCACGAGAGCGAGGGCAAGGACGTCATCGAGTACGTGGTGCCCACCCTCGTGGCCACGATGCGGATGATGCCCAGGAGTTGTCCCCCTGAGGTCATCCCGATGATGACCGGCCTGGTGATCGCCGCGGGTACCGAACTGAGCCCCAGCCTGTGGCGTCAGCAGTACGGCGACTGGACCAAGGAGGAGATGACTCCGCTGGAAGCCACGACGTTCCTGCTCGCGGAACACATCAACCGCATCGCCGACGACCCCGACTTCGCCACCCGCATGATCGTGGACGCGCTGACCAATGCGGGTGGAGAAGGCTAGCTCGTCCCGTTCCCGTTCCCCTTCTCGTCCACAGGCCGCACCTCGTAGTGCAACGTCGGCGTCCGCATCGCCCTGTGCGCCAGCGGTACCAACACCCCTTGCAGGAAAGGGTGCTTGTGGCGCAGTAGCTTCGCCGCGTGTTTGTCCTCCGTGCTGCCGTGGTCCAACAGCCGCGCGCGGGCGTGGATCTCGGGGCCGGTGGGCTTGCCGCGGACGGTGGCGGGGGCGAGTTCCACCTCGGGGTTGTTGCGGATCCGCTTGGCCTTCCAGGCGCTGCCCGGCGTGCGGAAGTACGCGTGGTCACCCTCGACGGCCAGGCTCACGGGGGTGCCGACGCCCGTGCCGTCCCGTTTGTGGGTGGTGAGCAGGACGGCGTACTGCTTGACGAAGGTGCCGAAGGTGACGAAGGGATCGGGCTCGGGGCTCGTGTGCGGACTGGTCATGCCTCCATGGATGCACTGTCGGCCCGATCTGTCACGGTGCGGGACTCGGGTACGTCATCCACGCCGCCGTCCCGTTTCGCCCCCACGCACAACCAGACGTAGACCAGGTCGAGCACGCTGCACATGATGCCGAGCCCGAGCAGGAACCCGTCGTGCTGAAGAGCGCCGAAAAGGATCGTGGGCGCGAGCGTGCCGAGCCACTTGGCGACCGCGATCGTCACCGACTGGCCGCGCAGCCCGCGCCGTGCGACGAACATCGCGATGAACAGGGCGGACATCAGCAGGTTCTGGAGGAACGCCGAGTAGCCGGCCGCGTCCTCCGCGCCGAACTTCGCCAGGAACAGCCACTGCACGGCGAACGACACCCCGAACAGCAGCACGCTCAGGCCGGCGAACATCCGTGGCGTGACGAACGACGGGAACTCGGTGCGGCCGTACCGGAAGAACGTGTACACGATCACGGCGTCGGCGATGCCCCACACCAGGTTGATGCCGCCCTGCACCGACGGGTCGAAGGCCAGGTTGTGCACCGCGTACGTCCACTCCCACGCGAAGTTCAGGCCCAGCGCCACGGCGGGCATGGCGTAGGTGCGTTCGCGGAGCCCGACTCGGATCGCTTCGATGTACACGATCGTCCAGGCGATGCCGCTCGCGAGGATGAGGGAGATAGCCATCTGCGTCTCCTGTCGTGGATCTTCGAGGGGGTCGCGCGGACGCTAACAGACACGTTCAGGGATGTGGGCGACAACCGACTTACGTGAGTGTGACGTAGGGGCGTACCGGATCGTCCTCGGCGTGCCAGGACGGGGGTTGGGCGCGAGGCGTGGGCTGCCAACAGTCTTCTACGGCAGGGAACGCCAGATAGTGGCCGGCCGCGAGGGAGCGTTTGTGCCAGCGGCGCCAACGGGCGTCGTGCGGGGTGGGGAGTCGCCAGACGTACGGGTCGGGTGTCCGGACTTCTTGCGCAAGGTCCGTGTAGCTCGGGGGAGTTCGGGGTCTGAGCCGGCGGGCCGCCGCCTCATAAAGTCGCCGGAACATGTGCCCCCTCCAGCCTGAACCTCGCCCACACGCACTTCGCGTACGGCTCCTGTCGGCATCCCCAGTTGTCGGCCAGCGCGGCGACGAGCGCGAGGCCCCGGCCGCCTTCCTCGTCCGGGGTCGAGTCGTGAGGTCGGGGGAGTCTGTCCCGGTCCGGGTCCGAGACCTCCAGGACCAACTCCGTGCCGTTGAGGGTGAGTTCGACCTTGATCTGGGAGTGGGAGACCTTGCAGTGGGTCACGGCGTTGGTGACGAGTTCGTTCGCCAACAGGGTTACGGCGTCGGCGAGCTCGTCGGTGATGCCCCAGTCCGCGAGGGTCTTGCGGACGCGTTGGCGGGCGACGGGGACGTGGCTTCGGTGTTTGGGGATGCGGAAGCTTTCGGACGCGGGCATGGGGAACTCCGTCCTGACGTGGCGTCAAGTTGGGCTGCGCTGCGGCACGTTCATGAAGCTACGGTCGGATTCGGCGTCTGTGCAACAGGTTCGAGTGAATGCATTCACCTGTGCACTCGATCGAGTGACATGCTCTCGGAGGCGGCGGTCCCTGTGGCATCGTTGCCGAAGGAGAGGGGGGTGTCCCATGCCCGCAGGTGGACGGCCGACGGTACGCAGCAGGCGTTTGGGTACGGCGCTCAGGCAGTACCGGCACGCGGCGAAGTTCGATCAGCCGCAGGCTGCTGATGTCATCGCGTCAAGTCAGGCCAGGATCAGTCGCCTTGAGAGTGGGCACGTCACCGCTCGTGTCATTGAGGTGCGCTTGCTGCTGGATGCGTACGGCGTCACGGACCCGGAAGTGCGCGTCAAACTGGAGGACTTGGCCAAGCACTCCAAGAACCGGGGCTGGTGGCTGGAGCATGCTGCGCATCTGAGGCCGGACTACGTCGATCACATCGCGTTGGAGGACGACGCGACCTACATCCGTGAGTGGCAGCCGGTGATGATGCCGGGGCTCCTGCAAACTCCGGCCTATGCGGAGGCGGTTATCGCGGCCAGTCCTCACTACATCGAGCCGGAGCGGGCCGCCCAGTTGGTGAAGGTCCGTGTGGGTCGGCAGGCGAAGATCGAAGAGGGTGGGGCCTCGTACACGGCGATCCTTTGGGAAGCGGTCCTCGCGCAACCGCTGGTCAGTGTCGAGATTCACCGGGAGCAACTGTCCGCGATCCTTGAAGTCGGAAAGCGGAAGAACGTCACCGTGCAGGTGCTGCCGGTCAGCGCGGGCGTACTAGCGGGGTACTCCTCCGCCTTCTACTCCTTCAGCTTCGATGAGGAGCCGACGGTCGAAGCGGTCGCCATGGACAATCTGCGAGGCACGTCGGTTCTGGAAGGAGCCGAGGATCTTGCCGCTTACGCCAGTGCGTTCGACCTACTACGATCGTCAGCGTTGACACCGGACGCGAGCGCGAAGCTCATCCGGGGCATACTGCGGAGCTTGAAGGAAGACACATCGTGACCGAGGTTGTTAGCCCCTTCTGGAAGTCCTCGCACTCGGGGGCGGAGAACGCCTGCGTCGAGGTCGCCCACACCGCCGCCCACGGCCGAGCCGTCCGCGACAGCAAGCACCCGGAAGACGACGGCCCCCTGCTCACCGTCTCCCGCGAGAGTTGGCACGGCTTCCTCCAGCAGTTCTGACCCGGCCAGAGCTCACCCTCCCCGCAGAAATGTGACACTCCCCCCGTCGAGTGTCACATTCCCGCGCCTCGTACCCCCCCGGCACCGAGGGGAACCAACGATGCCACGTGTCCGTCGGCTCTCGCGGGACTCATCGGGATGCGTCGGCGCCCCGTCAGCCGAGCTTCCGCAACACCTCGGCGATGGTGGCCCGGTACGTCTGCAGCGCGTGCAGCCCGGCGGCGTAGCGGTCGCGGTGTCGTGTGATGTCCACGGCCTGCTTCTGCACCCGTACGGCGTGCCAGACCTCGGCCGTATGGTGGCGTTGCTTGCAGGTGACGTCCGCGACGGCGGTGGCCCGCTCCCGCTGTGTTTGCCGGGTGTTGCCGTCGCTGCCCCGCTGCCAGGCGGTGTCCGTGTACGCCGCGACGGGGTCGCGATACCGCGTGAATCCTTGTTCTGCCACACAGCGGGACCACACGTCCCACGCCGCGCGGAGGCGCGGGTCGCGCTTGACCGCCTTGTCGACCTCGATCGTCCGTGTACCTGCGTAGAGCCAGTCCCGCTTGAGGTCGATGCCGCGCATCAGCCGCCGGCCCGCCTCGGCGTTGCAGGCGGGGAAGTCCGCATACTCGGCGCTGGTCATCCGGCGGCCCTTCGGCTCCGGGACGAGGGGCTTGGCCGGGTCCCAGCCGTAGCCCCAGCGGCGGGCGGCGGCGAGATCCAGGGCGCCGTAGTCGGTGCTGACCGCGGTGGCGACGACGGGGTCGCTGGGGTAGCGGGGGTCGAGCGGGAAGTCCGGGTGGCCGCGCTCCGCCATGCACTGCCGGACCAGCAACGCCGTTGCCCGCTGCGATCGTTGGTAGTCCTGCGGCCTGTAGTCGTAGC